>JACCEE012701737.1_pt1 | contig 14271 bp, 12 predicted proteins | sample 7449931 | NCBI WGS metagenome assembly JACCEE01 (sample SAMN15323457, study PRJNA562643) | freshwater metagenome | isolation source: river surface water | place: USA:Blue River Watershed | collected 2017-08-19 | reverse complement strand
GAAATCACCCAGATCGGCAAGCAGTGCCACAACGACGGCTGTGCGATTAAAAAAGCCACCGGCGACTGCATCATGCCGAAAGAAGGGCTGTTCGCCAAGGTGGTGCAGGGCGGCACGGCCAAGCCCGGCGACCAGATCGCGCTGGATTGCTCACACTAAATCCGCCATCACCGTGTTGGCGAGCAGCAGGCCTTGTGCGGTCAGACGTAGGTGGTTTGCTGTAATCTCCAGCATTCCCAGCCGGATGAGCCGCGCCAGCGTTGCGCCGTAATACGCCTCAGCATCAATGCCGAAGCGGCGGCGCAGCGTGTTCAATGCAATGCCGTCTGTCATCCGCAGGCCGATAACGACGCTTTCACGGAAGGCCGCTTCCTGCTCCAAGGTTTCCTCTTCCTGCCAAACCTCCTGCCCGTTTTCCACCCGGCGGCAGTATTCCTCCACATCAGCGATTGCGGTGCGGCGTGTGCCGTTCATTGAGGACACCGCACCCGGCCCAAGGCCAAGCCATTCGCCGCTCCGCCAATAGTTCAGATTATGGCGGCACTCAAAGCCGGGCAGGGCGTAGTTGGAGATTTCATAGCGTCGGAAACCAGCATCGCCAGTCATTTGCTGCGTTATTTCCAGCATCCGCAGCACGCTGTCTTCGTCCGGCAAGAATAGCTCGCCACGTTCCTGCTGGCGGGCAAAAGGCGTTCCTTCCTCAACAGTCAGCTCGTAGATGGAGAGGTGCTGCGGCGCAAGCGAAAGGGCCTGCTCAAGCGTGGCCTGCCAAGTCTGCAAAGTCTGGCCGGGCAGGCCGTACATCAAATCCAAGCTGAGATTACTGAAACCAGCTTTGCGGGCCAAGCGGACAGTCTGCACTGCATCTGCTGCCGTGTGCGGGCGGCTTAAACGGTGCAGTTCATTGTCCTGCAAAGACTGCACGCCAATGGACAGCCGGTTGAAGCCCGCCAGCCGCAGGGTGCGCAGCGCAGGCAGATCAACCGTGGCTGGGTTGGTTTCAAGGGAAATTTCCGCATCTTCAGCGCAAGGAAGATGCTGGCGGCACGCAGCGAGCAGTTGGCCAAGCGCGTCCGGCGGCAGCATGGTTGGTGTGCCGCCACCAAAGAAAATGCTGGTCAGTGGGCGGGGCAGGGAAAGCTGTACAATCTGCCTAGTGACAGCAGCGAGGTATCGGCTGCTGTCCTGTTTGCCCGCCTGCGAATAGAAACTGCAATAGGCGCATTTGCGCAGACAGAAGGGCACGTGGAGATAGAGGCCAAGCTCGTCCATTCAGCCCAGCTTGGTACGGAGGGCAGCGCAGTCGCTGCGCACCGCGTTCATCAGTCCGGCATCAGCAAAGCTGAAGACCGTCTCGCCTGCGCCGATGATCAGGTGATCCAGCAGCGTGATGTTCATAAACGAGCAGAGCAGGAACAGCGTGCGGGTGAGCTGCTCATCCTGGGCTGACGGCTCACGGCTGCCAGATGGGTGGTTATGCGCGACAACCAGCGCAACCGTGTTGCGGGCCAGTGCAGCTTTCAGCAGCTCGCGCGGATAGACCGTGTTGACGTTGACGGTGCCCTCGGAGATGATTTCGGTGTCAATCACGGCATGGGCCGCATCCAAGTATACAGCCACAAAAACTTCCCGCCGCAAGCCACGCAGCGAATGGACAAGATAGTCAGCTACATCCTTGGACGAGGTAATGTAGCTCTTGCGCTGAATGCGCTGGCGGAGATAGCGGCGGGCCACGCCTTGGATGAACTGGAGGGCGAAGATGTTCTTCGGCCCAAGGCCATGCACTTTCTCTAGGGCCGCAGGCGGCGCGTCCAGCACTTCCGGCAGGCTTCTGAAACGCAGCATGGCCTCTTCCGCTGCCGGTCGACAGTCGCAGCGCGGCGTGCCGAAGGTCAGCAGCAGCTCAATCACCTCAGTGTCAGTCAGCGCGTCAATGCCTTGGGCCTGAAAGCGGTCGCGCAGCCGCTGACGGTGGCCCTCGCCAATTTTTTTTGTGTCTTCCTGCGGTCTATTCATCATTAACCGGTCGTTTTCTTTCCCTATCACACCACCCTGCCCAGCATACACCCAAAAACACCGTAGCGGAAGCCTTCTCCGCAGCACCGCTTTTTTTCTCCGCCGAAGCTCCCTTCGCCTGAAACCGCCTTCAGCTCAATACAACCGAAGCTAACTTCGGCGTATCATTCAGGCGTGTTCCGACAAAACAGACAGTTAGGTAAATTTCGCCGTTGGCACGGCATTTGCATTTCTTTGCGCAGAAAGTTTTCGTGGTCAATTTTAACCCCTTAAAAGGAGCGGTCAGCATGGAAGGCGCACTGGAATACGGTCAGGAATTGGAATTTGAGAATTTCGAGTTTGAGGATTCCGAATGGAGCGGCGAAGGCGAGGTTTTCAGCGAAGCCGAGCTGATGGAGCTGGCAGGTGAGCTGCTGGAGATCAACTCTGAAGCGGAGCTGGATCATTTTTTGGGCAAGTTGATTAAGAAGGCAGGCAGTGCGCTGGGCAAAGTGGTACGGTCGCCTATCGGCAAAGCAGTGGGAGGTTTTCTCAAAAATGCGGCCAAGAAGGCACTGCCATTGGCAGGTGCGGCAATCGGCACCTATTTCGGCGGACCGCTCGGCGCGAAACTTGGGCATTCACTTGGTTCATTAGGAGCCAACGCATTGGAAATGGAGACTATGAGTGCTGAAGACCGAGAATTTGAAGGTGCCAAGCAGTTTGTCCGCATGTGCGGGGATGCCGCAAAGACCGCGCTGGCCGCGCCTGCGAACGTCAATCCGCAGGCCGCAGCCAAGCAGGCTGTAGCTGCATCTGTAGCCAAACATGCGCCTAGCCTGCTGACTGGCAGGAAGCCATCGGGCAGGCCGCAGAAAGGCCGCCGTCCGTCCGGGCCTGTTGTTACTGGCCAGTGGGTGCGCAAGGGCAATAAGATTCTCATCAGCCTGTAAAAAGGAGTCATCATGCACGATCTTGATCACGGACGGGCGGAAGCCGAAGCGGAGTTCGAGCAGTTTGAGCAGTGGGAAGCGGAAGGCGACCACGAGCAGCTGGAAGCTGGCGAGTTTGAGTTTGAGGATGCAGAGATGTACGAGGCTGAATCCGAGTCGCTGTTCTGCAAGAACGGCGAGATGTGCGAGGCGCAGGAGACTGAGCTGGCCATGGAGCTGCTGGAGGTTAGCAGCGAGGCCGAGCTGGAGGCATTCATCGGCAATTTGGCACGGAAAGCGATGCAGGCAGGCAGAAGCATCCTGTCTCAGCCGGACATGCAGGCTGTGGGCGGCATCCTCAAAGGCGCGGCAGGAAAAGCCCTGCCTCATATCGGTTCCGCAGTTGGCCGTCATTTTGGCGGCGCAACCGGTGCCAAATGGGGCGGCAGGATTGCCGGAGCCGCAGGCAAGCTCTTCGGTTTGGAGCTGGAAGGTCTGAGCGGCGAAGATCAAGAGTTTGAGCTGGCCAAGGGCTTTGTCCGCTTTGCTGGCAACACGGTCCGCAACATGAGCAGCAGGGCGGGCAGTGGCAATCCAATGGCAGCGGCCCAGCAGGCTGCGTCTGCCGCCGCCCGCGTGTATGCCCCCGGCCTGCTCACAGCTGGCAAGACAAGAACTGTCGGCGGGCCGTCCGCGCCTCTGCCAACCTCTTCGGGGCAGAGCGGTCGCTGGCTGCGCCGGGGCAGCAAGATCGTCCTCTACGGGGTGTGAGGAAACCGCCATGCAGCCGTCCGTGCAAAGGATGCTCGACCAGGAAGCCCGCGCCTTGCTGCACCGGCTGAACCGGGTCAAGCCTTTTGTCCTGACTGAGCCGATGCTGCCTGCGGCCAGCCTGCTGCCCCCGGCCCAGATTGCGATTGAACGCTTTCTGGCCAAGGGGCGGCATGAGCTGAAAACGAAAATCGGCGAATTCCAAAATTGGCTGACCGGCGACGGCGCGGCGGCTTCGCCGGAGGAGGCGCAGAAGCGGTTCACCTTTGTCCGGCTGCGCTTCAACGCGGTGCTGACCCAGCTTGACCTGTTCAGCGACGTGATCACCCAGCGCAGCGAGAACGAGAACGGGGTCTGGCTGTCCGGCTTGGACGTGGTTTCGGCGGATGCGCTGGCCATGCCGGACTATTACCGGATGCCGCCGGTGGTCTGTTACTTGGACCGGGGCATCGGCGCGGCCATCCGCCGCGCCCGCACCCGGCTGCCGGGCGGCGGCGAAAATCCGGTGGCTGTCATCCGCGTTCCCCGCGAGCGGATGATCGGCAGCGGCATCGCCTCCTCGCTGGTGCATGAGGTCGGGCACCAAGGTTCAGTGCTGCTGGGGCTGATTCCGTCCCTGCGGCCTGTGCTGCACGAGCAGGGCCGCAAGAGCGGCGGAGCGCAGGCGTGGCAGTGCTTCGATCGCTGGATTTCAGAGATTTTGGCGGATTTCTGGTCCATTGCGCGGGTGGGCGTGGTTTCTACGCTAGGGCTGATTGGCGTGGTCAGCTTGCCGCGCCCCTTTGTTTTCCGCCTGAATGTGGACGATCCGCATCCCATGCCGTGGCTGCGGGTCAAACTGAGCTGCGCCATCGGAAAGGCTCTGTATCCGCATCGGCAATGGCGAGGTGTCGCCGAGATGTGGGAGTCGTTTTATCCGCTGGCAGGGTTGGATGAGGAGCGGCGCGGTGTGATTGCCGCTGTTGAGGCAGCATTGCCGCAATTCATTGAACTGCTGGTGGAACACCGGCCCAAGTCGCTGCGCGGCAAAACCCTGCGCGAGGCGATGGAGACCGGCGCACGGCAGCCTGCGCGGCTGGCTGCGCTGTTCAAGGAATGGGTGCAGGAACCGGCCAAGATGTATCGGGAATCGCCTGCGCTGGCCTTTGCGGTGCTAGGGCAGGCGAAGATGGACAACAATCTGAGTCCAGAGGATGAGGCTGATCTTCTGGCCAAGCTGCTGAATTACTGGGCGATGCGCAGCACGCTGGATATGTCCGGTGTCCTGCATGAACTGACTTATGACGCTGGCACGAGCGTTTATTGATAGCGAGAGGAGTGATTGACATGACAACAGCAACCTTTAGAGCTGTTCCGAAAATCGTTACGGAAGGGCAATCTGTCAAGTTTGTTCTTAGCGATCTTAATGGTTGGACCCCACCAGATGATATCTCTGTAAGAATATCCGGCGCAGATATAACAGTTGGATCACGAAAAAAAGAAGGAGAAGGTATTTTTACATGGAACAAGACGTTAGATGTTGGTCGTTACAAAGCTGTCTGTGTAATAACACCTCCAATACCTCATGTGGATAGAGAATTAGGTGGATATATAGAGTTAGTTGCAGAATTTGATGTGACAGATGTTTCTCGGCATGTAAATGCTGACGTGTCGCTCCAGCAGACATCATCTGTTCCAACCCCTGACCAAGCACTTTGGTCTGCTATCCGCAACAGCACCGAAGCTATCACTTTTGATCGATACAACAAATTTATCAGTTTATTGTTTAGTTGCCCGGTAGAAAATGCCGGTAAAAATGCGACTGGTACATTTATTTATGGAAAATTTTCTCCAATTCTGAAGAAAATTTTCCATGAACAAGAGAATGGTCATCAGCTTAATATTCACGGAGCTTACGCCTATACCGTCTTGAAAGTTGCAACCCAAGCATTTTTGACGCTGCAAACCGGCGTAGCAGTAAGCCAAAATGAGCATCGATTGTTAAGAGATAAAGATTTAAACGACGATCCACTGTTTGATGGCAAAGAAGAAGCAAGGCGAAGAAAACTTCCTGAAGGAACAGTTCTCAGCATTAAAGAGCTGACTGATGACCTCAAAGAGTACCTTAACACAAATGATGCGCTTCCCTATATGGATCGCATTGTAGGCGCATTACTGGCGGTTCATCCTGATGATGATATTTCAGAAGTACTTCCTTACTGTAAAAATATCCTCAGATATCGAGCTACCCAGCCCAGCCTGATCGAACTCATCTGGTCGTATTGGCACGAAGAAGGAATGCTGGCCCAGACCATGAACGCCATCGCCTTGCGCTTCCAGAACCAGCGTTCCGGGCCGAATGACCCGCTGGCCGAGCTGGAAATTGACCCGCTGCGTCCGCTCAACAACATGATCTGGGGCTTTGTGCAGGACAGATACAACCAGCTTTCAGTGAGCCGCCGCGCTGCCGAGTACGGTCATCAGTACGGTCTGCGTCTGCTTGGCCGGGCAGTTCCTGAACTTCAGATTGCTGACAACCGCTCCAAGTTCATCGAGGCGTTTCACAACCTGCTTTACCGCACCGCCGTGTTTTATCGCGAGGATGCCGACACCACAGTGGTTTCCAACGCCTTCCCGCTGCTCAACGCCCTGAAAGATGTGCATCTGCTGCTCGCGGAAGGGGCACACAACCAGTACGGCGATCTGCCGTGGACGGCGCGGGCCGAGATGCTCACTCAGCAGTGGATGCTGGCCCGGCCAGAGATGCGCGAATTCCTGCGGGGACGCCACATGGTGCCGTATCAGGAAACGTGGATGGGCGCGGTGGATGCGATGAAAAAGCTGCAAGGCTGGACAGACACCACGGTTTCCCACTTCCACGAGCTGGCGGTGGACGGCGAGCGGATACTGCTTTCCATCCGCTTCGGCGATTGGAGTGATGACCTCAATTTGACCGAAGATAATGCCCGCAACTGGGCGCGGTATTGGAAGCCGGAGATTCAGCGCTATCTCTACGGATATTTGGCGGTCACAGGCGTTGATCTGATGAACGAGGTCACGGACACCCGCGAGTCTGAGGCGCGTTATCTTCAGCCCTCGGCCCTGCTGCAACGCAGACTGGCAGGCCAATCCCGACAGTCTGCCGCGCTGGCTGCTCCTCCGCGCCGTCAGGCGATTGCGGCTTCGGCAGGACAAGGCTACGCCGCGCTGCCCAGGCCGCAGACCCGGCAAATCAACCGCGTCCGCGCCATTCGCTACGAGCAGGGCGAATGACTCTGCTCCAGCCTGATGCTGGATTTCACCTCAGCCTTGTATCTGGGGCTGCGCCACCCGCACGCTACCCTGAAGCCGTGGCGGTCGCTGACCGCAGGCCGCCCGGCAGCACTTGAACCGCCGCCGGGCGCGGAGGCGGCGGAAGCGGAGCTGGCCCGACTGATCGGCTGTGAACGGGCGGTGTTGGCGACTTCCACCTTGCATCTCTTCTGGGACATTTTCGAGGTGCTGGCTGATGAAGGCATTGCGGTTTTTGTGGACAGCGGTAGCTACCCGATCAGCCGCTGGGGCGCGGAGCGGGCTGCTGCCAAGGGTGTGCCGGTATATTTTTTTCCGCAGTATGACCCGGCAACCTTGGAGCGAAGCCTGCTTCGCTGCCGTACTGCCGGTTTGCGGCCTGTGGTGCTGACTGACGGCCTTAGTCCGGCCACCGGCAGACTGGCCCCGCTGCCCGCTTATCTGCGCTTGGCGCAACACTACGGCGGCTGGCTGCTGGTTGATGACACGCAGGCGTTTGGCATTCTCGGCAGGAAGCTCTGCAAAACAGCTCCTTACGGCTGCGGCGGAGGCGGTACTCCTGCTTGGCACGGCCTGCGGGCAGCGGAATTAATTGTCGCTTCCTCGTTAGCAAAGGGTTTCGGCGCGCCGCTGGCAGTGCTGGCCGGAAGCCGCGAGCTGATCGCCACTTACGAAGAGCGAAGCCTTTGCCGGGTGCATTGCAGTCCGCCCTCGGCAGCGGCAGTTGCAGCGGCGGCTCATGCTGTGCAGCTCAACAAAACATGGGGCGCACGGCTCCGACATCGGTTGGCGCAGCGGGTGCGGCAGTTCCGTTCGCTGCTGCATAATTTCGGCATTGCTGTCAACGGCGGGCTGTTTCCGGTGCAGACTCCGCTCATCGCTGCGGCTGAAGAAGTTCATGCCCGGCTGGAGGCGGAAGGCATCCGGGCGGTGCTGCATCAGGCGCGGAAAAACCGGCCTGCGCAGCTCAGTTTCCTGATCACAGCGGAGCATCAGCCGTGGGAGATTGAGCAGACAGCCTGTTCCTTAGCAGAAATTGTTCATCATTGTACAACGAACTGACAGGATATACGACTATGAAGAATCTGATGACCTACACCCCGGAGCCTTTTGAGAATTTGGAGATTATGGATGCTGAATATGATGTGCTGACCGGCGAGGGGGAGATGGAGGAGGGTTTTGTTTCGTCAAGAAGAACGAGAGGAATCCGCAGGCTGGGCACGAGAAGAGCAGGCCGGGTGCCGATGCTGTCGAAGAAAATGAAACCGGTCAAGCCGTTTCGGCCAAAATTTCCAATGCGCCCCTTGATGCCAGCAGTGCCGGTTCCCTTTCCCTATGTGCCGATGGGCAGCAATGCCCTGACTCCGGCGAACAACGCGGCGGCGGACAAGAGCCGTCCTTCCTCCGGGCAAAGTGCAGGCAGCAGCGCGGGCGGCGAAGACGACTTCGGCAATGCTCCGGCGCAGGATGTTGCTTCTGAGCACGTTCGCTGGGTGCAGGAGACGCTCAACCGCGCTCTTGGGCTGCGGCTGATGGTGGACGGCATCATGAACCGGGAGACCCGCAGCGCGGTTAGGATGTTCCAGGAGCGGAAGGGGCTGCCTGTGACGGGATTGGTGGGGCCGGACACTAAAGAGGCGTTGCGGGCGCAAGGCAGACAGACGGCAGCGGAGCCTGAGCTGTTGGAAGGGGAATGGGAGATGCCGAGTGCTGGTGAGTGTTCCTGTGGCGGCAGGGAGATGGAGGAGTTTGTTTTTGAGGTTGAGCCGTTTGGCGAGGCGGAGTTTGAGGACGAGTTTGAAGTGGCAACAGGGAGGGTTATTTCCTATTCAGAAGTGCGAGACGAACGGTTCAGTGTGCCTGTGCAGGAAAGCCTTATGCGGATGTCGAAAGACCCGGCCAAAAGCGCGGATGCGGTTGGACTGCTTGAAGCTGTCAAGTCCGGCCGTCTTTTAGGTATCTGGTGTGTCAACTGGAAGACATCGAGTGACAGGGCGCAGCAACATGGTTCAACTTGGGGGGATGTTATTCCGAAAGGAGAGGATGCAGTTCTGATGCTTGATCCGGTCAACCCATTGGCTGGTGTTCCTCTTATCGCTTTCAGACGGACTTTGGATACTCGTCCTGAAAAAGGTTGTGGAATGCTGCCTAAAGAAACAACACCATCATATCTGCCACAGAGATTAGATGCGGCTCTTATTCGAACATGGAAAGCATATACGAAGCTTAGTTCTGGTGCTATCGCCTTGTGTTCAGCAGGTTCACAACCTGCAAGCGAACCTACTGTGCCTGCGACATGTTCTGCAAGAATGTCAATTCCTCCTTGGATTCAAGACTGTCTTAATAACATTTTAATGTTGCGTCTGAAGATAACAGGTGTTCTTGACGCGCCGACCCGTTCTGCATTACGACAGTTCAGGCAACGTAATAATATTGGCGATTTGCCTGGAGAAACCCCTCTGCTGCTTGACTCTGCAACAATAAAGAGCATAGAAGAACAATGTCAAGATATTAAAAAAATATGACGATAATAGAAATTCTTGGGCCTAACAAACAGCCTTTGACGAGAGCAGATGGTATCGGATTTGGTTTGTTCGATGCAGCTTTTGAAAATGATGCACCTAGTATATGGAACTCAGATCGAGAAGAAGATAATTTTGTAGGGCATGACAGCCGTCGATTCTACATTCGCCTGACTAATCCTATCGCAAGCAGCATAGTTAAGTTGAAGAATGGAACGCGCTCAGTGGAGGCAGCGTGGTTCACTACCTATGCAAACGGTAAAATACTTGATGATAACCAAGGAAGTCCACAGGTAACGCTTTTAGAACATGGGCATAACACAGGTGTTTTTGTATCCAAAGGATTAATGCTGGTTACAACAACTATAGACAGAGCGTTACCAACTTGCGGCGGAATTCCTTCACTATATAGTGCCTGCCCAACTCGACCAATTGAGAATCATACTTCTTTAAAAGTTGTTGGAAGCAAAGATCATCGAACGAGACTTGGAAGCATGTTTGGCCAAGTTGTTGCTACCTACTCTACCTGGTCAGCTCAAACTCCTTTTTTCACACAATGCCACGTTTTTCCGCCGGCAGAGAGACGTAGAGTGCCAATGCAAATTTTTATTTTGATGAGGGCAGACAACACTCCTGTTGTTAATCCGCAGATATGGCTAAATACACAATTAAAAGTTGCACGAGCAATATATGAAAGGCTTGGAGTATTTTTGCAAACAGTTGAGCATCCTTTTGCTGAAAAAATCATCATTTCCGGCTCCCATCTTAAAGTGAGAAAAGCATTCGGTGGTCTCGATGGAAAAGACTTTGTTTATCTTTATCGCGCCGATGGTGTCCATCTGACAGGTGCAACTAACAACGACGCAATTGAATTATGCAAAATGTTCCAGAGAAGTAACGATACAATACGAGTTTTCATCTTTGAAAGTTTAGAAAAAAATGATAACGGTAGGGCATTTCCTGATTCAGATTGGGGTGATCCATCGCGGGGAAGCATCTTTATAAAGACAGCTACCAATATGGATTTACCTATATTAGCGGACGAGATTGGTCATTTGTTAACAAACAAACCAGAACGATTTGGACGAGCTGCATATTTTACACATGACGGCACAAGACGAATACCTGGATTCTGCAACAGTGGTGGCGGGCATTTTACTCGACCTGGAATATTTAATGGCGTTAGACTTGCTAATCGTTTTGTAAATAAAAATAATTCGTTTGGTGGAAGTGGAAATCGTTTATGGGATGTAAGCGTAATGGAACAATCTGAAGAGTGCATAGGAAACCTACCAAACACTAGTCCTAAAGCCATGTCGCGCACGTTCAATCAATTTATAGACATCAGGGAACATAATGCATTTGTTCGAAGAGGAGCATAGATTCCGTCTGTCGATGTGTTCTCACCTGCGGCAGATACATCCGCACATGGGCCATGTTCAGCCGTACCTGCGGCATGTCAGCTCAACCCTGAAGCAAAGAAGCCAACCCAAACCACACAGGAGGAACGCATCATGGCAAATTTTCCCCGACCGGAAGCGGAGATCAAGGCACTGGCGCAGAGCATCATCACCGGCCTGACTGGCAGCGCGGATTTCCCCAGCCCGCCGGTCTCGCCAGCGGCTTTGCAGGCCCTGCTGAACAGCTTCATCACCTTGGGCGACGCGCAGGTTGCGGCCCAAGCTGCGGCGCAGCAGGCCACTGAGGCCAAACATGCTGCCCAAGACGAGCTGACTGCGGCCATGAAATCAGTGCTGCGCTATGCCGAAAACACGGCGGACGGCAACGCGGCCAAGTTAGCCGCTCTGGGCTGGGGCGGCAAATCCGCGCCGACTCCTCTGCTGCCGCCGGGCCAGCCGCGCTCGCTGGAAGCCCCGCGCCAAGGCGAGGGCTGGCTGTTCTTGGACTGGAAAGAACCAGCGGAGGGCGGCAAGGCGGCATTTTACCGAATTGAGCGGCGGAAGCTGCCCGGCGGAGCGTGGGAGACAGCCGGAATGGCGGTGGCATCCGAGGCCACGCTTGCCAATCAGGAGCGCAGCAAGGAATGGGAATACCGCGTGGTCGCGGTCAACAAGGCAGGAGAAAGCGGGCCGAGCAACGCGGTGGCGGCGGTGCTGTGATTCTTGACTGCCACTGCCACGCCGGAAAAGGCGACGGCTTCACCGGCCCGTGGGACACTGCCGCGCCGCTCCATAACTACCTGCGTCGGGCGGCCAAGGCGGGCATCAGCCGCACCGTCCTGTTTTCTGTGCTGACTTCTGACTACGCCGCAGCTAACCGCGAAACAGCCAAAATCATCGCTAACAAGCCGGAACGCTTCTTCGGCTTCGCCTTTGTTCATGCAGTGAGAGATAAAGGCCGCATTCTGCCGATGGTGCGTCAGGCGGTTGAGGAATTCGGCTTTGTCGGCATCAAGGTACATCGGCACGACGCGCCGATCAGCCGGGAAATCTGCGAGGCCGCTCTCGCCTTCTCCCTGCCGGTGCTCTACGATGTGACCGGCGAGGTTGCGGTCTGCGAGCTGCTGGCTGAGGAATACCGGGACGTAAATTTCATCATTCCGCATCTGGGCAGTTTTGGCGACGACTGGCGGTCGCAGCTTGCCTTGATTGACCATCTGGCCCGCCATCCGAACATCCACGCTGACACCGCCGGGGTGCGCCGCTTCGATCTGCTGGCGGAAGCGGTGCGGCGGGCCGGAGCCGAAAAAATCCTCTTCGGCTCCGATGGCCCTTGGCTGCATCCAACCGTAGAGTTGGCCAAGGTTTATGCGTTAGGTTTGCCGCCTGAGGACGAGGCCCTTATTCTCGGCGGCAACCTGCTCCGGCTGATCGGGCAGGCGGCATCATGAGGAAGGCGGCACTGTTCTGCCGTTCCTTGGCGCGGCGTAGCTGCAAAGCGCGGTCAGTGACACCCAGCATCTGCGCCGCCTTTTGGAGGCTGCCCCCAGCATCCTCCACGGCGATCCGCACCGCCAGCTCCTCCGCCGTCTGCCCGATTTCCTTCAGTCCCTTGCCCGAGGACAAGGCGCGGCGCACGGCCTGCTCCAGACTGACCGCCAGTTTGTCCGGGCCTGCCGCCGCGTTCCACTCGTCCGGCGGAATGCTGCCGACGCTGATGATTCCGCCGCCTGCGTGGCGGTGCATGACCCGCAGCACCCGCTGCTTCAGCTCGCGCACATTGCCCGGGTAGTCATGCTTCAAAAAGTAATCGCGCACCGCCTCGTCCAGCTCCGGCGGTTCCTGGCCCGGATTCAGCCCGCAGAGGAAATGCCGCACCAAGGGCAGGATATCTCCACTGCGCTCCCGCAGCGGCGGCAGAAGGCAGGTCAGCCCGGCGATGCGGTAGAAAAGATCGGCCCGGAAACGGCCTTGGCGCACCTCCTCTTTCAGATCGCGGTTGGTGGCGCAGACAAGGCGAAACTCGCTCCGCCGCCAGACATTGCCGCCGACCAGCTTGTAGGTCTGCTCTTGCAGAACACGCAGAAGCTGGGCTTGGAGCGGCGGCGGCAGCTCGCCGATTTCATCGAGAAACAGGGTGCCGCCGTGCGCCAAGGCAACCGCGCCCTCGCGCTGGCCTGCCGCGCCGGTGAACGCTCCCTGTTCATGACCGAACAGCTCGCTGCCCGCCAGTTCCGGTGTGAGCGTGGTGCAATCCACCACCACAAAGGTACCTTTTTGGGGCCGCTGATCCAGCTCATGAATCAGGCTGGCAGCCAGTTCCTTACCTGTGCCGCTTTCGCCGGTCAGCAGCACCGGAAAGGCGGTGAAGTGGGCCGCTTCGACCAGTTCCCGCAGTCGCGCCTGCCAGACTGGGCTGCCGCCGACCATCCGGTTTTGCAGCCAGTCGGAATCAAGGAGCGCGTCCACCACCGCCCAGCGGTCGAGCCGGGCCTTGATGCTGGCGGTCAGACTGTCGCGCTCCTCCTCCCGCCAGACCAGCACATCTGTCGCGCCGGTCGCCAGCAGGCTGTCTGTCTCGCCTGCCCGCAACGGACGGGCCAAGGCGACCGCCAGCACCCGGTTCCGCCCGCCGCCGCAGGTCTCGCGCAGCAGGCGGCAGACCTCGTCGCCCGGCTCCTCGAAAAGCAGGACAGAACGCCGCCCCCGCTCCTCTGCCTGATTTCCGACTCTGATTCCTGCCCCTCGCAGCGCGTTGAGACACTGCCCCGCCGCAGAAGACTGCCCGCATCCACATGAATAAACTGCCGCCGCATTCATCCTCTTCCTCCCAGAATGATGATTGATGCTTCAACAACAGGCCGCGCGGCTGGTCAGATAAAGATGGTCAGCCGCAGACTGGAAGCATAGCGCGGATAAGGCTTTTGGATAAGGGCCGGACGTGTCAAAAAACGGAATGCAGCTTGTACTTTTGGAGGATTGTTCCAACGGGAACAACAGGTGTTGCTGCGGCTCAGGCCAGATTTCTCAAAGCGGCGCGGAGCAGCTCGTCGACCCGCATCGCCGCCGTTTTGACTGGATCAGCCTGCTGCACAGTGCGCAGGGCCTGCCATGCGGTTTCCTGCGGATAGCCGAGGTTCATCAAGGCGGAAGCCGCATCGTGCAGGGCAAATCCCTCGGTGACCGGTGGCGCATTGGCTTTCGTCAATTGAGGCTGCGGCGTAAAAAACTGCATTTTGTCGGCTAGTTCCATACAGAGGCGTTCCGCTGTCTTCTTGCCCACTCCGGGCAGGGCCGTCAGCCGTTTGACATCCTTCAGGCTGATCGCGCTGCATAGGGCCGCCGCATCCATGCCGGAAAGAATAGCCAAGGCCAGCTTAG
>JACCEE012163839.1_pt1 | contig 14275 bp, 15 predicted proteins | sample 7449931 | NCBI WGS metagenome assembly JACCEE01 (sample SAMN15323457, study PRJNA562643) | freshwater metagenome | isolation source: river surface water | place: USA:Blue River Watershed | collected 2017-08-19 | reverse complement strand
TTTGAATTCGGTGGAAGTGGCAAGAAATGGATTTAGGAGTTTTTCTATGATGTTTCAATTCGGAAGAATTTGGTCCCGGAAGCTTAAAGAAAATACACGTCTAGGAATCGGCGGTGGAGTCGTTGGTGTGATTCCTTTGGAATCCAAAGAGAATCCATCCTTCATGCAAAATGCTTTACCTTCTGCAGGTTTATATATCCGATTTGAATATCCAATCTCATTTGTGCATGGGAAAAATATGCATTTGATAATGGATAATTCAGTCTTTGGTGATGGTTTTATGCGCAATGTAGTTGGTCTTTCCTATCCATTAGGGAAAAAGTCAGATTGAACTTATCAAAAAAAAATGAGGCTGACTCTTTCGGGTCAGCCTCACATATCAAATTTTTGGGCGGTAAATTATCCGATAGAAATTCGTTTGAATGTGTTGACAGTAAGTCCTTTGCTCACTCCGTCAAGGTACTGAGCGATAGACTTGGAGTTGTCTTTTACAAACTGCTGGCTAAGCAAGGTGCTTTCCTTGTAGAATTTCTGAAGCTTGCCTAGGGCAATTTTCTCCAACATATCTTCTGGCTTGCCTTCAGCTCTCGCTTGCTCCTTACCGATTTCGATTTCTCTTTCGATGGTAGTTGCATCTACGCCGTCCTTGTCCACTGCTACTGGATTCATGGCAGCAATTTGCATAGCCACGTCTTTTCCAGCTTCTTCTACGTTGTTACCAGAAGTGTTCACAAGGCCTACCAATACGCCCAATTTACCATTGGAGTGTACGTAAGTCACTACTTGATCAGCACTGATGACTTCGAAGTGAGAGATTTCAATTTTCTCTCCGATTTTACCAGTCATTTCGATGATTTTTTCAGCGATGGTGCTGCCTTCCATAGGTAGGGCGAGTACTTCAGCTGTGGTAGTGGAGCCGTTGCTTACTGCTGCATCAATTAGGGAGTTAGCAAAAGCACCAAATCCTTCATTTTTAGCTACGAAGTCAGTTTCGCAAGTAAGGGAAAGCAAAATTCCTGTTGCGTTGCCATTGGTCAAGCGAGTTACGACTACGCCTTCCTTGGTTTCGCGGTCAGCTCTAGAAGCAGATACCTTCTGACCTTTTTTTCTGAGGATGTCCACAGCCTTTTCGAAGTCGCCGTCGGCTTCGGTAAGCGCTTTCTTGCAGTCCATCATGCCTGCTCCGGTCATTTGTCTCAGTTTGTTTACGTCTTGTGCAGTAATTGACATGGTAAGTTTCGTTTAGATAGTTCGTATAGATCGGATACCTTCAAAGAGGGTATCGGTTGTACTTTTTGGGAGGCGCAAGCGCCGAGTTTAAACAAAAAATTGAACATCGACTGACGCCAGATGTTCAATTTTTTAATTCATTGATAGAGTGGATTATTCCTGTGTTTCGGCGTCCACGGCTCTTTTTGCCTCTTCCTCTTCAGAAAGTTTAGCATCGTCCTTGTCCTTCTTGCGCTCAGATAGGCCTTCTTCGATGGCTGTACCGAATGCTTTTACTAGAAGGGATACAGACTTGAATGCATCATCATTTGCTGGGATTGGGAAGTCCACCTCATTTGGATTGGAGTTGGTATCTACCAAAGCAAAAACAGGGATACCTAATTTTTGCGCTTCAGCGATGGCAATGTGTTCTCTCTTGATATCTACTACAAATAGCGCGGCTGGAAGACGGCTCAAGTCGGCAATTCCGCCCAAGATCGTTTCCATTTTTTCCTTTTGACGGCTTACCATCAAACGCTCCTTCTTAGCCAAGTTTTTGTAGCCATCTTCCTTCATCAATTTCTCTAGGGAAGACATCTTCTTAAGAGACTTTCTGATGGTAGCGAAGTTGGTCAACATCCCACCCAACCATCTTTCGGTCACGTAAGGCATGTTGAGACGCTGTGCTTCTGCAGCAACTAGGTCTTTGGCTTGTTTTTTTGTAGCGACAAACATGATTTTTTTGCCGGAACGTACAATTTGCTTGATTGCGTTGGATGCTTCTTCGAGGCAAGCAAGCGTTTTGTTGAGGTCGATAATATGGATACCGTTCTTCTCCATAAAGATATATGGAGCCATTCTTGGATCCCACTTTCTCGTCAAGTGTCCGAAGTGAACACCAGCATCCAGTAAGTCTTTGTATTCTAGTTTTGACATGAATGAAATTGTTTTCTATTGTATGAAGAGTAGTCCGATTAACGCTTGGAGAACTGGAATCTTCTTCTTGCTTTTCTACGTCCTGGCTTCTTACGTTCTACCATTCTAGGGTCACGTGTAAGGAAACCTTCTTTTTTCAATGGACTTCTGTGTGTCTCATCTGCTTCGCAAAGTGCTCTAGAGATGGCCATACGAGCGGCTTCCGCCTGTCCTTTGATTCCACCACCGTCTACATTGATTTGTAGGTCATAGCTTCCTTCAACACCTACTAGGGTCAAAGGCTGCTTTACTACAATCTGGTGTAGTTCAAATGGGAAGTAAACCTCAATTGCTTTGTTGTTCACGGTAATTTTACCGTTCCCTGGCGTCATGTAAATACGGGCTACAGAAGTCTTTCTTCTACCGATAGTATTGATTGTTTCCATGCGTCAGCAATTAAAGGGTGATGGCTTTCGGCTGTTGTGCGGCATGAGGATGCTCAGCACCTTCATATACGTACAAGTTGCCGTACAACTTGCTTCCTAATCTGTTTTTAGGCAACATGCCTTTTACAGCTTTCTCTATCAAGATGGTTGAAGATTTTGCCTTCAACAATCGTGGCGTAGAGATTCGCTGTCCACCTGGGTATCCGGTGTGGCGCACATATACTTTTGCGTCCCACTTGTCACCCGTCAATCGAACCTTGTCTGCGTTGATTACGATGACATTGTCACCACAATCTACGTTAGGAGTGAAGCTAGGCTTCGTCTTTCCTCTCAAGATTTTCGCAACATCACTGGCCAAGCGTCCTAGAATCGCAGACTGGGCATCCACAATGACCCATTGCTTTTCTACGGTGGAGCTGTTGGCTGAGATGGTCTTATAGCTCAGAGTATCCACTTTGTAACTGTTTAATTTTTAGCTTATTAATTAATTATCGACCCCAAAAAGGGACACAAAGATAGGAGCATTTATTTTTCTATGCAAACTATTTGCGATACTAAACCCTAATTTTCATTGGTTTAGCAAACTTTTTTTTATTCAAGAAGCGCAAGCTAGGCCAAAAAGACAGCTTAGCGATTCTTTTCAAGCTGCTCTACCAGCACTTGGCAATCTTTAGGGTAGGGAGCTTGTACGGTGATTTTTTTTCCATCCAATCCCAAAAATTGGATGCTGAAGGCATGTAGGGATACCCGCTGCATGATGGGCAACTCATCCGTATCTTTTTTCAAATTGAAGCGTCGTTTCAAGGCGGAAAGGTACAAGGGCTTGCCTCCATACAGGGTGTCTCCACAAATAGGAGCCTTCAAATAGGCCAAATGCACACGGATCTGGTGCAATCTGCCGGTGATCGGACTACAAGACAGCAGGCTGTGTGCAAAGTAGGTCTTTAGCGTGTTGACCACCGTTTGGGCTGGTTTTCCATCCTTACTTACTTTGGCGATTCCCTTGTTGTTGGCCGCGAGGTTACGGTCCACGAGTAGGTTCTGAAAGTCATGAATGCCTTCTGCCACGGCATGGTAGATCTTTTCTACTTGCCTATTTTCAAATTGCATCGCCAAATGACGGTAGGCCTCCGCATGCTTGGCGATCACTAGGCAACCGGATGTTTCCTTATCCAAGCGGTGACAGAGCTGCGCATCCTCCCATTAGGTTTTTGCTAGGTCGAGGATGTTTTGGGCCTCGTGTCGGTCATCCAATCTCGAAAGGTAGGGAGGTTTGTTGATGACCAAGAAGTCCGAGTTTTCAAGGAGAATAAGGTCTTCAAACTTAATTTTTTTCATGGATAGTTTGCCCCGATAAGTGGCCACAAAGCTAGCCAATCTTTGGCGGTTCCAAAAAAGTTGCGAAAAACTGAGTTTTTGCGAAGCAAATCTACTTGATCAATAAAAAACCAACGGATGAGGCTTAATTAGTTGGGAGAGTGTCTACTTTCTTTTTCTCCTTTTCAAGGGGAAGTTCAAAGCTGAATATAGACCCTTTTCCCAATACGGAGCTGACAGAGATTTTGCTTTTGTGTCCTTCCAATATATGCTTGACAATGGCCAAGCCCAATCCCGTACCGCCTTTGCCTTTGGATCTGCTTTTTTCCACGCGGTAAAAACGTTCAAAAATTCGCTTCAAATCATCGGGAGCAATACCTGGACCATTGTCCTTGACTTCCACTTGAATTTGATTCTTGCTTGACTTGAGGCTCACATTTACCTCCCCACCATCGTGATTGTACTTGACGGCGTTGAAGATGAGATTTTGACAAACCCGGTAGATTTTTTGTCGGTCTGCAAGGGTCTGGTAATTTTTATCTGGATCAAATTCTAAGGCAATGTGCACAGACCGCTTGGATGCTTTGTGCTCCAATTCTTCGATTACCTCTTGCACCAATTCCTTGAGATCAAATTCGGTGAAGGTAAACTTAATTACCCCGGACTCCATTTGGTTGAGGGTGAGCAGGTCTTGAACTAGGTGATCTAAGGAATCGAGGCTTTTTGCAGCCTTCTTCAAAAATTTCATACGAACCTGCTTGTCATCGATTGCCCCGTCCAAGAGCGTGTGAATATAGCCTTGCGTTGCAAAAATGGGTGTTTTCAGTTCGTGCGAGATGTCTGCAATAAATTCCCGCCGGAACTCTGCATTTTTTTGGAGGGCTTCAATCTCACGCTGCCGTGCTAGCGCATAGGAGTTGATGACGGCATTGATTTTTTTTAAGGGAGAGAGGGCAGACCCTAACGATTTGGATTTAATTTCAGTCAGGTCCTTCTTTTGAATTTTTTCGAGCAGGGTATAGATGTTTCCAATCTCTCGAAAAACCAAAAACTCCAAGGTGATACTGATAAGAAGGTAGGAAATTGAAAAGGAGAGCAGGAGTGCTGCCCAGAGCACGGTAGAAGAGGTGGACGGGATAAGGAATAAAAATGCGGTCACCACTGCCGCGATGGCAATTGCTAGAAAAAAGGATAAGCCCCGCGAACCTGTTGGCATCTTAACCGATTTCGAATTTATACCCTACTCCTTTGACTGTGGTGATGTATTCTTCCCCAATTTTCTCCCGAACCTTTCGAATATGCACATCGACCGTACGTGCAAGCACAAATACATCAGATCCCCAAATGTTGTGCAGGAGCTCGTCTCGGCTGTAGACTACATTGGGATTGTTGGCCAAGAAATACAGGAGTTCAAATTCCTTCTTTGGTAGTGTAATGGTTTTTCCCGCCTTGTTTATGGTAAAACTGCTGCGGTCAATGTTCAAATCTCGAATTTTTATTTGACCTTTTTCTTGCTCTTTTTTAGAATCTCTTCGAAAAAGTGCCGCAATACGACTCATCAATGCCCGAGGTTTGATAGGCTTGGTGATGTAGTCATCTGCTCCCACATCAAATGCCGCTACCTCCGAGTATTCTTCTAGTCTGGCGGTAAGGAAAATTATAAAGGCATGCTTGAGCTCAGGAATTTGGCGAATTTGAAGGCAGGTTTCTACCCCATCTTGATTCGGCATCATGATGTCCAATAAGATGACATCAGGCTGAAACTTGATGGCGGTTTTCACGGCTTTCAGTCCATCCTCTGCAGTAGCTACTTCATAGCCTTCTTTTTGCAGGTTGTATTTTAAAATTTCGACAATACTCGGCTCGTCATCTACGACCAATACCTTGATTTTTTGCTTGTCTGCCATGGGAAGAATTCCAAATTGTTGTCTGAAAATTAATGAATATCTACGGCTTCAAACCAAATGTTCGGATAACCTTGCCTTATTGAATTGAATTGATGCTAAAATACAGGACTTTTTGGTAAGCTTTGTTAAGTTAGTGTTAAACTACATCCCTTGTTAATTTTTCAATCCTTTGGCAGAGGAAATGTCGATATCCAAGGAACCGATAAACAAATTGGCTTTGATTTTAACCGGGATTTTATGCGCATCCTTGGTAATCCAAACTTTAACAGGGTATTCGCCTCGGAACAGGCTATTTTTAGGGATACGGGGTGAAAAGAGGTAAGTTTCTTTTTTTCCTAGATTCGTCTCCAAGGTTTCGACCCCTTCAAATATTAATTTTAGGTTATATATTTCTTTATCAAAGAAACCACGGATTAATACTTCCTGTCCTTTGCGAAGAGCCGATAGATCTAGCGTTCGTAGGTAATAAAATCCACTGACTAAATCCTGTACCGTTCCGGGTAAAGAAAATACCCTGACCTCTTTTACTTTTTTGTTTTCTCGGTCGTATAGTTCAAGGGTGGCTTTCTTATTGACTTGGTCAAAATAGATCTTCTCGTTTCGTCGATAGCGCCCTTCTTCGATGTAGCGGTAAGAAAGGCGTGGCAATAGACTTTGGGTGTTTAAGTGTGTGCCCCAATTGTCATTTACTTTACTAAAAATAGTCACCGCACCTTTGGATTTGCCAAAAGCATCAATTTTGAAATAGGACTGCGAGTTTTCAAGAATTGCTTTCTTGCTGATCTGAAGCCGAGCGTCTGCAAGATCTATCCAGCCGTAAGTAACTTCGAAATGCAGTTCCTCCCCAAAAGTAAAGGGAATATCCTTGGCAGTAGACTGCGCCAAAGATGCTGCAAGCGGAAAACAAACGAACAGCAGGATCCGAAAATAGCGCTTCAGTTGATATGTGACAATTTGTGACAAAAATCAGAGAATTTTCGGATAATTAGTACAAAATCTGCTGTGGTGAAGCATAAAAGTACAAATTTGCACAGCGAAAACAAGCGCAGGCAACACCTTGTTAATTGAGCAGACAATTGGTAACTTGAACGTTTTAACCTATACAAAACTACCTCACTCATGAGTACGAACAACGCAGAAAAACTCAAAGCATTACAGCTCACGATCGACAAGCTTGAAAAAACCTACGGCAAGGGAGCTGTCATGAAGCTTAGCGACAATAAAGTATTGGATATCCCCGCCATTTCTACCGGATCCCTAGGCTTGGACATGGCTCTGGGCATTGGCGGTATTCCTAGAGGTCGAGTGATTGAAATCTATGGCCCTGAATCTTCTGGTAAGACTACCTTGACCATGCATTGCATTGCCGAAGCGCAAAAGGCAGGAGGGCTCGCAGCCTTTATCGATGCGGAACATGCATTCGATAAAAACTATGCAGAGAAGTTGGGTATCGATACTGAAAACCTGCTTATTTCCCAGCCAGACAATGGGGAGCAGGCTTTGGAGATTGCCGAGCATTTGATTCGCTCTGGAGCAATTGACATCATCGTGATTGACTCCGTAGCAGCCTTGGTTCCCAAAGGGGAATTGGAAGGGGAGATGGGCGAAAGCAAGATGGGTCTTCAGGCTCGATTGATGTCTCAGGCCCTTCGTAAACTCACTGGAGCGATTCACAAAACAGGCTGCGCTTGTATTTTTATCAACCAGCTCCGGGACAAGATCGGGGTCATGTTTGGTAGCCCAGAGACCACTACAGGTGGAAATGCCTTGAAATTCTATGCTTCCGTACGCTTGGATATCCGTCGTGTAGGACAGATTAAAGAAGGTGCCGATAGCGTATTGGGCAATAGAACCCGAGTGAAGGTGGTGAAAAACAAGGTTGCACCTCCCTTTAAGGTGGTGGAATTTGACATCATGTATGGTCAGGGAATCTCTAAGGTCGGTGAAGTGATTGATCTCGGTGTCGAACTCGAAATCATTAAGAAGGCAGGATCTTGGTTCTCTTACAATGGTGAAAAACTAGGCCAAGGACGTGACGCTGTAAAAAGCCTGCTTTTGGATAACCCAGAATTGCTGGAAGAATTGGAAGGAAAAATCAAAGGCGCTTCAGGCTTACTACCTACCGAACCAACCGTGTCTTTGGAAGATTAAGTGAATCCAACCCACAACAAAAAAGGTCCCGCTCGTACGGGACCTTTTTTGTTGTCAATTGGTTCGGATGGCTTCCACCGGATCCATCCGCGCAGCAAGTGTGGCGGGCACAATGCCGGCGACTACCCCGATGGCGGAGGAGACACCCAACCCAAGAATGATGTTATTGAAAGAAAGAATCAAATCTAGGCTTCCTAAAGGCACGAAGCTCAAGGCATAGACCAACAAGATCCCTGATCCACCCCCAATCAAACTCAAGCAAACTGCCTCAAAGAGAAATTGGAATAGGATAAAGTAGTTTCTTGCGCCCAAGGATTTTTGAATCCCAATGATGTTGGTTCGCTCTCGAACCGATACAAACATGATGTTGGCAATTCCAAAGCCTCCCACCAAAATTGAAAAACCACCAATCACCCAACCTGCCACAGAAATCACATCAAAAATAGAACCGATCGCGTTTTGGATAAACTCGGTTTTGTTGAGCGCAAAATTATTTTCTTGGGAAGGCTTTAATCCCCGCTTGGCACGAAGCAAGCCAGCCATTTCATTTTCTAAAGCGACTAATCCTACATCCGTATCTCTACCTTTGGCAGCGATGGTAGGCTCAAGTCCATCCCGACCCGTGTAGTACATCTTACTGAATGCGCCAAAAGGAACCAAGCAGGCCTCATCTTTGGAAGGCAGTTCCAAAAATCCCTCTCCCTCTTCTTCAAAAATCCCGATGATGGTAAATTTCATCCCCTTGATTTTTACTTCTTTTCCCAAGGCTTCCTGGTTTGGAAATAAGGTATTCGCAATTTTTTTGCCCACAATAATCAGATTGCGGGAGGCATTGATTTCTGCTTCTGAAAAATAGCGCCCTTCTTCCAAGGCTACTTCAAATACATCCTGATAGGTGTAGGCAACTCCTGAAAGTGAAGTTCCTTCGTAAGAGTTGCTTCCAGCTTGAACCGTCGCTGAAGAAGAGGCTGAAATGGTCACTCCATCCGCGTTGGTTAGGCGTTCCTCTAAAAATTTGTATTCGGCATAAGTGCCTGGGGGTCGTTGAAAATATTTCCACCATGGATAATCTTGGGGTCCATTGGCAAAGGGAAACCGGTCTACTCGCATCACGTTGGTTCCCAAAAAAGCAAAGGAAGACTTGATCTTCTGTTCCAAGGAATCTACCAAGGTAAATACGGCAATGATGGCAAAAATGCCTATGGTCACCCCCAAAAGGGAAAGAATGGTGCGTGTGAGGTTGGATTTTAAGGCCGAGATGGCAAACCTAAAACTTTCCCAAGAAAGCTTTAAAAAGAGCATAGAATAAGTAGTTGGTTAAAACAATTTGTTAAGTTAGGTGAAATTGGGCATTATTGTACTTATCTTTGCATTTTTTAAAAGTAATCTGCTTATCGAGTTCGACTAAGTCAACTACTCCTAAACGCCGTATATGAAATTATCTGATTTCAAATTTGAAGTTCCCAAAAAACTGATCGCGCTCTATCCTACTGAAAATCGGGATGAGTCCAGATTGATGGTTGTTCATCGTAAAACTGGAGAAATTGAACACCGTACCTTTAAGGATATCCTCGAGTATTTTGATGAGGGAGATGTAATCGTCACCAACGATACCAAGGTTTTCCCTGCTCGCCTATACGGAAACAAGGAAAAAACGGGTGCAAAAATCGAAGTTTTTTTGTTGAGAGAACTCAATGCGGAATTCAAACTTTGGGATGTTCTAGTAGATCCTGCTCGGAAAATTCGAGTAGGCAACAAACTTTATTTTGGGGATAGTGACTTGGTAGCTGAGGTCATTGACAACACCACCTCTAGAGGAAGAACTATCCGTTTCCTATTTGATGGCACGGAAGAAGAATTTCACAAAACCATCGATACCCTTGGTGAAACGCCCCTTTTAAAGGAGTACATCGAACGTGCTATTGAACCTGAAGATAGAGAACGTTACCAGACCGTATTTGCCAAAAATGTGGGTGCTGTTGCTGCTCCTACAGCCGGACTCCACTTTACGCCCCAATTGCTCAAGCGTTTGGAATTGAAAGGGGTAGAAATCGCTCCAATTACCCTCCACGTGGGGCTAGGTACTTTCCGTCAAGTAGATGTGGAAGATCTGACCAAGCACAAGATGGATTCCGAAAATTACTTTATTTCAGAAAAGACGGTAGAATTGGTCAACCAAGCTTTGGATAACAAAAAGCGTGTTGTGGCGGTGGGTACTACATCTCTCAAAACTGTAGAATCTTCTGTAACTGCTGGTGGACGTCTCAAAGCGAGCAGCGGATGGACAGACAAATTCATCATTCCGCCTTACGACTTCAAAATAGCCAATTCCTTAATCACCAATTTTCACCTACCTGAGTCAACCCTCCTGATGACTGCATCGGCTTTTGGAGGTTATCCATTGATCATGAAGGCGTACAAGGAAGCCATTAAAGAAAAATATCGATTCTTCTCCTATGGAGACTCCATGTTGATCTTGTAATCCAAATCAGTCCCGCACCTGCGGGACTTTTTTTTGCCTTTTCGATTTTTTCTTAGCGTATTTTCATCCAGAGAAAGCAATCCTGCAGAGAGTAGAAATATGATCAAATAGGAGGTGCGTTCCGAATAGGAGGTTATTTTTGTATCAATTCAACGAAAATGAACAAAGCAGCAATACTTGTCGCCGGTGGTAAAGGAATGCGGATGGGGACCACCCTTTCCAAGCAATACCTGCCCTTAGCAGGAAAGCCTGTCTTGATGCATACACTTGAGCGCTTTTTTCAAGCTGATCCCAGTTTACTCTTGATTTTGGTGTTGCCCAAGGAGGACTTCGGCTACTGGACTGATTTGTGTACTTCCCAGGGCTTCGACCTTCCCCATCAGCTAGTTGAAGGAGGATCTAGTCGCTTTCAATCCGTAAAAAATGGCTTGATGGCACTTCCATTTCAAGAAGGACTTGTAGCAATTCACGATGGCGTTCGTCCTTTTGTGTCTGAGAAAGTAATTCAAACTAGCTTTGAGCAGGCTGCCGAAAAAGGAAGCGCGATTCCAGTAGTGGCCTTGAAGGATTCCTTGCGAAAGGTCGGCGCCGCCGGTGAAAGTAGTTTTCAAGATCGAACGCATTTCCGTTTGGTCCAAACTCCCCAAACCTTTCAATTGAAGCCGCTCCTGCAAGCCTTTGCCGTAGAGGAGTTGGCTATTTTTACGGACGATGCTACTGTCTATGAGCATCAGGGATGGGAAATCAGCCTGATCGAGGGGAATCCTGAGAACATTAAATTGACTACGCCTGAGGACCTGGCCTTTGCTGAATTTTTGATGTTGGCTCGTTGAGCGGATAAGTAGAATCTTTTTTACCGACTAGTATGGGGCCTTTACCGATTTTTTGTTGGGCTTCATCGAATACTGCAAGGAAGCCTAGGATTGGACTACTAGTTTTGTTTAACTAAATTCAAATCAAATGAACAACTTCACTAAACCACGTAACGACGGGAGTATTGCTTTTGGAGTGATCATCCTAGGGATAGGCCTTGTCCTTCTTTTTCGGAAATTCGGGCTTTACATTCCGGATTGGGTATTGACCTGGCCGATGATTCTGATTGCGGTAGGTACCTACACGCTCATCAGTCAACAGTTCAAGAGTTTTTTTGGATCTGTGGTCCTCTTCATAGGGGTTTACTTTTTACTGAAACGAGAGTTTGACCTGGACCTTGGCCTTGACCAATTCATTTGGCCGGTAGGCTTGATTGCCCTTGGCATCTACTTGATTCTACATAAAAAACAGGAAAATAAAGCCTTAGAGGAGGTACGGAAAAATTGGGAATCTTCTCGGAAAAAGAAAACAGCCACCTCCAGTTCTGAGGAAATCGAGCCAGCCGAAGTGGTGGCCGATGCTGCTCCTTCACAGGAAGAGTCTACCAAGGCTCCAGATTCAGGCTTTGTGCGCGCTACGGGCACCGCCTTCATGGATCGGATCAACGAAAGCGTCATCTTTAGTGGCGTGAATCGCAAGTTGATGACCAAAAACTTCCAAGGAGGTAAGGCTACCGTGATTTTTGGTGGCTTGGACCTCGACCTGACGCAGGTAGATTTTACGGGCGTTGCTACGCTAGACCTTGAGGTTGGCTTTGGTGGAGTCAAGTTGCTCGTACCTCCGCACTGGGATGTGCGCACAGAGGTTTCCAATATTGCTGCAGGTCTGGAAGACAAGCGTATGTTCCGAGAAGGAGGAATAGATACCAACAAGGTCTTGATTCTAAAAGGCACCCTTTTGTTCAGTGGATTGGAAATCAAGTCTTTTTAATTCATTCTAAAATTAACCCCAGCACTTGTATTTAACCGCTTTTTCAAGTTCAAACTTTGGGAAATGGATCCTCCCAGGAATCGGATGTATCTGGTTTCTGGGAGGATATTTTTTGCTACTTCACCAAGGGATGGATGAAGAGCAAGCATTGGTGGATGCCTTCTTTTTGATGCTCTTTTTTTTGGGAGGGCTTCTTCTTTTGGATCGGGTATTTCGGCACTACACGCCCAACCGCAAAAATGGATTTCTTTTAGTCCTGTTTCCCCTCCTGCTGAGTGGGGGGCTGGTTTGGTCTCATGCACAAGTCCTTAACTGGTGGTTTGATTCAGACTATTTGGAACTACTGGAAGCTAGTATTTTTTACAGATGGACCGTCTTTGGCTTGGTTTTCCAACTGCTGGCAGTATTGGCGGTAGTGATCTCAAAGGTAGCTGGGCAGGAGGAGCTTAGCCGTCGAGAAGGGCAGCTCCTTCAACTCTCCAAGGAAGCGGAACTTGCCCAACTGCGGCAGCAGCTGCAGCCTCACTTCTTATTCAATAGCCTCAATTCCATCCATGCCTTGGTGCTTGCAAGTCCTCAGCGTGCCCGAGAGATGGTTCTGCTACTTTCGGATTTTTTGAGAGGCACCCTTCGCACAGAAGGCCAATCTTGGATCAGTTTGGCCGATGAAATCAAGTACCTGAGCATGTACTTTGACATTGAGCGGGTGCGATTTGGACATCGCTTGCTGGTCGATTTGCAAGTAGAAGAAGGTGTCGAACAAATGAAAATTCCACCTCTGCTCGTGCAGCCGCTGGTAGAAAATGCGATTAAATACGGGCTTTATGGAACCCTAGGAGAGGTGAAAATTAGCCTTCGCTTTCAAAAAGAAGGAAACTACCTCCAGGTAATCGTGGAAAATCCTTTCGATGGCCAAGCTTCAGTTCCAGCTGGAACTGGCTTTGGGCTGAGTTCTGTGGAGCGCCGGCTTTTCCTTATTTTTGGGCGAACGGACCTGTTGCAAAAAATCGCAGCCCAGGGCATATTTCGTGTTCATTTAAAAATCCCTGTTTCCGGATGATCAAGGTAGTAATCGTAGATGACGAACCGCTAGCAGCTGGTTTAGTGAAGGAATTTTTGAGTGCTTATCCTCAATTTGAGGTGGTGGCCGTCTGTCACGATGGTTTTGAGGCCTTCAAAGTAATTCAGCAGCATCAACCCGACCTTATATTTCTAGACATTCAGATGCCCAAGATCACGGGCTTTGAATTACTCGAATTGCTGGAAAATCCTCCTGCAGTGCTATTTACTACTGCCTTTGAACAGTATGCGGTACAAGCCTTCGATGCCAAGGGATTGGATTATTTGGTCAAACCTTTTTCGGAGGCACGATTTGCACAAGCCATCGCACGATTTTTAAGTCAGCACCAAGCCGCAAATACCTCTAGTGCTGTGTCTGAGGAGGGGTTCCCTGTTCTTCCAGGAAAAAGCAGCCGCTTGGTGGTCCGAGTAAAAAATGAACTAAAAGTGATCCAAGTGCAGGAGGTTCGCTACGTGGAGGCAGATGACGATTACATTTCCATCCACACGGGAGAAGGGAAGTTTTTGAAAAAGATGACCTTAAAGCAATTGGAAGAAAGTTTAGATCCTGAAAAATTTGTCCGAGTGCATCGCTCTTTTTTGGTCAACCTACAGGAGGTAGCTGGGATAGAGCCCTATGAAAAGGAGTCCTACTTGCTTCGGCTGCGGAGCGGCCAGAAGATTCCCGTGAGCAAGACGGGCTATGCTCGGCTACGACAGGTGCTAGGACTGTGAAATGCGGTTGAAATTTGCTCCCTCATAAAAAAAAGTCCCGCAGCTGCGGGACTTTTGATTAATACTCGTCTTCGTTGAAGAAAAAATCGTCTTTGGTAGGATAGTCAGGCCAAATTTCTTCAATGGTTTCGTAAGGCTCGCCATCGTCTTCCAATTCTTGGAGGTTTTCCACTACTTCAAGTGGTGCGCCAGAGCGAATGGCATAATCGATGAGTTCATCCTTGGTTGCTGGCCAAGGGGCATCTTCAAGG
>JACCEE010001420.1_pt1 | contig 14282 bp, 10 predicted proteins | sample 7449931 | NCBI WGS metagenome assembly JACCEE01 (sample SAMN15323457, study PRJNA562643) | freshwater metagenome | isolation source: river surface water | place: USA:Blue River Watershed | collected 2017-08-19 | reverse complement strand
TCATTTATCTTTTTCCATTCAGGAATAATTTTTTGACAATGACCACATTCTGTGTCAAAGAAATACAATACGATGTAATCAGCTTGAATACTGTGTAATGAAACTACATTTCCATTTAAATCAAATAAACGTAACTCAGGAGCAATTTCTCCTAATAAATTGTATTTTAAATGCAATACTCGTTCACGAACACTTTTCATAAAAGCTGTATCAGATTGAGCCCATGCTGCTTGACCCGATAAATAGTATTTCTGTGATATATAAACAAACAAACGATCCATACCCATTATTTTCGGATTATTATATTTGTTGAAAATATACTGAACGACATATCGGAATACTTTATCGTTTGCTTTTGACAGGTTGACAACTCTATCAACCTCTTTACATAATGTATCGGGGATTTGATAGCAAACTTTATCAAAATATTCGTCAATTTTCCCTTCCAATATTGGCGTTCTCAATATTCGGTAATCTGCAAAATTTACATTATCAAAAAAGTGTTTTTTGTAGTAATTATATTGAAATGTAGAGTCTAAAATTCGACCATTTGCATCTTTTGGCGACTGAGGTACTTCAATTTCTTTCATCATTTTTAATATGGTTGATAAAAGTGATTGCGGATTTGAAGATATAATTGAATTCCATTTTTGTTTTACTAAGCTATCTAATACTCCTAATTCAGTTTTCGCCTTGGTCAAACTATCTTGATACATTTGTTTTACCGAAGCTGAAAGACCGACAGAATCAACCATTTTTTTTGCTTTTTCATATTGTTTTCTTGTATGAACCGCTTTCTTTTGATTATCCACCATAAAAGATTGGTAATCATAAAATTGCGTATTTTCATCGGAACCTTCGATTTTAAGATTTTTAACCAAGTCAATAGTATCTGTTGATAAAGAAAAATCTTGATCTTTATCAATTAAAATTTCGAAATAATTCATTGATGGTGTTATAATTAAATAAATACCGCCATCAAGTAAACTATCACCAACAAAAGTACCCTCACCTTTAGAGTTCAGTTTTACAGTATCAACCACATATTTCTTTGATCCGAAATGATGACCTAATAATAAATTGGTATCTCTCAAACCATTAATTTTTACATGTATTTTATAAACATTGGCGTTTTTAGGCTTTGCAGCTTGATTGACCGATCCTCCTTTTGAAAATGCTGTTCCAATAGCAAAAACAATTAATGAAGAGATTAAAATACTGTTTATGATATGTTTCATTGTGCTTAAATTTTTATGTTTAACGAATTCTATCTAATGATTTAATTAACTTTTCATCTTTATTAATTCCTCGATATGCCAATATAAAGAGTATAAACGATACAATAGGGAAAATAGCAACAAATGAAAAAAAGATATTAGATTCTGCATTGGGTTTCATAATAAAACTGTTTAATACAATCAAATTACACAGAATGAACGAAAAGAAAATAGCAAAAGCACATAATAGCATTTGTTTTTTTCTCGATTTATACAAGAATATATCAAGAAAACCGATAATTGTCGTTATTACAATTAATACGCCTGTAGTAATCAAAGAGAAATTTACAACTGTAGCTCCATTTACATCGATAGCATAAAAACAATGTAAAGTCATAAATAATCCAGTTGATGAATTAGTAACAGTTGAAAGAGGGTAGAATAACATTACTAATAATAAAACACTTGCAATAAACAAAAAAAGAGTTTGAATTCTTTGAATCATATGTATTATTTTAAATTTCGATTTATAACGCTTAAAAGGTCTGTAATATTGAATGGTTTTGCAATATAATCATCACATCCGATTTCTAAACATTTATCACGTTCATATAACATGGCATATGCTGTATTGGCTATAATTGGAATGCGTGAATCGATGTTTTTTATTAGTTTTGTTGCTTCATAACCATCCATTTCTGGCATTTTTATGTCCATCAAAATTAAATCGATATTTTTATTGTTCTTAAAGATATTTACCGCATCTAGACCATTATCTGCAAATAGAATAGAAACCTTGGTTGATTCAAGGCATTCTTTAATTAAGACCTTATTAATCTCTTCATCATCAGCTACTAAAAAAAGTTTATCAGCCCAATTATAATGTGTCGTTTCTTTTATTTGATTTTCAATAGCCGGAGTTAAATATTTAACATTGAAGAAAACAGTTGTTCCTGATCCATCAATTGATTCCATCCATATTTCACCTTTTAGTTCTCCAATAATACCTCGACATACAGCCAATCCAAATCCTGTATTTTTTTTATCAGTACGAGTTAAATATTTATATTTTTCAAATATGTGATGACTTTGATTTTCAGGTATTCCGATTCCTGTATCTTTTACATAGAAAAGAATGGTTCCATTGTTTTCATTAAATTTATAACCAATTGTTATTGAACCATATTCCGTATACTTGACTGCATTTTCGATTAGTTTCACAAACACTTGTTTTAACCGATATCTATCGCTAAAAACTATATTTATTGATGAGTCAATATCAGGAACAACTTGAACGTGTTTTTTTCCTGCTTTGTCGAGTTCCGATTCACAAATAGTAATGATTTGTAGTAAAAAATCATTTAAACTGAAAGCTGTATTTAAAATTTTAAATTTGCCGGTTTCTATTTTTGCGAGATTAGATAGATCCTCAATAAATTTCAACAAAACAAGTGCATTATCCTTTATATTAACTGTAAATAGTTGTCTTTTTTCGGGAGATATAGCATACTGATTTAATAATTCCACATAACCTAATATTCCGTTAATTGGAGCTAAAATATCGTCAGAAAATGTTGAGAGCATTGTTGATTGTTGCAATGGCGCATGTTCCATTTTTTCTTTCAGTTTCAACAGTGTTTCATTACTTTCGATTATTTTACTGTTTTTTTCTAATTCTTCATTCACTTCGATATTGAGGTCGTTACGCGATTCATTCATCTCGGTTAAATATGATACCATTGTATCAAAAGAACGAGCTAAACTACCAATTTCATCTGTCTTTTTAAGAAGCGTGGGATTAATTTTTGTTTCAATATTTCCTTTACTTATTATTTCAGATGTCGTTGTAAGACTTTTTATTGGTTTTAATATTGAGAAATATGTATTCAATATGGAAATAAGAAATATTACAATAGAAACGATTAATGCAATAATTATTAAATAAAATGAAAGTTTGGTTTTGTCCTTAAGTATCGATTCAGTTTTTTTTGTATTTGCAACATCTTTATCTATAAGTTTTTTAAGGGTATATGTAACTTTCAATTCTTGTATCTTCATAAGATTCTTATATTGTTCCGTTGAACCTGAATCTATTGTCTTGTCTATTTGTAGATATTTTGAAGCATATTCGATAAACAATGTTACATTGGCTTTTATCATCTTCAAAACAGAATCGGGCACATGACCTTTACTATTGGTGGTGTAGATTATCAAACTACGTTTGATATTTGATATTTCATTCCAGGCTTTCCAACGATTTTCTCCTTTTGAGGTAATTTCATATAAATGAGAATATTCCATTACTTGTTCCATTTCAGCTTTCATTTTAATTGCTTCTATGGCACTGGGCAAAACCTTTCCTGCGTATTTCTGAAAGTTGGTATTAAGTGATTGTTGAACAATAATTCCCGCATAACCTAACGCAAAGATTATTATCAACAAAACTAAAAAGGTACTATATAATTTATTACTTACTTTCACTTTATATCAGGGTCTTTCTTTCTAATGTCCAAAAATAATGAAGATTATAGTAATTTCAAATATTTTACTATTATGTTATGAACAATAGATAAACATCTGAATATTCGCATTATCCATCATATCAATAACACCATTAAATGATATAAAAAAAGCCGATATTCTTTTTAATGAGATATCGGCTTTCTTATTCATTTGTTTGTTTTTACATACTTCCCATTGAAAGTAAAAATTCATCATTATCGCGAGTACGAGGCATACGTTCTTTCATAAATTCCATTGCCTCTACAGGATTCATATCTGATAGATAATTTCTTAAAATCCAAGCTTTATTAAGACGTTCTTTATCAACCAACAAATCTTCACGACGTGTGCTTGACATGATGACATCAACAGCAGGATAAATACGTTTATTTGATATTTTCCGATCTAGTTGAAGTTCCATATTTCCTGTACCTTTAAATTCTTCGAAGATAACATCATCCATTTTTGAACCTGTTTCAGTCAATGCTGTCGATATTATTGTCAACGATCCGCCATTTTCTATGTTTCGGGCAGCACCAAAGAATCGTTTGGGTTTATGAAGAGCATTTGCATCAACACCACCTGAAAGAATCTTTCCTGAGGCAGGCGATACCATATTAAATGCACGAGCTAATCGAGTAATAGAGTCGAGTAGTATAACTACATCATGACCACATTCAACAAGCCTTTTTGCCTTTTCAAGTACGATTGTGGCTACTTTTACGTGTCTTTCTGCAGGCTCGTCAAATGTCGATGCAATAACTTCAGCTTTAACGCTTCGAGCCATATCTGTTACTTCTTCAGGACGTTCATCTATCAATAAAATAAGTAAATATACTTCAGGATGATTGTCTGCAATGGCATTTGCAATGTGTTTTAATATGGTTGTTTTACCGGTTTTTGGTTGTGCTACAATCAATCCGCGTTGTCCTTTACCAATTGGAGTACAAAGGTCTATTACACGTGTAATCAAATTGTTGTGACCTTTACCTGTGATATTAAATTTTTCGGTAGGAAACAATGGGGTTAAATAATCGAAATGAACTCTATTTCGGACTTCTTCTGGAGTTCGTCCGTTGATGCGTTCTACTTTAATTAACGGGAAAAATTTTTCACCTTCTTTCGGTGGTCTGATTGTACCTTCTACGGTATCACCCGTTTTTAATCCAAATAATTTAATTTGTGATTGTGATACATAAATATCATCGGGAGAATTTAAGTAGTTATAATCGCTTGACCGTAAAAATCCGTAACCATCTTGCATTATTTCCAATACCCCAGAACTGGTAATTATTCCTTCAAATTCAGATTTAAAAGCAGTCGTTGGTTTGTCATTTTGTTGACGTTCAATATTCTGACGTTTTTCCCGATTATGAAAATTGGTATTATGTTGTTGAACCGGATGAACTACTTTTTCTGGCTGAACAATCGGTGCCGATTTCGATTCAACTTCAATCTCTGTTTCAGTTTCGGTTTGAGGAATTGTTATTGGTAAATCATCATTTGAGACTTCGGTATTTGTTCCTAAAAATTCAGTCTCTGATTCTATTGGATTTTCACTTCCTAAAATAGGAGCTTCATCCTTTGTTTCTGTTTCTTCAAATAATGTTAACTCTTGTTGTTCTTCTACAACTTTGGGTTTCGTAAACCGCCCCAAATCAACTTTTGAAGCCTTTACAATGGTACGAACTCTTTTTCGTGCAGCAGGTTGGTCATTAGTTGAATCCTGAGGGGCTGTTTCTTCTTTCATTTGTTGTGCCTTTAACGAAATTGTTTCCTGAATTTTATCTATTAATTCTTGTTTTTTTAATTTTTCAGGTTGTTGAATACCTAAACTTACGGCAATATCCTTAAGTTCTGGCAAAAGCTTTTTGGAAAGCTCAGTAGAATTTTGCATAATTTTTTTTATAGAGATTGAAATTCAACAGAAAATATGGAGAATCTTTACTTTTTGATAAAAACCACGAACGCAGTTTTCTTTTTGCAATAATACAAAGAAAACTTTTGCTTGCAATAGCTTTCTGAATTGATTTCGAAAAAAATATTATTATTTAGAAAGAATCTAACCTAGATATCACATTTTATTCATCTGTATAACAATATATTAACCAAATATATTCGTTATCAAAAAAAATAAGCCGATTGCCATAATTTTTTACCTTTTATTTAATTCAAAAAAAACGTAGGTTTGTATTGTGATAGAAACTACTTGTAAAAACGAATGAAAAATATATTCATTTTTTTGATTATTATATTGTTAAGCTTAAATGGATTTTGTCAAAATTCATCGGCTTCTGATACTTTATGTAATAAGGATTTTACTATTATAATCGATGAAAATAGATTTGATGAATCACTCTTTTCATCTGCATTACTTTGTGCTATCAATATTGAATTGGTTAATCAAAATTTATCGACTCTTTTTCCAAACAAAATACTATCTGACGCATCATCGGATTATGCGCAATATTTAGTAAAAATTGATGATTCAAAACCCGAATTGGGAGGAAAAAAACAATCACTCTCATACCGATTAAAAAAATATGGGGGAGCAGCTAATTATTGCATCGAAATCTGTTTAAAAAACAATATACGTAAAGGTAAAGAGCGGCAAACGTACAAAGATTTAGCAAACGATTTTGTTTTTAAATGGTTTAACAGCAAACAAACCGATGATATTAAGAATCCTCAGTATGTTTTATTTGGCACAGCCTGCAAACTTGATGAAACAAAGAAGAAAATTTATGTTTCGTTAATCCTCGGTAATTATCATACGATTAATACAAATTCATTGGCAATCAAAAACTCAGGATTAAATATTTCAACAAAAAGTCAAGGTCTAAAACCATATGATTCAAAGGTGTGTAAGAACTGCGATCGTTATAAAAGTATAGATACATTACAACGTTGTTTATCTGTTGAAGGCAACAATATTTTTTTAGACGCAGATCAAAAATTAGTAAAAAAGATACTGAAAAACCCGAATGACGGTTTTGCTGTTGATATTGTTTTACGCAAACAATTTCCATGTAACGGAGAAAATATCATAGATAAAATACTACCGTCGAAGGGGTATATGACAAAAAAAATCAATCAGACGAAACTCCTTAAAATGAATCTTTACAAAGGGAAACTTGCAAAAACAAAATTTAAAGTATTACTTGGACAAATACCCGCTGGATTATCTGATTATGAGTTAAATTTGATTGTTATTCAGGATAAATATTTTTGTAAAAATATACGACATGCTTACACTGAATTAAATCAAATTTCGACCAATTCGAAATTAAAAATTATAGGAGATACAATTACATTTTTCAATGATTTTAACTATACACCAACTCCCGATACCACCTTCTTAACATTCAAAATTCCATTTGATTTAGGGAAATCAGACTATAATAGCGAAGATATAAAACCTCTTATCGAAGCATTAAATGAACCTGATTTTATTATCACAAGTTTGAAAATTACAGCATATTCTTCGATCGAAGGTACTGAAGAAAAAAATGAGCAACTACGTATAGCAAGAGCACAAAATATAGTTAAAGCTTTTCAACAGCTACAAAGAGGAAATCATATTGATGCTGAAATTGTTAATAGCGACTCATGGAAGTTGTTTTTAGCTGATATCAGAAATACAGAATGGGATAGTTTGAAGAATAAATCAATCGACCAAATAAGAGATATTATTCAAAAAAACAAACTCGAACCGAAATTAGAACCAATACTTTCGCGCCATCGATTTGGTAAAATTGAGATGAAAGTCATTTATGATTTAGGAAGTGTGCAAAAAGAACAAGGCTATGTTTTAAAGAAATTTCATCAAGCTCTCGATTCAAGTAACATAGTAAAAGCACTCAGTATTCAAAAATACATTATAAAAAAAGTTAGACGAGGTATTTATAGTAAATATATCATTCCACAAATGCAAATACCACGCGATTCTGCTCGTTTTGCCGGTATGCAAATGAATCAACTATGGCTTGATTATATTATAAATAATAAACCTGTAGATAGTCTATTTTATACAGAAGTTTGTCGTTTACAAAAACTTGACACTAAAAACGAATACATCATTTTTAATAAACTCTTTTGCGAAATCAACCTATTCGATTTAACAGATGAAGCTACCGTAGGTTCAATGCTTCAAAAAGTTGATGCATTGAGAACATCGAAATTACGCAAATCTGATGTCGATCCATTGAATATTGAATTTCAAGTAAAAATAATACAATCAATAGGTAATACATTAAAAGTTGCCGATGAACAAAAAACGACACTCGATGCATTAAATAGACTGAAATCTATAATTGATCTGCAATCAGGAGATTGGAAGAATGCACTTAAACTATCAATTTTATTCATTCAAACTGGTGATTTTGAATATCCCATATCGCTGCTTGAACCTTATGTCATCAAAAAAGACGTAGACCCCAAATTGCTTTTTACATATTTATCGGCATGTACGCATATCGATTATAAACCATTTACCGGAGTCTTTGAATATGCATTAAAAAAAGCATTTACTATAGATAAAACACGAACTTGTAAATTATTTTCAAACGGAGATATGTCTTTCCAACTTTTCGAAAACCCTAATGTTAAAGCAATGGTTTGCGAGCAATGCGGATTATAGTTTCTCAAACTAAAAATATCTCCAAATCACATATTTTATTTGTACTTTTGCGCTCAAAGTTCAAATAAAATGGCAGAATCAAATTTTGTAGATTACGTTAAAATATGTTTCCGTTCAGGAAAAGGAGGCGCTGGTTCAGCGCACTTACACCGCGATAAAACAACAGCAAAAGGAGGACCTGATGGTGGAGATGGTGGTCGAGGAGGACATATAATTCTAAAAGGTAATGAACAAATGTGGACGTTACTTCACCTAAAATATCGCAAACATATTTTTGCTGATGATGGAGAATGTGGAGGTTCAGCCTTGCGTACCGGAAAAGATGGCGATGATGTAATTTTAGATGTTCCACTCGGAACTATTGTACGAGACCCAGAAACAGGAGAAACCGTTTTTGAAATTACACAAGATGGCGAACAACAAATTCTGCTGGCAGGAGGTAGAGGTGGCTTAGGAAACGACCATTTTAAATCAGCAACCATGCAAACCCCTCGTTTTGCACAACCCGGAGAAGATGGCATTGAAGCTTGGATGATTTTAGAATTAAAAATACTTGCTGATGTTGGTCTTGTTGGATTTCCAAACGCAGGAAAATCAACATTGTTGTCTGTCATTTCTGCGGCAAAACCTAAAATTGCAAATTATCCATTTACCACTTTGGTTCCCAATTTAGGAATGGTTCAATACAGAAACGATCGATCATTTGTAATGGCTGATATACCCGGAATTATTGAAGGTGCTCATGAAGGTAAAGGACTTGGTTTGCGATTCTTACGTCATATAGAACGGAATTCGATGCTTTTATTTATGATTCCTGCCGACACTAATGACATAAAAAAAGAATATGAAATACTTTTGAATGAGTTGGCTCAATTCAATCCGGAACTGCTTGACAAAAAACGTATTTTAGCAATAACAAAGATCGATTTAATTGATATGGAACTTATTGAAATGCTTAAAAACGATTTGCCCAAAATTCCTTATATCTTTATTTCGGCAGTAGCACAACAAAATATTAATTCTTTGAAAGACTTAATTTGGAAAACAATTAACGAGTAATCAATACATTATGATCGATTGGCTTAGACACATTGATAGAGTTTTGTTTCTCTTTATAAATGCTCACCATTGTGAAGTTGCCGATTATATTATGTGGTATTTCAGTTATAAATACACATGGATTCCTCTTTACATTTTAATTCTATTTCTCATTTTTAAATACAATAAGCGAAAAAGAGCAGTCTTTATGACTATTTTCATTATTGTCGCAATCGGATTATCAAATTTTATTTCCTCCGAGATTCTTAAAAATGTTGTTTGTCGATTGCGCCCCACGCATGTTCCGGAATTGCAATCTAAAATACATTTAGTAAGAGGATATACTGGTTTTCTATATGGTTTTGCATCTTCTCATGCAGCAAATTCAATAACGATTTCATTATTATCAGCTTGGTTTTTACAATCAAAGAAAGCGTGTATCATATTAACAATATGGGCGCTAATTGTTTCTTACAGTCGTATTTACCTTGGTGTTCATTATCCAGGCGATATAATCGGAGGGCTTTTGGTTGGAATCGTTGTTTCAATAGGGACAATAAAGCTATTTCAAATTGCAGAAATAAAATATAACTTGTAATTATGGTAATCATTTCTGTATTATTTGTAACAATTGGACTTTATATTATAATACTGCTCATAATGTATCTGTTCCAAGAAAAAATGCTCTTTAAACAAACTAAATTTCCGCAAAATTTTCCTTACCACTATGAATATCCTTTTGATGAGATAAATTGGATAATGACTGATGGCATAAAAATAAACGGTCTTCACTTTAAAGTTCGAAATCCTAAAGGAGTAATCATTTTTTTTCATGGTAATACCGGACATATGGGCCGTAGTGGTAATTACTTTAAGCGAGTAGCTCATTGTGGATATGACGTCGTAATGTACGATTACCGAGGATATGGAAAGAGTGGAGGAACAATAACCAAAGAAACATTATATTCTGATGCTGAACATGTCTACGATTGGGTACAACAGCAATATCCACATCATAAAATTGTATTGCATGGTTTATCGCTTGGAGCTCATATTGCATGTTATATCGCATCGAAAAAGAATCCCGATTACTTATTATTAGAAACACCTTTTCGATCCTTAATTAATGCTGCAAAATACCAATATCCATTTGTTCCAATGCATTTGATTTTAAGGTATAATTTAGACTCTACTGCATTTCTTCAACATGTACACTGTCCAATTCATGTATTTCATGGCAATAAAGATAAAGTTGTTCCATTAAAAGAAGCTCTTTCTATTTTAGAATATTCGGATGCGAAGATTACAGTCTTTAAAGGTGGTACACATAAAAATATACATGAATTTGCAGAATATAAAGCCATCTTGCATAATATACTAGATAAAATATAAAAAAGGCTGCCTTAAAAAATAAAGCAGCCTTTTCTCCATATCATCAGAATGTTTATTTACATTCTTCCCTGTATATATCAATAATTTTACGTCCATTTGTCCAATAAGGCACTGGAACATCTTCAGCTATTTGATTCCAGTAATTTGGCGTTACAACACGGCCATACTTGTTATATAATCCTTTTTCATATATTGCAATAATAGGATTAAAAACGACATCAGCAACACCAACAGTATATGTTGGTGGTTCCGTTTCCGTTTTTTTTACGTTTTCCATGACTTTCACTTCTAGTTTATTGAAAGTCAATAATTCTTTTAGAAATTGGACACGATTGCTATCTGCCTTATCTTCAACAACGGTACATCGAACCGAATCAATTTCTGCTATTATATGTTTACCATTTGTAAGTGCCATAATTTTAAATTTAAAAGAGTTTTAAATACCAAAACACATGTTTAAAACAGTTTCGAATACACTGCTTGCAAAACCAACTACAATCATACCAATTAAACAAACAATTACACCAACTTTCGACAAAGTGTCTGTTTTAAAAGGTGCAATAGGATTTTCGTTTTTATTAATAAACATGGCTTTTACTGGCATTAAATAATAATAAAGCGATATAATTGTGTTTAACAATGCAATAAGCACTAACCAATAAAAACCTTTTTCAGCAGCTGCCGTGAATAAAAAGAATTTACCAAAGAAACCAGCTACAGGAGGAATACCAGCTAAAGAAAATAAAGCAAGCATTAATGCTAAACTTAATTTAGGATTTGTTTTATATAATCCATTATAATCATCCATATTTTCTTTCCCTGTTTGATCAGAAATAATTGATATTATACCAAATGCAGCAAGATTAGAGAAGATATAGACTAATACATAATATACAACAGTAGCCATCCCCATTTTTGAGCCTGATAAAACACCTAGAATAATGAAACCAGCTTGTGCAATCGATGAAAAAGCAAGGAAACGTTTCATATTATTTTGACGTAGCGCAAATAAGTTACCAATTGTCATTGTTAACACAGCTATTACCCAAATAACATCTTGCCACATTGGAGCAACAACTTTGAAAACGGTGAACATAATAATGGTAAATATAAAAACTGCAGCTCCTTTAGAAATTACAGATAAATATGATGTGACTGAAATTGGAGCACCTTCATAAACATCGGCTGTCCATAAATGGAAAGGAACAAGTGAAATTTTAAATGCCATACCAGCAAAGAAGAATAACACAGCAAGTACTTGAAGAGCATCGGATGTTGCAACTAGCGGTGATACTTCATTAAAGTAAACAGAGCCCGTAGTTCCATAAATCATCGAAATTCCAAATAATAAAACACCTGATGATAGAGCAGATGATAGGATTAATTTAATACCCGCTTCGGCCGATTTATTACTATATCGATCAAAAGCCGTAAGTGCTGCTAAAGGAATAGTTGCTGTTTCAAGACCAATGTAAAACATAAGAAAATCACCAGCCGATATCATGTAAAACATACCTAATAAGGTACTAAACAACACAATATAGAATTCACTTATTTTTACTTTATTATTATCGTTATTTAACCATTTGTATGATTGTAATAAAATAATGAGAACTCCAATATTCAGTATATTCTTCATTACATTAATGATGGGAGATGTATTAAACATTCCTCCAAAAATTGAGCCTTCGGCTAAGGGTAAAAATCCAATTACGGTATGAACCGCAAACAGAATAATTGCTAATGGCGAGATAATAGATTTTTTCTCATTAGATGTAAATATTTCAGCGATCAGAATTGTCAGTACTATTAAACCAAGCACTAGTTCTTGACGCATTAAAAGGAAATTTTCAAAATTCATAGTATTTATTTTAAATATTACTACCGTTTTTAATTATTGAGCTAACACACTAAATCTTGCTACAATTGGAGTTAAACTATCTTGAATCATATTTGATAACCAAAGTGGAGCCAAACCAATTGCAAAGATTGCAGCCAATAGCGTTATAAGAGAAACTTTTTCCCACCATGTAGCATCTTTTAACTCTTCGAAATGTTGATCTTTTATTGGACCTAATAATAAGATACCAACAACACGAAGAATATAAACCGCTGTCACAACAATTGCTGAAGCGGCTATAATTGTACAAACTTTTGAGAACATATCTTGGTTTTGGAAAGAACCAATAAAAATAGTCATCTCTGCAACAAAACCACTTAAACCAGGTAAACCTAAAGAAGCCATACCAGCAATTACATAGATGACAGATAAGAAAGGAATCACTTTCATTAATCCACCCATTTCATAAATGTTACGAGTATGTGTACGACCGTAAATCATACCAATCAATGCGAAGAATAAAGCAGTCATCAAACCATGTGAAATCATTTGTAAGATAGCTCCATCCATTGCTGTTTTATTAATCATCAACAATGCAAATATTACCATACCGCAGTGCGATACTGAAGAATATGCATTGATGTATTTTAAATCTTTTTGCCAAATTGCACCAAAAGCACCATAAACAACACTCGTTGTTGTAAAAATAAGGAAGATCCATCCCATTTCAACAGCAGCATCGGGTAACAAAAACATTGCAACACGTAAGATACCGTATCCTCCTAATTTCATTAAAACGCCGGCATGTAACATAGATACGGCTGTCGGTGCAGAAGCGTGACCATCGGGTGACCAAGTATGGAATGGGAAAAGTGCACCCAAAACACCAAAACCGACAAATAAAAATGGATATAAGAAACGTTGCGTTGCAATTGGAATATGAACTTTCGATATTTCGATTAAATCAAACGTCAATTCTCCACCACCTGGTGCTGAATTAAAATAGATACCTAGTAATCCTAAAATAAGTAGGGCAGAGCCTCCCATTAACATTAAAGTTAATTTCATTGCTGAATATTCTTTCGGTCCTGTACCCCAAATTCCAATTAATAAATACATCGGAATTACAGCTATTTCATAGAACAAAAACATTGTGAATAAGTCTAACGAAATAAAGAAACCAAATACACCCGATGATAATAAAATCAACATAATGAAAAACTCACGAGGTAATTCTTTTGTCATCCAAGACGCAAATATTCCTGCAAAAACGACAATTGATGTTAACATAATCATTGCCACGGCAATTCCATCGACACCTACAGTATAATGAATGTTTAGACTTTCATACCACATGTGTGATTTTACAAATAACATTTCTGCGGTGTTACCTAATTTGCGTTCTGCCAAATATGTAAATAATAACACAAATGCTACACAAAGTTGAATTCCCATACCAATTGCAGAAACGACACGCGTACCTTTCAGATCCTTGGTAAACAAGATACCTACTATTGTTAAAATAGGGATTACGACTAATAAACTTAAAATATCCATATCATTTTGAAAATTAAATCCTTATTCTTCTTTAAAATGTTATTACTTAACCCAGATGTATATAAAAATCATTGCTAAAAAGACAGCACCTGAAATA
>JACCEE011562843.1_pt1 | contig 14285 bp, 14 predicted proteins | sample 7449931 | NCBI WGS metagenome assembly JACCEE01 (sample SAMN15323457, study PRJNA562643) | freshwater metagenome | isolation source: river surface water | place: USA:Blue River Watershed | collected 2017-08-19 | reverse complement strand
TGGCCGGTATACGTCCTCCATCGTGCCAGTCAATGACGGCTGCCGCTGCACAACAGGCGTTGGTCATGTAGGGTTGGAGTGCGAACACTCAAGGTTTGGCGCAGATTGGATGCGAAACGGTATGAGGCGGGGCTTCAGCCCAACACCCACCAGCCGGCTGGATGCCGGGCCAATGCAATGCCCACCATGACCAGCACCACGGCCAGCGCGGCCGCAAAGAAGAGCAGGCGCTGCACGCGCGTGCGCCCGCGCTTGAGGGCGAACGAACCGAGCACGATGTAGAACACCAGCAGCACCAGCTTGACGCCCAGCCAGGTCTGCTGCAGCGGGTGGTAAGCCAGCAACATCCACAGACCGACGCCTGCGGTCAGCAATGGCACGTCAATGGCCACGCTCAGCCAGCGCCAGCGGGCCTGCATGGGCCAGGTCTGCAGGGCCGTTACACCCAGCCCGCGCGCCACGAACAGCACGATGCTGGCCGTGACGCAGGCGCGGTGCAGGTGCAGCAGGGCGGGGTAGAGCCAGGGGTGGGTGGCCAGCCAGGTGTTCATCTCAAAGGGGAGGGTGCGGGCAGGCCCGCATCATGGCATGGCTCGGTGAGTTCAGAGGCCCACCTCGCCACGCTGGTCACGCACTTTCGCCCTGGCCTGCGCATCCGGCAGGGCCGGTTTGGCGCGGGTAATGGTTGGCAGTGCCTTGGCCTGTTCGGCATTGAAGGCGGTGAAGACTTGCTGGTCATGCGGGTTTCCGTTCAGGCCGCAGCCGCCAGCGGAACGGGTGTGAGCAGGTGGCGCACCAGATCGGCCACGCCGCGGATCTGCTCGCCAAAGGGCAGCCGCCCGGCGCCGCGGAAGAACAGTCCGCGTTCGGCGTCGCCGTCCATCGCATGCCCCAGCTGCTGGTCGATGCAGAACTGCCCAATGCCTGAAATGCCATCGCGCAGGCCGCAGGTTTGCAGACAGTCGAAGGACATGTTGCATTTGGCCTTGGGGTGGGCGCGCTCTTGCAAGATGGGCAGGATGCGCAGGTACTTGTCCAGCCAGGGCGTACGCACCGCGCGGGCCGGCAATCCGGCCACACTGGTGAATTCGACAATGTCCTGCGGTGTGGCCTGTGCCAGGATGCGCTTGAAGACATCAGCGGCGTCGCACTCTTTGGTGACAGCAAAGGCCGTGCCCAGTTGTACCCCGGCCGCACCCAGGCCTTGCAACCGCAAGATGTCGGCGTGGCTGTCGATGCCTCCGGCGGCGATCAGCGGGATGTCCTGCTCATAACCCGCCTGTTTGAAAAATTCGCGCACCTGCGGGATCACCACCTCAAAGTCAAAGCGCGCATCGCCGAGGTCGGCGACCTTGGCCGCGCCCAGATGGCCGCCAGCCAGGCGCGGGTTCTCGATCACGATGGCGTCGGGCAGCCGGCCTTTCTTTTCCCATTTGCGCACCAGCAGCTGCACGCCACGGGCGTCCGACAGGATGGGGATCAGCGCCACCTCGGGGTGTTCGCGGGCCAGCTCGGGCAGGTCCAGCGGCAGGCCAGCGCCCACCACCAAAGCATTGGCGCCGCTGGTCAGCGCCTGCCTGACATAGGCCTCGTAGGCGCTGAGCGCCTTCATCACATTGACCGCGATCCAGCCTTGACCCTGCGAGGCCGCACGGGCACTGCGGATTTCGCGCTCGAGCGCGATCAGATTGGCGTTGTCGATCCGTTCACGCGCATCGGCTTCCTTGTCCAGGTGCGCAGTCAGCGCCATCAGGTCGGGATGGCGCCGGCGCAGGTCCACCGACGAGATCGTGCCCATGCCGCCCAGCCGGGCCACGGCAGAAGCCAAGCCCGAGGCAGACACGCCCACACCCATGCCGCCCTGCACGATGGGCAGCAAGCTTTTGCCGCGGATGCGCAAGGCTTGCAGGCCAGCGGCTTGCGCCATGGCCAGCCAGGTTTCGCTTGCGGTGCTCATGTTGGCGGTGGCCATGTCAGTGCTGCGCCTGATCTTCAAACACCGGAAAGAGCAGGTTGTTCTCAAGGTGGATGTGCGCGATCAGGTCTTCGGTCAGGCGCGCGGTACCCGCGTACAGCGCCTGCCAGGTGTTGCAAGCGCCTGCGGGGGGCTGGTGCTGGTGGGTCAGCTCGGCCAGGCGCTCGATCTGCGCGCCGTGGCTCACATGTTCGTGACGCATCATGCCGATGGGGTGCACCACCATCGGGTGACCGCCTTGTTTGAGCAAGGGAAACAAGATCTGCTCTTCCTTGGCCATGTGCGCCAGCAGTTCCTGCTCCATGGTCTCCAGGTGACCGGCCAGGCCTTGTGGCACGTTCGGGTGGTCGCGGTGCACGGCTTCGACGCGGCGGGCCATGCGGATCAGCTCGGGCAGCTGCTGGCGGTGCACCTCGTGGTAGCGGCGCAGGATGTGGTCGATCAGTTCGGACGGTGCGGGTGCTTCGGGTGCGGCTTCACGCTGCTGCAGGGCCTGGATCTCGCTCAGCACGGCGTTCGTGTCCAGACCCTTGCTGGCACAGGCGCTGTCCAGCGATTGCTGGCCGCCACAGCAAAAATCGAGCTTGAGGCGACGGAACACGGCGGTGGCGCCGGGAATCTGCACGGCAAGCGTGCCCAAGCTCTGGTTGGCCAGTGCGGGGGGAGTCTGAAGGCTCATGGTCATTCCTTTAAAAATTCACTTATGGTGAATCTATTGTGCGATAAGATTCATTTGAAAAGAATATTTACCATGCATGCCGTCAGGTCTTTCTCCTGGCGACGCGCCACCGGAGAAGACCATGCGCCTGACCCAATGGACCGATTACGCCTTGCGTGTGCTGATGTACTGCGCAAGCCACCAGCAGCGTGAGCACGCGCCCACGATCGCGGAGATTGCCGAGGTGCATGGCATCTCGCGCAGCCACCTCATGAAGATCGTGATGGAACTCTCGGCCAAGGGCTGGCTGTCGACCACGCGCGGGCGAGGCGGCGGCCTGCGGCTGGTACAGGACCCGTCGCAAATTGTGGTGGGCGAGGTGGTGCGGCAGATGGAGGAAGACTTCACCCTGGTGGAGTGCTTCAGCACCGAGGGCCGCAGCTGCGCGATCGACGCAAACTGTCGCCTCAAGGGCGTTTTGGCCGATGCGTTGCAGGCCTGGATGCGCGTGCTCGATGGCGTGACGCTGGCCGAGCTGGTCGCAACCGGGACAGGGGTATCGACCGTGCCTTTGACCGCGGTCAAACGACGCAAGGCCGGATCTGACGCATGATGCCTGCACCCTTGAAAGGTCTGCATGGATTTTTCGCCATCACCCCGCGCGCAGCAATGGCAGGCCAGACTGTCGGCCTTCATGGAGCGCTACCTGCTGCCCTACAACGCCGCCTGGTACGCGTCGGTGAAGCAGGGCGTTTTTCCGCCGCCCTTCATGGCCGACCTCAAGGCCCTGGCACAGGAAGAAGGCCTGTGGAACCTGTTCCTGCCCACCCTGCAGCCTCATGAACCGGGCACTGCGCTGAGCCACCAGGACTATGCGCCACTGGCCGAAACCATGGGGCGATTGCCCTGGGCGGCCGAAGTCTTCAATTGCAACGCGCCCGACAGCGGCAACATGGAGCTGCTGCACCGCTTTGCCAACGACGCGCAGCGCCAGCATTGGCTGACGCCCCTGCTGAGCGGCGAGATCCGTTCGGCTTTTGCCATGAGCGAGCCCGATGTGGCCTCGTCCGATCCGACAAACCTGCAGACGGCGGTGCGAGAGGACGGCGATGCGCTGGTGCTCAATGGCCGCAAGTGGTTCATCACCGGCGCGGCACACCCCCACTGCCGCCTGTTGATCGTGATGGCGCGCAACGAGGGCGCCCCGGCGGACGCCCACCACAGCCACAGCCTGGTGCTGGTGCCGATGGACACACCGGGCGTGCAGATCGTGCGCAACATCCCCGTGGTGCACCACCTCGCACCCGATGGCCATTGCGAAATCGTGCTGCGTCAGGTGCGAGTGCCGCGCGCGAACCTGCTGGGTCTGTGGGGAGAAGGCTTTGCCATGGCACAGGCCCGGTTGGGCCCCGGGCGGGTGCACCACTGCATGCGCACCATTGGCCAGTGTGAGCTGGCGCTGGAACTGGCTGCCGAGCGTACGCTGGAGCGGCAGGTGCACGGTCGCTTGCTGGCCGATCAGTCCAATGTACAGGACTGGCTGGCCGAGTCGCGCATCGAGATCGACCAGGCGAGGTTGCTGGTGCTGCGCACCGCCTGGCTGCTGGACCAGGGCGACAACGCTTCGCCCGAGACACGCGCCAAGATCGCCGCCATCAAAGTGGTGGCGGCGCGGCTGCAGAGCCGGGTGGTCGAGCGCGCCATGCAGATTTTTGGCGCCATGGGCCTGTCGCCCGACACACCACTGGCCTATTTCTGGACCTGGGGCCGCGCCATGCACCTGATGGACGGTCCGGACGAGGTGCATCTGCGCACCGTGGCCCGCCACGAAATCGCCCGTGCCCGCGATCGGCTGGGCCAATCGGCTGCCTGGTTCACCACGCCGGAGCAGATGCGCAGCGAGCCGCATCTGGAGGCCTGATGGGCGACGCATTTATCTCAAAAATCGTTGTTTGGGGGAACGATTTTTGGTCCACAATCCACCCCCTTCCGCACCGTTGCGGAACCTCGAACACTTGAATTTCAGATCATGAACAGCCCCCTCGACCACGCCCAGATTGCCGATGCCATGACCCAGCTTCCCCCCCAACCCATCAGCACCGATGTGCTGCGCGAAAAATACCTCAAGGACGGTGAAAGCACGGTAGAACAGCTCTACGACCGCGTGGCCCGTGCCCTGGCCAGTGTGGAAAAGGAAGAACTGCGCGCCGAGTACGAGCAGCAGTTCCGCCGCAACCTGGATGCGGGCGCGATTGGCGCCGGTCGGATCATGAGCGCGGCGGGCACCGGCATTCAGGCCACACTCATCAATTGCTTTGTGCAGCCGGTGGGCGACTGCATCCAGGGCGTGGACGACGACGGTTACCCCGGCATTTACGAAGCCCTGCGCGAAGCGGCCGAAACCATGCGCCGTGGCGGTGGCGTGGGCTACGATTTTTCGCGCATCCGTCCCAAGGGCGCGCGCGTCAAGGGCACGGCCTCCACGGCATCGGGTCCGTGCAGCTACATCAATGTGTTTGACCAGTCGTGTGCCACGGTGGAAAGCGCCGGTTCGCGTCGCGGCGCCCAGATGGGCGTGCTGCGCATCGACCACCCCGATGTGCTCGAATTCATCACCGCCAAACGCACGCCTGGCCGCTGGAACAACTTCAACGTCTCGGTGGGCGTGACCGATGCCTTCATCGAGGCGGTGCAACAAGGCGCCGACTGGGATCTGGTGCATCCGGCCGAACCGGGGGCCGAACACAAACAGCAAGGCGCCAGACAGCGTGCCGACGGGCAGTGGGTCTACCGCACGCTGCCCGCCCGCGAGCTGTGGGACACCATCATGAAGTCGGCTTACGACTTTGCCGAGCCGGGCATCCTGTTTCTGGACCGCATCCAGACGGACAACAACCTGCGGGCTGTCGAGTCGATCAATGCCACCAACCCTTGCGGCGAGCAACCCCTGCCGCCTTACGGCTGCTGCGACCTCGGCCCGATCATCCTGCCGAAGTTCGTGCGCCATGCCTTCGGTCATGGCGGCCAGGCCAGCTTCGATTTCGAAGCTTTTTCCCAAAGCGTGGCGCTGCAGGTGCGCGCACTCGACAACGTGCTGGAGCTGACCCACTGGCCCTTGCCCCAGCAGCAAAAGGAAGCCCAGGCCAAGCGCCGCATCGGTGTGGGCTTCACCGGTCTGGGCGACACGCTCGTCATGCTGGGCCTGCCCTACAACGCGCAAGAAGGTCGCGAGATGGCGCGTCGCATTGCCGAGTGCATGCGCGACTCGGCCTACCTGGCCTCGGTCGAACTCGCGATTGAAAAGGGGCCGTTCCCGTTGTTCGATGCCAAAACCTACCTGGCCGAAGGCACGTTTGCCAGCCGTCTGCCCGACGCGATCAAGAAGCAGATCAGGAAGCACGGCCTGCGCAACAGCCATCTGCTGTCGATTGCGCCTACCGGCACCGTGAGTCTGGCCTTTGCCGACAACGCGTCCAACGGCATCGAGCCGGCGTTCTCGTGGACTTACACCCGCAAGAAGCGCGAGGCCGATGGCACGCGCAGCGAATACGAAGTGCAGGACCACGCCTACCGTCTGTACAAGGCACTGGGCGGCGACGCGAGCAAGTTGCCAGCCGCTTTTGTGGGTGCGCTGGAGATGAGCGCTGAAGACCACATCGCCATGATGCAGGCCGTTCAGCCCTACATCGACACCTCGATTTCCAAGACGGTGAACGTGGCGGCCGACTACCCCTACGAGGACTTCAAGAACCTGTACCTGCAGGCTTGGAGTGCACGCCTCAAAGGCCTGGCCACTTACCGGCCCAACAGCATTCTGGGCGCGGTGCTCGAAGTCAAACCCACCCAAGAGGCGCCCAAGGCCGCCGAATCGGCCGTGGCTGCACCCGTGGTGGACCCGATGCGCACGGTGATCGAGAGCCGCCCGCTGGGCGCACTGGATGCCATGGCCGAGAAGATCGAGTACTGGACGCACGAAGGTCACAAATCGCTGTACCTGATCGTGTCTTTTCTGCCGGTGCCGCGCGCCGATGGCAAGGGCATGGTGGACCGCGCCATCGAGTTCTTCATGCCGGTGGGCCAGAGCGGCGAGTCGCAGCAGTGGATCACCTCCAGCATGCGGCTGCTGTCGCTGGCGGCGCGGGGTGGTTTCCTGGAGCGTGCGCTCTCAGACATGCGCAAGGTGGCTTGGGACCGTGGCCCGGTGCGCTACGGCTACAAGGTGCGCGAAGACGGCACCCAGGTGCCGCTGTGGCATGACTCCGAGGTGGCGGCGATTGCCTGGGCGGTGCAGAACATTCTGGAGCTGCGCGCCAAGCGCCAGATGCAGTCCGACCAGCTGGCGTTGCCGCTGCCCGAGGTCAAGACGCCGGCACCTGCCGCGCCGGTGGCAGGTTCAGCGACGGGGGTGATGGCCGGCAAGAAATGCCCAGACTGCGGGGCCCATGCCGTCATCAAGAAGGACGGCTGCGAGTACTGCACGCAGTGCGGCTTTGTGGGCGCCTGCGGTTAACGCCAGAAGGCGGGCATCTTGCGCGAGCGCAATGCCCGCCTGGCTGAACGCCCGAGCCTGTGTTGTGGTGAAGAAAAACGCCAGGTGCTGGCGGGAAGGTCAACGCGGGTACGCGACAGGTGACAGGCTCAGCTGCGCCAGCTGGCTGCCGTATTTGCTGACATAGTCCAGCCCTTTTTCGGTTGGTACCAGCAGCTTGGACCGGCGGTCACCGGCAATGAACTCCACTGCAATCAGCTCGGCCTGACGCAAACGGACCAGACGTTTGTGCAGCGTGGCTGGAGATCCCAGTTCGGCCCGGCCAATCGCTTCCCGAACCGTCATGGCACGTCCTTGAGACCAGCTCAGCAAGATGGCTTCAAACAAGGCTTTGTGGTTGGGGTCGAAAAAGTCCATGCCCGGCAAAGCCTCTACAGCCGAGCTCAGTTCCAGGAACCTGAGATACGCGCCAATAAACAGTGAGCGGGTATTTTCTTTCATGAACAAATTGTATGCACTCTTGTCTATAAGTTGATTTTTAAAAATGAAAATGTGATAAGGGTTTACGCTGCATTTATAAATAATGTCACGATGAAATCGTGCATTGAAAATGGGTTGATGGCCCCGGGTCAGCGTAAGTAAAAGAACGGGTTGATATTGATATGATTTGAAGAAGATCAAATATTTACTCTTATGAACTTCTTATTGATCATTCTGTTTGCAATTATCTTTCCCGTCGTGCACATCGTGAACGGCTGGGTTTTCAAATTTGCCGAGGTTTCTCCTCACATCGGCTTGATCTATCTGCCAGCCTTCATGCGGCTGGCCAATGTCCTGATCCTGGGTCGGGCCAATGGCACTGTGGCCACCCTGCTGGGGGGCATGCTGTTGATGCAGTATTTCGACGAGGTCACCTCGGTGGCATTGCTCAACAGCCTGTGCTCTGCAGGTGGACCCTTGCTGGCCTTGTCCCTTTTCAAGCTGCATGCCAAACGGGATGTCGAGCTCACCTCGCTGAAGGATCTGACCTTTCTGACGCTGATTTATGCGATTGCCAATGCGGTACTGCACCACGCGATGTGGTCAGTGCTGGACCCTTCCAAACTGGTGGCGCCCGTTCAGGTGTTGTGGATGATTCTGGGCGATATTCTTGGGGCTCTTTTGGGGGCATACATCATGAAATGGGTGATCGTCTCGCATCGGCAATGCAGGCTCAAATCCGACTTGCTTGATTGACGTGCGTCGCTCGGGTTGACTGCTGACCGCAGTTTCCATGCGCCAGGTCACGCAAAATGCGTGAATACGGGGAAAACTGATTTTTCCCGAATCGACGAATTGGCCTTGAGTTGTAAGCCGCGGCCAAGCAGCCACAACAAATAATTGCATACAAAAAACGAAAGACGGAACGTATGCAATCGCCTAAATTGAACGGCTTGCTTGCGCAATTGCCTCAGGTCGATTACGAGCGGCTTCTCCCTCATCTGCAATGCATTCATGTGGACAAGGGACAAGTGCTTTTTCATGGTGACGAGCCTTGCATGTACCGTTATTTCCCGACGACTTGCATCATTGCTGCCCAGGTGGAACTGACGGAAGGCGGGACGGCTGAAATTTTTCTGGCGGGAGACCGCGGGCTGGTGGGCATCCACAACCTGCATCACAAATCTTTTTATTCGGCGGTGGTTCGCAAGGCTGGTTTTGCTTACCGTTGCACTGCAGAGGTTTTCCGCTCTGAAGTGCTCAGAGGTGAAGGCATGTTTCAGCTGATGGCGCACATCACTTGCCAGTTGGTGCGTGAAATCGCCCAAAGATTGGTGGATAAAACATTCAGTTCCATCGACCAGCAGGTCGTCCACTGGTTGCTGAACTGGCAAATGCTGGTGCACACAGATCATGTCGCGGTGACGCACACGACGATTGCCCAAGCCCTGGGGGTCAGAAGGGAGGCGGTCACCATTGCACTGAACAACATGGCCAGACAGGGCGTGCTCAGCCTGGGGCGGGGCAGCATTCATATCCTCAGCCGCAAAGCCTTGCTGGATCTGGCCTGGGTCGATTACGGGAATGTGGCCAGAACGTAGGAATGGCCGCTGAGAAGCCCAATCGCAAAAAGCAAAACGGCCTGTGCCGTTAGTCGTTTTCCGACCTGAAAGTAAAGAGTAACTTGTCCTGTCGCACCTCTGTGAAGGGATGAGTCCATTTGTCCTCTTTAAAGCATAAGGTGGCCCATCGGTTGAAAGTTGGGCATATGGTGTCCAAAAGACTTGGGGGCATAGTTATTGACGACGGGCTTGTCGGATCAAGAGAGGTAACAACTAGGAAATGTCAGTGCCTTTCTTGAATTTATTCAGTATGGCTGTGACATTCGATGGCATCACAGCGTCAATTTGCCCGACTTCAAGAAAAGTAAAGGTGGCACCGTCGACCGTGATTTTCATCAATGATGGTCTGGGCGTGTATTCGTTGGCGGCATGCCCTTCGCACAGAGTCCTTAGCCAAAGCCTCTTGTTCTGCATGAGATGCCCGGGCGCCCCACATTCTTGACAGAGCGATGTCGAACTTAGGGTGGCATTCTGGAGCAGGTCGTGGATCGGAATTGCTGAGTCGCAGTAAAACCGTAGCTCTCCGAACTTCTCTTTGACCTGACGCAGTCGAAAGGTCTGGTCATTCAGGGGCATTGTCTGCTCAGCATAGCGCGTTTCAATTTGCATAGCCAGTTCATCAATCAGACCGTTCCATCCCTTCGGGGAGTCATTGAATCCTGCAAGCCATGGATGACGGGAGATAAGCGCACGGATGCTCATGGGCTTCTTAATCGTCATTTTCTCGTCCTTTGTAGTGCTCAGCAATCGTTACTGCGCTTGCCGGTTTGTGGTGCGCACACGCGACAAGCCACCATCCTCTATTGACCCAGAGCCGGCCTGGCCGTCCACACTCTTCGCATGTCACGCTCGAAATGTTCTGAGCCTCGTCGATGAGCGCCCTAAGTATTCGCCATCGACGATGCTGGTTTGAATCGATGTCGACATAGACATTGAGTGAGGCAAATTTTTCCTTGACCTGAAATATCCTTTCCCTTTCAGGGTCAAATCCAGCTTCGACCATGAGCTTCAATAGTCGGTCAAACAGTGCGAGCCACCCGTTTTTGAACTCCATGGCCGGAACAAATGGGTACTTCAAGCGCAAGGCCTTCTTGGTGAAAATTCCGTCCGTAGGGATGCCTTGAAATAGAGCCTTGATATCAATTGCACTTGGATCTTTATGCTCATCGCACCGAATGATCCAGCCTTTGCCGCCAAGATAGTTCCGCCCCGGATGCCCACAGACCTGACACGTCCGAAATGAGTCCTTTTCGTATTGGGTTTCTATGTCATACAACCCTTTAATGTTTTCATATGGGACATGGCCTGGCGGGTAGTAAAAACAGATCGACATCACCCCATCTGATTCGTAGATTCTCTGAACTTTCACGAGTCCACTTTGTATGTCAGGCAGCTTTGAGGCCTCATCCAAGAACTGCTCCGCCAGTCGATACCAGCCTTGAGGGATGTCGACATGCATGGCTGGAAATAATGGATTGTTGACAACAATGGCTGGCGGCCTCTTGTCATCTTCGCTTTGTTTATTGGAGGAGTCCATGGCCGAATCATGGACCCCGCTCTAAGCCATGTCACGAGTGAATCGTGTCCTGTATACGCATCACACGATCATGCTGTCGCACCGGTACAACAGTGAGTTTTCCCATTTGGATGTTGGCATCACGCGACTGTCTGGCGAGAGCGCCTGCCTGCGCTTTCGTCACCTAATTGAAGAGCACGGACTTGACCAACAGATTGTGGCTCTGGAAGGTCCGTGGTCTTCGGTGTCTCGATGTCTTAAGAGCTGGCTACTTCATCCTTCCTCATAGGGTTGACACTACCAAGCAATGTTTCCAGTCCATCAACTACTGGAGACCCTCCATGCAAAAACTTCGTTGTGTTCACTGCAATGATCTGTTTACGCCAGCCCCACAGGTTCCTAAACAGGCCTATTGCTCCAAACCCAAGTGCCAGAAAGAGCGCCGAAAGCAGTGGCAGAAAAACCGCCTGCAATCAGACCCAGACTACAGGGACAACCAGTCCCGTGCTCAGAGGGCCTGGACCGAAAAGAACCCTGATTACTGGCGAAAACTGCGTCGAACCGAGCCAGATTATGGAAATTCAGGCTCAACAGAACAAGATTTTTTTGATCAGGATCCCTTGGACGCATCCATCAAGATGGACTCGTTAACTGCCCCGAAAAACCTCAAGAATGCCTTATCTGACGGAGTGTTCCGCCTCAAAGTGCTGGCAACGCCTCGAAACGTCAAGATGGACGTGTGGATTGTTGAACTTTCACGCATTCATGCGGGATACAGCCCGATTTCGGGTTCATCAAGAGATGACTAGATAGCCAGACGCAAGTTCTCCCGCTACCTTATGGCTGAGAGTACTTCTGGCCTCCCCCTTCAGCGCCCAGAAATGCGTCCAGGGGGGGTAGGTCGATGTCTCAACAAAAACAATGGATAACGATGCAACATGGCACAACAACACGACGGGGGCGGGCCCCAGAAATCCATCTTCAAGGCGGTCAAGTACGTCCGCATGTCCACCGAGCATCAGCAGTACTCCACCGAGAATCAGGCCGACAAGATCACCGAGTACGCTGAGCGCCGTGGTATCGAGATCATCCGCACCTATGCTGATGAGGGCAAAAGCGGGTTGCGCATTGAGGGGAGGGTAGGTCTCCAGGAACTGATCCGTGTTGTTGAGTCCGGGCAGGCGGATTTTCAGATCATCCTGGTCTATGACGTCAGCCGCTGGGGGCGGTTTCAGGATGCTGACGAGAGCGCTTACTACGAGTACATCTGCAAGCGCAAAGGCATCCAAGTAGCCTACTGCGCCGAGCAGTTCGAAAACGATGGCTCCCCCGTCTCCACCATCGTCAAGGGCGTCAAACGCGCCATGGCCGGTGAGTACAGCAGGGAGCTCTCCACCAAGGTGTTTGCTGGGCAGTGCCGTCTGATCGAGTTGGGTTATCGCCAGGGAGGGCCTGCAGGCTATGGCTTGAGGCGAGTGCTGATCGATCAGACCGGCTCCATGAAGGGCGAACTCACAAGAGGTGAACACAAGAGCCTGCAGACTGATCGCGTGATCCTGATGCCTGGCCCCGATGAGGAGGTGCGCGTCGTCAACCAGATCTACGACTGGTTTATCAACGACGGTGCTCTGGAAGCCGAGATCGCCAAGCGCCTTAACGCACAAGGGATGACTACCGATCTGGACAGACCCTGGACGCGCGCGACGGTCCACCAAGTCCTCACCAATGAAAAATACATCGGCAACAACGTATACAACCGGGTCTCCTTCAAGCTCAAGAAGCACCGGGTCGTGAACGACCACCAGATGTGGATCAAGAAGGAATCTGCCTTCGAAGCCATCGTGCCAGGCGAGGCCTTCTACACCGTGCAAGGAATGATCCGGGCCAGGAACCACCGCTTTTCGGATGAAGAACTCATCGAGAAATTAAGGGGCCTGTACCAAAGCCGTGGCCTGCTTTCTGGGCTGATCATCAACGAGACGGAGGGCATGCCCTCCACGTCCGCATACATCCACCGCTTTGGCAGCCTGACTCGTGCCTATCAGGCCGTGGGATTCAACCCGGATCGGGATTACCGATACCTAGAGGTCAACCGGTTCCTGCGTCAGATGCACCCGAAAATCATCCGGGAGACAGAGCAAAAGATCAGGGAGATTGGCGGGCTGGTTGAGCGGGACAATAGCACCGACCTGCTCAACATCAACCGCGAATTCACAGTCTCCATTGTTCTGTCCCGTTGCCAGGTCTATGAGACAGGGACAAGGCGCTGGAAGGTCCGCTTTGACAGCAGTCTGCAACCCGACATTACCGTGGCAGTACGCCTTGAAGAATCAAATCAGTTGGCACTGGACTATTACCTCCTGCCTAGGGCTACGCTGAATAAGCCCTGGCCAAAGAGCACCTTGCTGCGTTGACGATCGAAAATTGAAGAAATTGGCCAGAAACCACGGCCGCAGCCTGCCCCTTTGGGGCATTGCTCGGGCCATTTTGCCCGTTTTGCGCCCTTACGGACGCACCTGTGCCATCAACCGTTGTCGGCCCAGGTAGATATTGGCCAATGCCAGTGCAGTAAATGCCCGGGTCGCATTCTTGGCCAGGCCCCGGTAGCGCACCTTGCCAAAACCCCATAGGCGCTTGACCACCCCGAACACATGCTCGACGCGTGCCCGGATGCGCGACTTGTTGCGGTTCTTCCCCCGGGCCACCTCATCGACGAGGCCTTTGCGCTTGGTGCGCTGGTTCGTGAAGTCTTTGGCTCTGGGCGCCTTGCTTTCAATCAGCGCCCTCTGGCTCGCATAGGCCGAGTCGCCGTAGACGCGCTGCTCGTTGCCATGGAGCAAGTGCGGCAAGGGATGTTTGTCGTGCACATTGGCCGACGTGACCATCGCGCTGTGGGCCAAGCCGGTCTGGCTGTCCACACCGATGTGCAGCTTCATGCCGAAATACCATTGCTTGCCCTTGCGGGTTTGGCGCATCTCGGGGTCGCGCGCCTTGTCTGCATTCTTGGTGGAGCTGGGTGCGCCAATGATGGTGGCGTCCACGATGGTGCCGGTGTTGACCTTGAAGCCTCGTGCCTGCAGCTCTTGCCCCACCTTGGCAAACAGCGCCTCGCCCAGCTTGTGGTCATTCAGGAGCCGACGAAACTTGAGCATCGTGGTGGCGTCGGGCACCGGCTCGCGGCCCAGATCAATCCCGACAAATCGGCGCAGGCTGGCGCTGTCGTACAAGGCCTCCTCGCACGACAGGTCGGCCAGGTTGAACCAGTGCTGCAGGAAGTGGATGCGCAGCATGCGCTCCAGGCCAATGGGCGGGCGTCCGTTGCCGGCCTTGGGGTAGTGAGGTTCAATGACGTCGCACAGCGCCGTCCACGGAACGATTGCTTCCATGGTCTTCAAGAATTCGTCGCGCCGCGTGGGCTTGCGGTAACTCTCAAAGGTCTGATCTGCTGCCACGGCCAGGGTCTGCTGTTTCATTTGAGTCCTCCATGAGCGGTGCATTTGTACATGCAAGTCACGGGCCAGCTGGGGGACTTATTCAGCATTGCC
>JACCEE010751215.1_pt1 | contig 14285 bp, 11 predicted proteins | sample 7449931 | NCBI WGS metagenome assembly JACCEE01 (sample SAMN15323457, study PRJNA562643) | freshwater metagenome | isolation source: river surface water | place: USA:Blue River Watershed | collected 2017-08-19 | reverse complement strand
ATCGGGTTGCTGTTCTGCAGCCGCAGTCCGCCGCCGCAGCGCATGCCGCTGCCGATGCCCGAATGGCCGCTGTGGAAGATCGCCGGCAGCTTGTGCTCGGCGATCACCTCGTAAATCGGCCAGGCCATCCGGTCATACGGCAAAAAGCCCTGCACCGTGGGGTGGAACTTGAAGCCCTTGATGCCTTCCTCCTTGATCAATCGCTCAGCTTCGCGCGCACCCATCTTGCCCTTGTGCGGGTCAATGCTGGCAAAGGCAATCATCATGTCGCTGTTGTCGCGTGCGGCTTTGGCAATCTCTTCGTTCGGAATGCGGCGGCGGCCCAGCTGTGATTCGCTGTCCACCGTGAACATGACCAAGCCAATTTTTCGCTCGCGGTAATAGGCCACGGTCTCGTCAATGGTGGGGCGACGGTTGCTGCCAAAGAACTTATCGGCAGCGCGGTCGTATTCCTCTCCGTAGTTGTCAAAAGGGTTCCAGCAGCTCACCTCGGCGTGGGTGTGGATGTCAATGGCGATCAGGTCTTCGTGTTTCATGCGTGGATCATATGGCGTGTCGATCTAGGGAAAGTCCTAGGACTTTTCTGATATCAACACTTTCACAATAACGTTATAAATAATAACTTTATACAGTCACTGAACGGAATCGACATGACCACAACTCTCCATCCTTCGATCGAACGTGCACGCGCAACGGGTGTCTCACTGGAAATGCATGGCGCGGTCGCCGTGGTTCGCCTGTGCCGCCCCACCAAACGAAATGCGCTCAGCGATGGGCTGATTGAGGCTTTGCGTGATGTCTTCCAAAACCTACCTGCCGAAGCCCGCGCTGCTGTGGTGCACGGCGAAGGCGAGCATTTCTGTGCAGGCTTGGATTTGTCTGAGCTCAAAGAACGCGATGCAGGCGAAGGCGTGCACCACTCACGCAGCTGGCACGTGGCCCTAGAAGCCCTGCAATACGGCCGTGTGCCTGTGATTGCGGCTTTGCACGGTGCTGTGGTGGGGGGTGGTTTAGAGCTGGCCTCAGCTGCGCACATCCGTGTGGCCGACGACAGCACGTTCTACGCCTTGCCCGAGGGCACACGCGGCATCTTTGTGGGTGGCGGTGGTTCGGTGCGTATTCCCAAACTCATTGGTGTCGCTCGCATGACCGACATGATGCTCACAGGCCGCGTCTACAACGCACAAGACGGCGAACGTTTGGGCTTTGCCCAATACCTCGTGCCTGCTGGCGAGTCATTGGCCAAAGCCATCGAGTTGGCCCAGCGCATTGCCACCAACGCCCCACTCACCAACTACGCTCTCATGCACGCACTGCCACGCATTGCCGAGCAGCCTGCAGACCACGGTTTCTTAACCGAATCGTTGATGGCCTCCATCGCGCAGTCTGCCCCTGAAGCCAAAGCACGCGTGCGTGCCTTCCTCGAAGGCAAGGCACCCAAGGTCAGCAAAGACTGATCACAACCCATACAAAAAACCTCAACAAGAAATTGCCACTGAGCAAACGAGGAGACAAAGAATGAGCCAAGCAAAATTTCGCCCACTGAAGTTCGGAGTGACACGCGTTGAAGTGCGAGACGGCCCAAGCGGCACGCACTACCTCAAAGCCGAACAGCCTTTGCAAAATTTCCCAGACCGAATGAGCGACCGTCTGCGCCATTGGGCCGAACAAGCGCCCGAACGCACCATGTTTGCACGTCGCGTCAAACAAGCTGATGGCAGCTTGGGCGATTGGCGTCACATCAGTTACCAAGAAGCTTGGGCCACAGCTCGCAACATTGCACAAGGTTTGATTGACCGTGGCTTGAGTGCCGAGCGCCCTGTTGCCATCTTGAGCGAGAACAGCCTAGAGCACGCCATGTTGGCCTTGGGCTGCATGTTGGCTGGTGTGCCGTTTGTGCCTACATCGCCACCCTACTCGCTCATCAGTGTGGACTACGACAAGCTCAAGCACGTGCTCAAAACTGTCACGCCTGCGTTGGTGTTTGCACAAGACGAGCGCTACGCCAAAGCCATCACCGCCACCATGGGCGACGACATTGAAGTGGTCATGGCCAGCGGCAGCGTGCCGGGACGCGCTACCACCAGCTTTGCGCAACTGTGCGCCGTGCCCGCCACCGACGCGGTGGACCAGGCCATCGCCGCCACTGGCCCCGACACGATTGTGAAATTCTTATTCACCAGCGGTTCGACCAAGTTGCCCAAAGCGGTGATCAACACCAACCGCATGTGCTGCGCCAACCAGCAGCAAATGACGCAATCGATGCCCGTGCTGGCCGAGAAGCCCTTGGTGCTGGTGGACTGGTTGCCTTGGAATCACACCTTCGGTGGCAACCACAACTTCGGCATGGTGATGTTCCACGGCGGCACCATGTACATCGACGACGGCAAGCCCACGCCTGCCCTGATGCATGAAACATTGCGCAACCTGCGCGAGATTGCGCCCACGGTGTACTTCAACGTGCCCACTGGATTTGAAGCCATTGCCAACGCCATGAAGACCGACGATGCCTTGCGCAATACGCTGCTCTCGCGCGTGAAGATGTTCTTCTACGCAGGTGCCGCTCTGGCGCAACCCATCTGGGACAGCCTCTACGAATCGCAAGAGCGTGAAATCGGCGAGCGCATCGTCATGGGCACAGGCCTCGGCATGACCGAGTCTGGCCCATTCGGTTTGTTCGTCACCAGCCCTAACGTGCGTGCAGGTGATTTGGGCGTGCCCACACCTGGCCTAGAACTCAAACTGGTCGACACCGATGGCAAAACTGAGGTGCGCTACCGCGGCCCCAACATCACCCCTGGTTACTGGCGTGCGCCCAACGAAACCGCCGAAGCATTTGACGAAGAAGGTTTCTTCAAAACTGGCGATGCCGTGAAGTGGATCGATGAAACCGATGTGCACTTGGGCCTCAAATTTGATGGCCGCATTGCCGAAGACTTCAAACTCGCCACTGGCACGTTTGTGAGCGTGGGCCCCTTGCGCGGCAAGATCATTGCAGCAGGTGCGCCCTACATCCAAGACGCTGTGTTGACCGGCATCAACCTCAAAGAAGTGGGCGCCATGGTGTTCACCACACCACGTGTGCGTGAACTGGCAGGCATGCCCGACAACACCCCATTGGCTGATGTGCTGGCAGCACCCGCTGTGCTGGCCAAGTTTCAAGAAGTGGTCGATGAGTTGTCGGCCAACAGCACAGGCAGCGCCAACCGCATTGCACGCATGTGCTTGCTGAGCGAGCCGCCCACCATCGACAAGGGCGAGATCACCGACAAAGGTTCGATCAACCAACGCTCTGTGCTGCACCACCGTGCCGACACCGTGGCGGCGTTGCACGAAGACCGCTTGCACTACATCCTCAAACCACAGGTTTAAAAAGAGAACGACATGGCAGCTAAAGGATTTTTCAACGCGTTTGCCGATGTGTGGATGCACGAAGGTGTGCGCACACCGATGGTGGACTACTGCGGTGCACTTGGTCACATCTCCCCGACTGACCTTGGCATCAAGGCGGCACGCGAAGCCTTGAAACGCGCTGGCATTGCGCCCACCGACATCAACTCCGTCATCACAGGCAACATGGCCCCTGGTGACTTTGACCAATTCTTCTTGCCTCGCCACATTGGCCTGTACGCAGGCGTGCCGCAAGAAGTGCCCGCCATCATGGCCCAACGCATTTGCGGCACAGGCTTTGAGTTGTTCCGCCAAGCGGGCGAGCAAATTGAAGCGGGTGTGTGCGATGCCGCATTGGTGGTTGGCACTGAGAGCATGACGCGTAACCCCATCGCAGCGTTTGACCACCGCACTGGTTTCAAACTCGGCGCGCCCGTGGGTTTCAAAGACTACATGTGGGAAGCCCTCAAAGACCCAGCCGCTGGCATCAACATGATCCAAACCGCTGAAAACTTGGCCAAGAAATACAACATCACCCGCGAAGAGGTGGACCAATTTGCGTCTGACTCGTTTGCCAAAGCGGTGGCCGCGCAAGAAGCAGGTTTCCACGCTGGCGAAATCGTGCCCGTGATCACTGAAAAATTTGAGCTTGAAGGCTACAAAGCGCGCGGCATCAAACTGCAAGGCAAAGTGACCGAAGTCAATGCCGACACACATGCACGCATCTCCCCCGTGGAAGTGCTGGCCAAGTTGAAGCCTGTGTACGAAGGTGGTGTGCAAACCGGTGGCAACAGCGCGGCCTTGGTGGACGCGGCGGCTGCGTGCGTGGTCACCTCTGGCGCCTATGCCAAAGCGCATGGCAAAAAGCCCATGGCTCGCGTGGTGGCGGCAGCGTCTGTGGGCGTGCCACCCGAGATCATGGGCATTGGCCCAGCACCAGCCATTCGCTTGTTGTTAGAGCGCACGGGTTTGCAACTGTCAGACATTGGCCGCTTTGAAATCAACGAAGCCCAAGGTGCACAAACCTTGGCTGTGGGTCGTGAGTTGGGTCTGGACTTGTCCAAGCTCAACGTCAATGGCGGTGCGATCGCGCTGGGCCACCCACTGGCCTGCACTGGCGTGCGCTTGACCATCACCTTGGCACGCGAACTAAAGCGCTCAGGTTTGCGCTATGGCATCTCCAGCGCCTGTGTGGGTGGTGGCCAGGGCATTGCGCTGCTCATAGAAAACCCCGAGGCGGCCTAAAGCCTAAGGCCAACACAATCATTCAAAGAGATCGTTATGAACATTCAAGGACAAGCAGCATTGGTCACCGGCGGTGGCTCTGGCCTCGGCGAAGCCACCGCGCGTGAACTGGCCCGTTTGGGTGCCAAGGTCGCAGTGCTCGACCTCAACTTAGACAACGCACAGCGCGTGGCCAAAGACATTGGTGGCGTGGCAATCGCTTGCAACGTCTCCGACCCCGAGAGCATGGCCCAAGCCATCGAGACCGCTGCAGCCGCCCACGGTCCTGCGCGCATCTTGATGCAAATTGCAGGCATTGGCACGGCCAAGCGCGTGGTGGGCAAAGACGGCAACGCCGCAGCTTTGGAAGACTTCACCAAAGTCATCAACGTCAACTTGGTGGGCACCTACAACGCAGCACGTTTGTTTGCCGCTGCTGCTGCCAAGCTCGACCCACTCGAAGACGGCGAACGCGGCGTGATGGTATGGACAGCCTCTGTGGCGGCCTTTGACGGCCAAGTGGGCCAGCAAGCCTACAGCGCATCGAAAGCAGGCGTGGCGGGCATGACCTTGCCCATGGCGCGCGACTTGGCGCAGCATGGCATTCGCGTGTGCACCATTGCACCTGGCCTGTTTGCCACACCGCTGATGAAAACATTGCCAGAGCCTGTGCAAGCCTCACTCGCAGCCAGCATTCCCTTCCCTTCACGTTTGGGCAAGCCTGAAGAATTTGCGCAGTTGGCCTCACACATCGTGAGCAACACCCACCTCAATGGCGAAGTCATCCGTTTGGATGGTGCTTTGCGCATGGCTCCTCGCTGAGAAAAACAAAATGAGCAAAACCGTTGTTTACGAAGTGGAAATCATGTTCGGTGACTGCGACCCCGCAGGCATTGTGTTTTTCCCGAACTATTCCAAGTGGATGGATGCCTCGTCGCTGAACTTCTTTGTGAAGTGCGGCGTGCCCACTTGGCGCGAGTTGGTCAAGACCACCGGCATCATTGGCACACCCCTGCTAGAAATCAACACCAAATTCATGCGCCCCGCCACCTATGGCGAGCGCATTCAGATTCACACCAGCATCCAAGAATGGCGCGACAAAGTGGTCATTCAAAAACACGTCGTCATGCGTGGCGACACGGTGCTGTGTGAAGGCTTTGAAACCCGCGCGTTTTGCATCAAGCACCCAGATGATCCTGACCGCATCAAAGCCATCCCCGTGCCTGCTGACATCAAGGCTTTGTGTTCTTAATTTTTTCCCCTGCAACCTTTCTCACCACAACTAGGAGACAACCATGAACTTCAAAAAGACCCTCGTGACCCTCGCCGCTACCGTGGCGTGTTCAGCCGCTTTGGCTGACATCAACATCGGTGTGAGCTTGGCCCTGACTGGCCCTGGCTCAGGTTTGGGCATCCCCATGCAAAACCAGCTCAAGTTGTTCCCAAAAACAATTGCAGGTGAAAAGGTCAACCTCATCGTGTTGGACGATGCCACTGACCCCGGCAAAGGCGCTGCGAACGCACGTCGTTTTGTCACAGAAGACAAAGTGGACTTGATTTTCGGCTCATGCATCACCGCCGTGGCCGCTGCCATGACCGACATCGCGTCTGAAGCAGGCACCGTGCAATTGGCAGGTTCCCCCGTGGGTGTGCCTGCTGGCAAAGACAAGTGGTTGTTCCGCTTGCCACAGTCCAACACCGTGATGGGCCACGCCGTGGTTGAACACATGAAAAAGCAAGGTGTGAAAACCATTGGCTTTTTGGGCTACACCGATGCGTATGGCGAGCAATGGTTGAAAGAGATCACACCTCAGTTGGACAAAGCTGGCATCAAAATCGTGGCCACCGAACGCTTTGCGCGTACCGACACCAGCGTGACACCACAAGCTTTGAAGATCAACGCGGCTAACCCAGACGCCGTGTTGGTGGTGGCCTCTGGTTCAGGCGCTGCCATGCCCCAGCTTGGCTTGGCTGAACGTGGCTACAAAGGCAAGATCTACCAAACACACGCAGCAGCGACTCAAGACTTGATGCGCGTCGGCGGCAAAGCGGTGGAAGGCACTTTCGTGGTCTCTGGCCCTGCCGTGATTGCTGAGCAATTGCCAGACAGCCACCCTTCTAAGAAAGTGTCTGTGGACTTCGTCAACAAGTTTGAAGCAGCCAATGGTCCTAAGTCTCGCAACCAGTTCGCTGGCCACTCTTATGACTTCCAACTGACCATGGAAAAAGTGGTTCCTGTCGCTCTGAAAAAAGCCAAGCCAGGCACACCTGAGTTCCGCTCTGCCCTGCGTGATGCCATCGAAGGCATGGGCCGCACCGTGTTCGCACACGGCGTGATGAACTGGACCAAAGACGACCACTGGGGTTACACCATGGAAACTGGTGTGATGCTCAAAGTGGTAGACGGCCAATTCGTGGTCGAGCGTTAATTCACCGCTGTGTGACATAAGCGCCCAACAGGTCTGCCTGTTGGGCGTTTTCTAAAAGTTGTCAGAAGAGAAACGAGACACAACATGGATTTTTCAATCGCCGGCATTTTGGTGCTCGACGGATTTACCAACGGCGCGGTCTATGCCCTACTCGGCCTCGCGACTGTGTTGGTGTTTACCGTCACGCGCGTCATCTTCATCCCTCAAGGCGAATTTGTCGCTTATGGCGCACTGACCTTGGCCATGCTGCAAGCAGGCAAAGTTCCAGGCACCGTCTGGTTGCTGATGATCTTGGCAGGTGTGGCGAGCCTGATGGAATGCTGGAGCCGCTGGCACCATGACCACAACTTGGTCAATGGCATCAAGGCAGGTGTGCGTATGTTCATTCCACCCATGTTGATTGCGTTGCTCACCTGGTGGTCTGCCACCCAGAATTTTTCGATGCTGGTCCAAGCCCTGTTGAGTGTGGCTGTGGTGGCCACATTTGGACCTTTGGTCTATCGCATTGCTTATCAGTCGTTGGAGTCAGCCTCCCCGCTGGTGCTGCTCATTGTCTCGGTCGGTGTGCACTTTGCCATGACTGGTTTGGGCTTGTTGTTCTTCGGCGCAGAAGGTTTCCGTAACCCCAGCTTCCTGAATGAAAGTTGGACGGTTGGCCCGCTCAACATCACGGGTCAAGTGGTCATCATCTTCTTGACAGCGTTGGTCATGATTTTGGTGCTGTGGCTGTTTTTTGAACGCACCTTGTTTGGCAAAGCCTTGCGTGCCACTGCGGTCAACCGCACGGGCGCACGCTTGATGGGCATCTCCACCCATGCGGCTGGCCAATTCACATTCTTGCTGGCCGCAGGCATTGGTGCGGTGTCGGGCTTGTTGATTGGCCCCACCACCACCGTGTTTTATGACTCTGGTTTCTTGATCGGCCTCAAAGGTTTTGTGGCCGCTGTGGTGGCAGGTTTGTCTAGCTACCCTGGCGCGTTGATTGGCGCGTTGTTTGTCGGTGTGGTTGAAGCATTTGGCTCGTTCTGGGCCAGCGCATTCAAAGAAGTGATTGTGTTCACCTTGATCTTGCCTGTGTTGCTGTGGCGTTCTATCAGCAGCGGTCACTCTGATGAGGAGCATTGATATGTACCGCTGGCTCTTACTGTTTGCTTTGGTGCCTTTGGTGGCGGTATTGCCCGTCCCCGACTATTGGATTTTTCAACTCAACTACATCGGCCTGTACGCCATGACCTGCATGGGTTTGGTCTTGCTCACGGGTGTGTCTGGTTTGACTTCGTTTGGCCAAGCGGCGTTTGTGGGCATTGGTGCCTACACCACCGCATGGCTGACGCTCAACTTGGGTTGGTCACCTTGGCTGACCTTGTGGGTCGGTTTAGGCCTGACCTTCGTCAGTGCCTTGGTCGTGGGCATGATCACCTTGCGCATGTCGGGTCACTACTTGCCATTGGCCACCATCGCTTGGGGCTTGTCGCTGTACTACCTCATGGGCAACTTAGATGCCTTGGGCAAGTACGACGGTTTGTTGGGTTTGAAAAGTTTGTCCATCGGCAGCTTTGACATTGGCCAAGGCCGCCCCTTCTTTGTGTTGACGTGGTTGATCTTGCTGGCCTCTGCCTTGTGCATGTCACAGTTGCTTGACTCACGTGCAGGCCGCGCCATCCGTTCGCTGAAAAACGGCACGCAAATGGCCGAGGCCATGGGCATCAACACCTTCCGCTACAAAGTCACGGCATTCGTCATGGCGGCCTTGTTGGCTTCTGTTGCGGGTTGGTTGTTGGCGCACTTTCAGCGCACGGTCAATCCATCGGCCTTCGGCTTGAAGATGGGCATTGAATATTTGTTCATGGCCGTGGTCGGTGGTGTGGGCTACATCTGGGGTGCCATCGTGGGCGCTGGCCTGATCAAACTCATGGACGACTACTTGCAAGTGCTGTTGCCCAAACTCATTGGCACCAGCGGCAGCTACGAAGTGATTGTGTTTGGTGTGGTGTTGGTGCTGGTGCTCAAGTACATGCCAGATGGCCTGTGGTCTTTGGTGTCGCGCTACATGCCACGCCGCGATCGTGATGTGGATTGGGCCAATGCCGACCACTTGCCTGAAACGCACAAACCCCAACGCGGTGAATTGCTGCTCGACGTGCAAGACATTCGCAAGCAGTTTGGTGGTTTGGTGGCTGTGAATGACATCCGCTTCCAAATCAAGGCTGGCGAAATTGTGGGCTTGATTGGACCCAACGGCGCAGGCAAGTCCACCACCTTCAACCTCATCACGGGTGTGCTGCCTTTGACATCGGGTGCGGTGAAGTTCCGTGGCAACACCATCAGTGGTTTGCCCTCGCGCGAAATTTTGCGCAAAGGCATGGCCCGCACCTTCCAACACGTGAAGATGATTCCAGACATGACCGTGCTCGAAAACGTGGCGATTGGCGGCTACAGCCGTGGCCACACGGGTGTGTTGTCGGGCATGCTGGGCACCAACCGCGATGAAGAGCAACGCTTGTTCAAACTGGCCCAGCAACAACTGGAGCGCATTGGCATTGGGCACACCATGCACGAGCAAGCTGGCAACTTGCCCATGGGTCAACAGCGCTTGATGGAAATTGCGCGTGCCTTGTGTGCCGACCCAGCCCTGCTGCTGCTAGACGAACCTGCTGCTGGTTTGCGCCACAAAGAAAAACAAGCCTTAGCCGATGTGCTGCGTCAGCTGCAAAGCGAAGGCGTGAGCATCTTGCTGGTCGAACACGACATGGACTTGGTCATGCAAGTCTGTGACAAATTGGTGGTGATGGAATTCGGCACCTTGTTGCTCGAAGGCACACCCAAAGAAATTCAGGACAGCCCTGTAGTGCGAGCCGCCTACTTGGGTACCGAACACTAAGGACTGGCTATGACAACGCCCCTTCTCGACATCCGAGACCTCCACGCAGGCTACGGCAAAGCCGAAGTGCTGCACGGCATCGACCTGCACGCCGATGCAGGCCAAGTGATCACCGTCATTGGCCCCAACGGCGCAGGTAAAACCACCTTGCTCAACACCCTCATGGGCTTGTTGCCCACGCGGGGCCAGTTGATTTACCGTGGCGAAGACATCAGCGCCTTCTCGCTCGAAGAGCGCGTGATGATGGGCATTGCCTTGGTGCCAGAAAAGCGCGAGTTGTTTGGCACCATGACGGTAGAAGACAACCTCGAACTCGGTGGCTTTCGCCAAATGCGCATGGGCAATCGCCAATGGCGCAGCCGTATCGACGATGTGTATGACCTCTTCCCTCGCTTGAAAGAACGCCGTGTTCAATTGGCGGGCACGCTCTCGGGCGGTGAACGTCAAATGTTGGCCGTGGGCCGATCGCTCATGTCCAGTCCCGATGTGTTGATGTTGGACGAGCCCAGCCTGGGTTTGGCCCCGCTGATCGTGAAAGAAATTTTTTCCATCATCGAAACCCTGCGTAAAACAGGCGTGACCATTGTGTTGGTCGAACAAAACGCACGCGCTGCGTTGGCCGTGGCCGACTACGGCTATGTGCTGGAAATGGGCGAAGTCAGCTTGCACGGCCCAGCTGCCGAACTGGCTCAAGACAGCCGTGTGATTGACACTTACTTGGGCGCAGCACGTAAGGACTGAAACACATGGCCGACTACCAACCCCGCTTAGACGATGTTCAGTTTGTGCTGCACCACGTGCTGCACGCACCCGAACGCATTGCCGCTCTCGCGCCCTACGGCGAGGTGGACGCCGACTTGATGAACCAAATCTTGGAAGAAAGCGGCAAGTTCATCGCAGAGCAAATTGCCCCACTCAACCCCGTGGGCGACCACGTGGGTGCGCAGTGGAAAGACGGCCACGTCACCATGCCCCCTGGCTTCAAAGACGCGTACCAAGCGTTTTGGCAATCGGGCTGGGCATCGTTGTGCACCGCCACCGAAGATGGTGGTCAAGGGCTGCCTGCGGTACTAGAGAGCGTGTTGTACGAGTGGCTGTCTGCGGCCAATCATGGTTGGACCATGGCCCCCGGTTTGCTGCACGGTGCGTATGAGTGCATCAAGCACCACGCCAGTGATGAGCTCAAAGCGCAATTCCTCAGCAAAGTGGGCACGGGCGAATGGCTCGCCACCATGTGCTTGACCGAGCCCCATGCAGGCAGTGACTTAGGGCTTGCTTCCACCAAAGCCGTACCACAAGACGATGGTGCGTATTTGATTTCGGGCACCAAAATTTTCATCAGTGGTGGCGAGCACGACCTGACGGACAACATCGTTCACTTGGTGTTGGCACGCTTGCCCGATGCACCTGCTGGCCCCAAAGGTTTGTCGCTGTTCCTCGTGCCGAAGTTTTATGCCGATGGCACGCGTAGCCAAGTGCACTGCGAACGCATTGAAGAAAAAATGGGCAGCCACGGCAGCCCCCCTTGTGTGATGCGGTTTGACGAAGCGCGTGCCTGGTTGGTGGGCGACATTGGCCGTGGTTTGAATGCCATGTTTGTGATGATGAACGCCGCACGCTTGCACGTTGCTTTGCAAGGCGTGGGCTTGCTTGATGCTGCTTGGCAAAAAGCCGATGCCTATGCCCACGAGCGCCGCCAAATGCGTGCGCCCCGCGTAGCAGGAGAGAAAGGTTCTGCCCCCGCAGACCTCATCATCGAACACCCCGCCATGCGCCGCATCTTGGACACGCAACGTGCGTGGGTCGATGGTGCGCGTGTGCTGGCCTACGAAACAGGCTTGGCACTCGACGAAGCCAAACACCACCCCGATGCTGCGCACCGTGAAGCTGCGCAACGTTGGTGCGCGCTGATCACCCCCATCCTCAAAGCCTCGTGTACCGACCAAGGCTTTCATGGGGCCAGCGAATGTTTGCAGGTATTTGGCGGCCACGGCTATGTGAGTGAATGGGGCATTGAACAAAACGTGCGCGATGCTCGCATTGCCATGATTTACGAAGGCACCAACGAAATTCAAGCCATCGACTTGTTGATGCGCAAAGTTGTCAGCGATGGTGGTGCGGCCATGACCGCCATGTTGGATGCACTGGCACATGGCTTATCAGCCAGCAAACCCCACGAAGCCCAAGTGCTGGAACTGTTTGCGCAACTCAAAGCCACCACACACACTTGCGTGCAAGCGGCACAACAGCCCGATGGCCAAGTGCGCCTAAGCTGGATTGCGAATGACTACCTGCGCTTGGCCACGCTCGCCTTGCTGGCTTGGAGCTGGACACGCATTGAAGCCGCCCAAGGCAGCGATGCCCCACGTTGGCAAGCGCCTGCATCCGCATTGCGTGCGTGGGTGTTGCCAGAGTTCGGTATGCGATCTGGCATCATTGCGGCCCAACTCGGGCATTGATTCATGAATACCACCGCACGCAAAGTTTCTACACCACGCAAAACCAGCGAGTTGGTGACTGACGCCGCCAACGACACCGGCGGCACGGAATATTTAGAAACCTTGATGGGCTACAACGCCAGCCGTGCGGCGTATACCTTGGTGTCGCACTTCATTCGCGGTGTGGGTTCGTTTAAATTGCGCACGGTGGACTTTTCGGTGTTGTCGGTCATTGGCCACTGGCCTGGCGTGACGTCGCGCCAACTGTGCCAACAGCTCAATGTGTTGCCGCCCAATATGGTGGTGCTGCTGCGCGAGCTAGACAAGCGCGGCTTGATTGAACGTCAGCCCCACCCCACCGACCGACGCGCCGTCGGCTTGCTGCTGAGTGCCGAAGGCAAAGCGCTGATGAAAAAAGCAGAAAAGGCGGCCAGCGCTGCCGACTTGCAAGGCACTGCGCACCTGAGCCCTGCGGAACGCAAAACCCTGGCGCGCTTGCTGCAAAAGATCTACCTCAAAGCTGAGTGATCAGCGCTGTGCAACGAGCACGCCTGCAAAGAACGCAGACAGTTCGTCATAGCCGTCGAGTGGCAACACATGCGCCACGTATTGATCGGGGCGAACCACGATCATGCAGCCCTTGTCGCGGTTGATGCCACGCATGTCAAAGATATCGCCCACGCCTTTGTGGTCCACACAAAACACTTTCTCGTGGTCTTGTAAACCCAGCTTGCCTGTTTTGGGTTTGAGCAACGAGGGTATGTGTTCGTAAGCGAGTTGGTCAAAGGTTTGTTGAAACACAGCGCGGTAATCAATCACTGCATCAATGTCTTCGTCCTTGCGTGTGTGTTTGACGATGGGTGAATTGGGGCTGGTTTCCAACCAGTCTGACAGCTTGTGAATGGCTGAGCCTGGGTTAGAGCTGTCTGCCTTACCCGCAAACGCATAAATGCGCCAGCGTGCATCGGCCTCGGCCACATGGCCCAGTTGCTTTTGCTTGGCATCTGACACGCGCACCACAGGGGCTGAGTGGAAGCGGCGGCCAATTTCTTCGCCTGTGGCCAAGGCTTGGTGTGCGCTGGGGGCAAACAAATAGGAGGTGTCGTACTTCACCGCCGTGCCGCCTGTGAACTCTAAGTTGTCTTTGAACTGGCGAATGATGCGTGGCTCTTCGGTGCCATCGCGCTCAGCCTGTGTGGTGGGGGCAGACATGACGCGTGCCCATTTGTGATCGGTCTCTACCAGTCGTTTAGCTTCGGTCAAACGCTCTTTGGAATAGCTGCGCAGCAAGCTGGGGTTGGCACGGCCCTGCAGCACATGGATCAGCTTCCAACCGAGGTTGAAGGTGTCTTGCATCGACACGTTCATGCCCTGCCCTGCTTTTGGCGAATGGGTGTGGCACGCGTCACCTGCGGTGAACACGCGTGGGTTGCGGTCTTCGCCCTCAGGCACATCGTCAAAGCGGTCGGTGATGCTGTGGCCAATGTCATAGATGGACCACCACACCACTTCTTTCACATCAATCGAATACGGTTTGATGATGCGGTTGGCCGCTGCAATCATGTCGTCTTGGGTGAACTTGCGGTGTGCCGCTTTTTCGTCGGGGCGAAGCTTGTCGAGCTCCACATACATGCGAAACACATAGCCGCCTTCACGCGGCAAGATGAGCACGTTGCCTTCGTTGGCTGAAGAGATCAAACACTTCTGGCGCACATCGGGGAAATCGGTGTAGGCCAAGATGTCCATCACGCCCCACGCTTGGTGCGCGGCATCGCCATGCAGTTCACCACCAATGGCTTTGCGCACCACAGAGTGCGCGCCATCGCAGCCCACCACGTAGTTGGCGCGGACAGTTTTGGTGGCGCCCCAATTCAGGCCGGTCGAATCTTTCAGCACAACCGTGACGGGGTGGTCTTCTGTGGT
>JACCEE010241374.1_pt1 | contig 14287 bp, 18 predicted proteins | sample 7449931 | NCBI WGS metagenome assembly JACCEE01 (sample SAMN15323457, study PRJNA562643) | freshwater metagenome | isolation source: river surface water | place: USA:Blue River Watershed | collected 2017-08-19 | reverse complement strand
TGAGCCGGAGTTGCAGGAGTTGTATCAAGTGAACGAACAACAGGTTGTGATTGCACTGGTGCAGCTGCGACTGGTGCAGCTGGAGTTACTTGTGCTTGAACAACAGCAGCAGCTGGCACAGGTGTCACTGGTGTGCCTTGTACAGAAATATTTGGTGGAGTTACAGGCTTTGGTGTTGGTGGAGTTCCACCCTTAGGCGCACCATTTTGAGTTGCACCAGCAACAGCAGCACCTGCTTGAGGATTGTTCTGGAAGTAGGTAACCCACTCAGTGGGAACAGAGCTTGGATCTGCTTGATAGCGCTCGTACATTTCTTCAACGAGCCAATCGTTTGCGCCGAAGTCCTGACCTGATTGCGACACTGAGCGCTCCTTTGCGTTCTCACATACTTACTTATTACGTGCTTACTGCGTGCGGTTGCAGGCTAAGACTATCGGCTGTGAGCGTGCTGAAAAAATGGCAAAAGCCCTCCGAGGTGCGCGAGATTGGGCACATTCTTGAACTCAAAATGCCCAGAACCTCCTTCAATAGGCGAGGTGTCCCAATCCTTGAGAGAGTTCGCTTATGTCATCTGAGAGCACCCGCCCACTCGCCATCATCACGGGTGGAAGCCGAGGCCTGGGCCTAGAAGTGGCAAAGGCTCTCTCGCTGCAGGGATTCGATCTCGCACTCATTGCTAAAGATGCACAGCGCCTAGAAGCAGCAGCTCAGCAGTTGCGTGATGCGGATACGCATCAGAACGGATCTGCCACTGCACATATCTCCACATATGCCTGCGATCTTGAGCAACCTCACTTGGTTCGCGAACTCATCGATTCACTCAACCAGTCACTTTCCACTCCAACAGTTCTAGTACTTGCTCATGGCGTTATGAGCGAGAAGATGTCAAAGACTTTAAAGACAAACGATGCCGAATGGCGACGAGTCATGGCAATCAATCTCGACTCTGTCTTCCAACTCGTCAATGGAATTGCACCTGCCATGGCAGATGCGCGCAACGGTCGCGTCATTATCTTCTCTGCATGTCTTGGTCGAATGTCAGGACCAGGAAATGCAGGAGGACTTGCGCCTTACAGAATTTCAAAAGCTGGCGTTAACGCACTTGTTCGAAACCTTGCACATGAAACTGGACTTGGCGCTCGCGGATTCCTCGTTGATGCAACATGCCCAAACCATTCACGCACCGATATGGGTGGCCCCGATGCACCACGTTCTGCAGAAGAAGGTGCAGCTACTGCAATCTGGTTAGCAACAAGAGAATTTAACGCAGGCGATACAACTGGAGTTCTTTGGGAAGATCAACAGATAGTTCCTTGGTAATGCGAAGCTCGACTGCATCGCATTGGTACTTTTAACTGTTCTCGTTCTTGGCAATGACGAATGCAAAGTACAAAGTAGGTAGAGCAAGAGCCAAGATGATGATTGCTCCAATATAGAAAGCGCCCTGGATTTGATAGTAGGCAACACCAAGAGCAATCAAGTTAGCCAAAATAGCTGGTGATCTTCCGTAATTCTTACCCCGGGCATATCCGCGACCTGCAGCAAATAGCCCAAGTGCACCAAGAGCCGCAAATGAAATCTCACCTAATAGTGGTGCCAACTCTTCATTCTCATGAGTAAAGCTAAAGAAGATTAGCCACAGACCTAGGGCAAGCACGATGGCAGCTTCGATATAAAGAAGGGTTGCCACGATAGAGCGATGTGAAGATGAGAGTGCATCATTTGCAGCCATGAATCAGACTTTAGCAGGCTGGTATCAGTCAACGCTTAATTGGAAAGCGTGATGACTTTTTCTCATGATGGGCTCCGCGACTCACTCACCTTGCTCGCTGCTCCACCATATTTTTATGAGAATTTACGTCGAGAACTAGCAACAGCAGAGCGCAATCGATCTCGTTTTACCTTAATTAGATTTCAACTCTTTCCAAGAGATGAGCAAGCGAGCCTCACATCAGAAGAATCTCAATACGAACTGGCAATACTTTCTTTCGCTGAAGTGTTGAAAACATCTGTACGCGCTGAAGACCTATGTGCCCGACTTGGAAGATTTGAATTCACAGTCATATTGAAGGCTCCTTCGGCTGTTGCGGAATCATTGACTTCAAGAGTTGTCACTAGTTGGAGTAGCCACCAAGAATGGAGTAAGACGGCTATATGTAAGTCTGCGATTGTGACTGCCAAAATTGGCGAAAGCTCCCTAGAAATTCTCAATCGGCTGGATAACCAAGAGTTAATCGGCATAACTCATAGTTAACTCATTTCCAATCTATCCACAGGAACCGTAGAAAGCAGACGCACGTTGTCAGTGCCACCCTAACTTCGCCCCATGGAAACCATGGATCCCGACATCGTCTTCGGACCCATCGCAGAACTTATGTCGGATCCAACTGTTGAAGAAATTTGGATTAATTCACCACAGAGAATCTTTGTTGCAAGAAACGGCAAGAGCCAATTAATTAATTTAGTTTTGACAAGTGATTCGGTCAGACAATTAATTGATCGAGCTTTAATTTGGAGTGGCCGTAGATTGGATTTATCGCAACCATTTGTTGATGCTCGCTTACCTGATGGAAGTCGACTGCACGTTGCAATTCCTGAAATTACTGCTGAGCACTGGGCAGTAAATATCCGTAAGCATTTGATGCGACAGAAATCGATTCTTGACCTTGCTGCGATGGGTGTCATGAGTGAAGAGATTGCCACTGAGCTATCGAGCGCAGTCAAGACTGGAATGAACATTCTCGTGAGCGGCGGAACGCAAGCAGGTAAAACGACTTTACTCAACGCCCTGATCGCTGAAATTCCTCGAACTCAACGAGTAATCACGATAGAGGAAGTATTTGAACTTCAACCGATGGTTCCAGATCTAGTTCAAATGCAAACGCGAAGTTCTAACTTGCAAGGCACTGGTGCCATCTCTTTGCGACAGCTCATCAAAGAAGCCCTGAGAATGAGACCTTCTCGAATCATTGTTGGTGAAGTCAGAGAAGCCGAAGCGCTCGATCTACTTCTGGCACTTAATTCAGGTCTTCCAGGCATGGGAACTCTTCACGCTAATTCAGCAAGAGATGCAATTACGAAATTACAAACCCTTCCGTTGCTAGCGGGCGAAAATATCTCACACAAATTCATTGCCCCAACGGTTGCATCGGCAATCGATTTGGTTGTGCAAGTCTCCCTTGCAAACGATGGCTCGCGAAAGCTTATTGAAATTGTTCACGTCACCGGAAGATATGAGAACGACAGGGCTGAATTCGAAACTCTTTGGCGCTGGACCGGCCAATCCTACGAACGAGGATTGGCGAGATTATGAATACTAGAAGAGTCGCCCAGATCGCTTTAGTGCTGGCTTCAGGACTTGTTGCATTTTCATTTTCCCAATCCATCTACATCGCTATCGCTTTTTCTTCCTTTGTGGGAATTTTTCTCTTTATCGCTCAACGAAAGAGCGAAAGCAAGCGCACCGCATCGATACAGGGTGGTGTACCAGAATTGATTGACATACTTATTTCGGGAGTCCAGTCAGGACTTTCACTAAATGAATCACTTTCTGGAATGGCCGATCGCGGCCCGGAAATATTTAAAGAAGAGTTCAAGAAATTCAATCAAGAGATGCGCGCTCACGGCGATTTTCGCACCGCACTAGTCCATGTCAAAGAGTCATTGGCTGAACCCAATGTTGACCAGGTTTTAGAGGCCCTACTTATTTCCCGTGAGCTCGGTGGAGCAGAACTACTAAACATTTTGAGATTGCTCTCCAAATTCATCCGCGAAGATCTCACTTTACGACGTGAGATAGTCGTAAAACAAAGTTGGATTAAGAACTCCGCACACTTATCTGCCGCCGCTCCCTGGATTCTGCTTCTGCTTCTCTCAACGCAACCCAGTACAAGTGAGGCATTCTCAACGAGTGGCGGGGTACTAATTCTTATCACTGGGCTTGGATTTACCGCCGTGGCATATGTATGGATGAATCACTTGAGCAAAATGCCATATCCGAATCGAATCTTCACTGATGCAGAAATGACCCGTGCAGAATGAGCTCGATACTTTCACTCACAATGCTGTTTCTGATCCCAGTATTTTTCCTTATTTATACAGACTTCTCATTTGAGGTGTTTAGTTTAAATTCCATTCGACTGGTTGGAGATAAATCTGGAGTACGAGGAAAATTAACTGAACTCGGTTATCCAGAAGAGATTCACTATGAGAATTTTAGATATAAACAGATCATAATTTCATTCGCTCTGGAATCAGCTCTATTCCTTCTCTGGATACTTTTTCAAATTTCTTTTAGCGCTCTGGTCGCTATTGCTATCTTCATAATCTGCGCTGTGGTTCTACTGACCGAATATCGGTTAACTGAGGAAGTAAAGAAATATAGAGAAAGTATTGAGTCTGATTTCCCAGTCATCGTTGAAGCGCTCACCCTTGCTCTTTCCGCAGGAGAGACGCCACTCAGCGCTATGCAACGTATATCTTCCAGGGGTAGAGGGGCTCTTTCGCAAGAATTCGAAAAGGTCATCGAATTAGTGTCATCAGGTACGCCTTTCTCAAATGCGCTAGATGAGATGGGACGACGTGTCAGCTCCTTGGCCGTAAGAAGGTTTGTAGATTCAATAGTTATAGCTATAACAAGAGGGGCACCTCTAATTGATGTTCTACATAGCCATGCACGCGAGGCAAGAGATTTCCAACGAAATCGCACACTTGCTGCCGCTGCAAAAGCAGAACTCTCAATGATGATTCCAGTCGTATTTCTCATTCTTCCCATCTCAATTCTCTTTGCCCTCTGGCCTTCCTTATCGAATCTCAATCTATTCGCTCAAGGGTGATTGATGGAGAGTGAAGAAGTCACTACCGAAACATCAGTATGAAAATCAAAACAAACCGAAAGGAAAAAGAAATGACAGAAGTAATTCAGGAACGATTGATCAACGCAGAGCTATACATGGTCTTAAAAGTGAAGCAGATTAGACAATCTCGTATATGCAAGGCCCTTCTCGATGATCGTGGCGATGTCCCGGGTTGGGTACTAGTCGTTCTCATGACGACAGGTCTTGTAACCGCGCTTTGGACTATTGCAGCTCCTCGACTTACAGCGATATTGAAGAATTCACTCGATGCAATGAATGGAATCCGCTAATTGGCACTAAAAAAGCTGAGAAAGTTTCTAGCGGAAGAGAGAGGGAGTGTGGAGAGCTCTCTTGTTCTGATACCTCTACTCACTCTCTTTCTCATTTCGGCACAACTTACACTCGCCGTCCATGGAAGGAATATGGAGAAGGTTTCTGCTCAAGACGAAGCATCTTCGAGAGCAATCAGTGGAGAATTCTCTGAGAGCGATACTTTTCTTCATATTGATTCTCCAGATCCAAATCAGAACTTGGATCTAGTAATCAGTTATCGCTCTCGATCGCTTCCGAAGTTCCTACCGGATATCACCGACTCGTTAGGCAAGGAAATGCGCACCGAAGTCTCAGGAATTGCACTGATTGAGAATCAGCGATGAGGGGCACTATTCGCACATCACTAAAGGCGTTTCGAGATGAAGAGCGCGGAAGTGCCTCTGTTGAGTTTGTCTTACTTGCAATCCCACTCTTTATTCCACTTTTCATCTTTCTCAATTCATTTGCCTCAGCGAGTGAAGCGCAAGAAGGCCTAAGAACTCTTGCTCGGGAATCAGCGCGAGGTTTTGTGACCAGTTCAAACGATCAAATTGCTTTCGTAGTTGCAGAGGAAATAGTTGTGCAAGGTTCAAGAATACTGAAGTTCGGAGATAATTTAGAAGGGTCGAGAATCAGCATGGAAGTCGATTGCCTATCAAAGCCATGTATTTCACCAAATAATTCAGTCAGAATCTCTCTAACTTTACAGCGCGACGGAGAGAGTGCGATTACGGTGAGAGCTCTTGAATATGTCTCTCCATGGGCCTAGCAATCTGCCAATGAGAAATTTATGATTCGAAAATTTTTACGCGATGAACGTGGTTCACTGTCAGTGCTGATATTGAGCCTCTTTCTTACGATTGTGGCTACCCTATTGATTCTCACAAATATTTCATCGGTATATCTGGCCAAGCGCTCACTCACGCAAGTCACAGAGGCGGCCGCGCAGAGAGGAGTGCGCAATCTTGATCTAGATGCCTATTACCGGAGTAAATACAACGCCACAAATTTAGCTATTAACATCTTGGGCGATGCGGAGACGGATCCAGGAATTCCAATTGATTGTCAGAAGGGTGCAGGCGACGCTTTTGATTCGATTTCGCAGTTGAGTAGTGGCGGAAGCGGACTAATGCGCGACAACCTCAGGGAGATTAAAGTTGAAGGAATTGAGTGTGACGGTTTTCAAATATCTTTAAGGACCTCGGCCAAAGTAGCCCTTCCATTCATTCTTCCCTTTACGGGGATAAGTGATGTTCAAGTGGTATCTGAAGTGGGCTCAATTGGTGAGCGAAAAATCACCACCAATTACTACGGAATTAATATCGGTTAACTTCTCGCTATCCTTCACCTATGGCTCGTGAATACAACCTCGAAATCAATGAGATTGGCGCGACCCTTACCTCTATTGAAAAGGTATTAGATCTTCCAAAGCTTGAAGCAGAAGCTGTTGAACTAGAGGCTGCTGCTGGAGTTCCGAATCTCTGGGATGACCCTGAGAAGGCACAGGCTGTCACAAGTAAGTTGTCGCGAGTGCAATCAACGATTGCGCGCCTTAAGAGCTTACGTCGTCGTGTTGATGATTTGCCCGTTCTCTTTGAATTAGCAGCGGGTGAACCCGATGGATCAGCTTTGCTGGATGCTGAGAGTGAACTTGATTCAACAGTGAAGGCAATTAGCGAGTTAGAGGTAACAACTCTTCTCAATGGCGAATACGACCACCGTGATGCTTTGATCACGATTCGCTCTGAAGCTGGCGGAGTTGAAGCTGCTGACTGGGCAGAAATGTTGATGCGTATGTATCTGCGTTACTGCGAACGCCATGAACATAAGGTCGATGTACTTGAAACTTCTTATGCTGAAGAAGCAGGAATCAAATCAACAACATTCCGCGTTAGCGCTCCATATGCTTACGGAACGCTTTCGGTAGAGCAAGGCACTCACCGCTTAGTTCGTATCTCTCCCTTTGATTCGCAATCTCGTCGCCATACTTCTTTTGCTGGCGTTGAAGTTGTTCCTGTTGTCGAACAGAGCGATCACATTGAATTAGACGAGAAAGAAATCCGAGTCGATGTCTATCGCTCTTCTGGCCCCGGGGGACAGGGCGTTAATACAACAGACTCTGCAGTTCGCTTAACGCACATTCCAACTGGAATCGTTGTCTCATGTCAGAACGAGCGTTCGCAGATTCAAAATAAAGCAACAGCTATGGCTGTTCTGCAATCAAAGTTATTGGAACGTCGTCGCCAGGAAGAGCAGGCAAAGATCAATGCTCTTAAGGGTGATAACTCAGGATCATGGGGAAATCAGATGCGTTCCTATGTTTTGGCGCCTTACCAAATGGTGAAAGATCTTCGAAATAACCATGAAACTGGCAATACATCTGCAGTACTTAACGGCGAGATTGATGATTTCATTGAAGCGGGAATTCGCTGGCGCCGTAGCGCATCTCACTCTTAATCCTGTGAATTTCCATTAAATACCGCGAATCAACCCAGAATTTCCGCTTGCGCTCCATAAACTAGCCCCAGGTCTCAAACGTGCACCCCTGCACGAATTTCGCACCCAGTGCGTGAAAACAAGGAGCAGCGCGTGATTAAGTTTGAAAATGTAACGAAGATTTACTCAGGTCAGGATCGCCCTGCCCTCGATAGCGTGAGCCTTGAAATCACTAAGGGCGAATTCGTCTTCTTGGTTGGTATGTCAGGTTCAGGTAAGTCAACCTTCTTACGTTTGATCCTGCGCGAAGAGCGACCAACCTCAGGAATTATTCACGTCGCTGGAAAAGATCTTGGAACACTTGCAAACCATAAGGTTCCAGAACTTCGTCGCCAGCTCGGAACTGTCTTCCAGGATTTCCGCTTACTTCCAAATAAAACTATTTCAGAGAACATTGCATTCTCACTTCACGTTCTTGGTTACTCACAGAAAGAAATCAACCGCGAAGTTCCAGAGATGCTTGAACTCGTTGGACTTGAAGATAAGGGCGATCGTCTGCCATCTGAAATTTCTGGTGGAGAACAACAGCGCGTGGCTATTGCTCGCGCATATGTGACTCGTCCATCAATCATCATCGCCGACGAACCAACAGGAAACCTTGACCCTGCACTCTCTGTAGGAATCATGAAATTACTTGATCGCATCAATCGTGAGGGCACAACAGTATTGATGGCTACACACGATTCGGGAATTGTTGATCAGATGCGCAAGCGCGTAATCGAACTTGATGGCGGCCATGTAATCCGCGACCAGGTTCGTGGCGTTTATGGATACACAGGTTAATTCGTCAAGCTAATCTTCAAGGGATATGAGGTAGAAAAATGCGCGCAGGATTCTTAATGAGTGAAGTCCGAATCGGACTTCGTCGTAACCTCACCATGACCTTTGCCGTCATCGTCACTGTTGCTATCTCACTTTCACTTCTTGGCATCGGACTTCTTTCAAATTCTCAGGTCAGCGCCATGAAGGATTATTGGTATGACAAGATCGAAGTATCTGTATTCCTCTGCGGATCTCTCTCTGAATCACCTTCATGTGCAGGCGGAGTTGTCACTCCTGAACAGCGCGCAACAATTAAGGCAGATCTTGATGCACTTCCCGTAGTAGATAGCGTCTTCTATGAATCACAGACAGAAGCATTTGCGCGCTTTAAAGAGCGCTTTAAGGATTCTGCAATCGCACAGAACGTCACAGCAGATCAGCTTCCAGAATCATTCCGAGTAAAGCTCAAAGACCCAACACAATTCGATGTTGTCGTCAGCGCATTTAGCGGACGTCCTGGCGTAGATATTGTTCAAGATCAGCGCACGATTCTTGAGAAGTTCTTCCGTTTACTCGGAGTGCTTCGCAATGGCGCACTTGCAGTTGGACTTCTCTCAGTTCTCACAGCAGCGTTGCTTATTAGCAACACACTTCGTATCGCAGCATTTAACCGTCGCCGTGAGACTGGCGTGATGAAGTTGGTCGGAGCATCTTCTTGGTCTATTCAACTTCCATTCCTTCTTGAAGGAATCTTCTCTGCCTTTATCGGTTGGGGACTTGCTACCGGTCTTCTTGCAGGGCTGAAGTACGTAGTCCAAGAGAAAGTTGCGCCTCTTCTTACCTTCACTAAGTTCTTTGGGTGGGGCGAAGTTGCAGCAGCGTCTGCCTGGTTGCTCCTTACAGGCCTCGTAGTTTCAACGATTGCTTCGCTCATTACCCTTCGCCGTTATTTGAAGGTTTAATTAGCCCTTCAAAGTAATACTTGCTGGGAGGTGAGCTCATGGTTAAAGAACTAGGTAAGAAGCTCATCGCTCAGAATAAAAAAGCTCGTCACGATTTCTCGATTGATGATGTCTATGAATGTGGCATCGTCTTAATGGGAACAGAAGTGAAATCTCTCCGAGCAGGCCGCGCATCTCTGATCGATGGCTTTGCCATGGTCGAAAATGGCGAACTCTGGCTTCATGGCGTACACATTCCTGAATACACAGAAGGAACATGGACTAACCACACACCACGACGAAAGCGAAAGTTGCTCGTTCATAAACTTGAGCTTCGCAAGATTGCTGCGCGCACAAAAGATTCTGGAATCACACTTGTTCCATTGCAGCTCTACTTTAAAGATGGAAAAGCGAAGATTGAAGTCGCGGTTGCCAAGGGTAAGAAGGCGCACGATAAGCGTTCTACTTTGATGGAGCAGCAAGCAACCCGTGAAGTAAACCGCGAACTATCGCGTCGCCAATCAGGCAAAGATTCTTTCTAGTTTTTCACGCTTAGATTTACGGGAATTTCTCACTTGTCTTATGCGTTCTCTATACTGAATGCACAACTTAATAAAACGCTCTTCAACGTTCCCAATCTAGCCTGGCTAGAAAATTGGGGGTGAACGGTCTCGACTTTAGTTGTTGAGGCAGGGGAAGCGGGCCGAGGAAGCCGGGATGATCTCGTAAACCATGAAACCTGTGCACAAATAACTGCAGACAACAGTCGCAGTGATTTCGCTCTAGCTGCATAAGCTAGTACCGAATCCGTCAGCCCGGGCGCGCTCTCGTCCCGGAACCTGGCGTCGCTAGAGAGCTCTTCATCGAGATAGCGTTGCGAATATCTCGAGAGAACAGTTTCGCAAATGAGTTCGTTGAATACTTGTGTGTAAGAGATTCAGGACTGAGAAAACGATAAACACACTACGCCCGTAGAAGCCCTGTTTTAATTCTGAAGGACCCGGGTTCGATTCCCGGCACCTCCACCAGCTTTTTTATTCTGCACTATCTCCATCTTTTGGTCCTTCGCGCAGACCGTCGTAAATCTCTTTGCAGATTGGGCAGACGGGGTACTTCTGCGGATCACGAGAAGGAACCCATTTCTTTCCGCATAAAGCGCGGACAGATTTTCCTGTTACTGCAGATTCAACAATTTTTTCTTTCTTGATGTAATGAGCGAAGCGATCATGCCCACCATCATCTTCTTGTTCTACGGGGCGAGTGAGTGTGTCTGTATCCGCACCAGTAATAGGTGAATCAAGCGTTGGTAGCCCGCGGTCGAAAATACCCATGCTCCTAGTATCTAATATGACTGTAGAATCTCCCAATGAAAGACTTACTACGCACAGAGCACCTTTCCCGCGCTGATGTCGATTTACTCCTCGATACAGCTGCTGACTTTGCGAAGAACCCGCTCCGCTCGAATACAGCGTTGAGCAATAAGACAGTCGCTATCTACATGACTAAGCCTTCAACACGTACTCGCTTGGCTTCAGAAACTGCAGTGGCGCATCTTGGCGGAACACCCATCTTTATTCGCGGCGATGATCTACAGCTTGGTCGCGGAGAGACAATTGCTGACACAGCAAAGATCATTAGCGGTTTCTGTGATGCACTGATTATTCGTACTTTTAAGCAATCTGATGTCGATGAACTTGGCGCTGAATCTTCAATTCCTGTTATCAACGGTCTCACCGATGATGATCACCCAACACAGCTTCTTGCGGATTGGGTAACTATTCGCGAGAACTTTGGCAATGACATCAAGGGCCGCAAATTTGTTTATCTCGGCGATGGAAACAATATGACCCACGCTTGGTTAATCATGGGCGCAATCATGGGGGCACATGTTGTTGCAGCAACGCCTGATGGTAAGTGGGCACCAGATGCCGCAGTTGTTGCAAAGGCGAAAGAGATTGCAGCAAAGAGCGGTGCAACCATTGAAGTAACAACGGATGCAGAAGCTGCAGCAAAGGGCGCATCAGTTCTTTATACAGATGTGTGGATGTCGATGGGAGATCCTGAAGCAGAACGCGCCGAAAAGATGAAGGCCCTTGCACCGTATGCAGTGACGGAGAACTTGATGTCACTGACTGAGAAAGATTCCATCTTTATGCATTGCCTTCCTGCGCACCGTGGCGAAGAAGTGGAAGCTTCAGTGATTGATGGACCAAAGTCAGTCATCTGGCGCGAGGCGTATCACCGCCGCACAACTATTCAAGCGTTGCTCTATCACCTCACCCGCGGTGAATTAAAGGGAAATTAACTCGACGCCGAGATACTTCCACCTAGCCCGCAGCACTTTGAGCCAGTACCTTTATTGCCATGAGAGTTGCTGTTCCGAGAGAAATCAGAGATGGCGAGAAGCGCGTAGCGCTCGTGCCAGATGTCATCAATAAGTTAACGCGACTTGGTTATGAAGTCGTCATTGAATCCGGAGCAGGCGTACATTCGCAGGCAACAGATGATCTCTATACAGCTGCAGGTGCCACAGTAAAGAGTGGCAACGTTATTAGCGATGCTGATGTTGTTCTTTCAGTTACCTCACTAACTCCAGCTCAGATGGGCAGCCTCAAGAAAGGCGCCGTCACAATCTCTTTCCTCTCACCGGTTACTGCAGTTGATTCAATCGATGCAGCGACAAGTGCCGGAGTTACAGCATTCTCACTTGAACTTGTTCCACGTATTTCACGTGCACAATCTATGGATGCACTGACATCACAGGCGCTCTGTGCTGGTTATCGCGCAGCCCTTGTCGGCGCAGAACTTTCACCACGATTCTTCCCAATGCTGATGACTGCTGCAGGAACAGTTACACCGGCTCAGGTACTTGTTCTCGGAGCAGGCGTTGCTGGCTTGCAAGCCATTGCAACTGCTCGCCGACTTGGCGGCGTTGTAAGCGCTTATGACGTTCGTCCTTCATCCGCTGATGAAGTGAAGTCAATGGGTGCAACGTTTATTAATCTTGAACTCGAAGCTCTTGAAGGTGCTGGCGGTTATGCACGCGAAATGACAGAAGAGCGTGCAGCAAAGCAACGTGAACTTCTTACTCCTTACATCGCAAAGTCACATGTAGTCATTACAACGGCTGCAGTTCCAGGACGAACCGCACCTCGCTTAATGACAGCGCAGATGGTTGATGCGATGGAAGCTGGAACAATCATCGTTGACTTAGCTGCAGAAACTGGCGGAAACGTTGAAGGATCAAAGCCGGGCGAGATTGTTGTTACCGCAAAGGGCGTTCAGATCTGGGGTGGAAAAGATGTTCCAAGCCAGCTCCCATTCCACGCTTCGAGCTTGTATTCACGTAACGTCGTAAACCTTCTGACTTTGATGACCACTCCAAGTAAAGATGGTGCACCTGTAGCTCTCAATATTGATTTCACCGATGAAATCATCGATAAGTCAGCTACAACTCATGGCGGTGCCAAGCACACACCCGGAGGAACCATCTAATGGATGCAATCGCAATCATTTCCATCTTTACTCTCGCAGTCTTTGTGGGATTTGAAGTTGTTTCGAAAGTTTCTTCAACTCTTCATACACCACTGATGTCAGGTGCTAACGCAATCCACGGCGTCATTCTTGTTGGTGCCATCATCGTCGCCGATCACAGCGAATCAAATCTTGAACTCGGCTTATCTCTTGCCGCGATTGTCCTTGCGACAATCAATATGGTCGGTGGCTTCGTCGTCACAGACCGCATGCTCGAAATGTTTAAGCCGAAGAAGAAGGGAGGCGAATAATGAATAGCACTCTCTATAGTTTGATCGGCCTCGCTGCCGGTGTTGCTTTCATCTTGGCGCTCAAAGGCCTTTCGCACCCAAAGACAGCTCGTCGCGGAAACCTCATTGGTGCATTCGGTGCCACGGTTGCAACGCTCTCAGTATTTCTCTACGTCACTCCATCACACGGAGAAGAGGTAGGTCATTCACTTCCGCTTCATAACTTCTGGTGGATTCTCGGCGCAATTGCAGCGGGCCTCATCATTGGCGTTCCTGCAGCTCGCAAGGTCGAAATGACACAGATGCCACAACTCGTTGCACTCTTTAACGGTGTCGGCGGCGGGGCAGCAGCTCTCGTTGCAATCGTTGAATATCTCAACCTTGGCGCAGAAGCTACAACTGCAGAAGTTATCTTCACTGTCTTTACCGTTGTTGTTGGCTGTGTTTCATTCAGCGGTTCGATCATCACCTTTATGAAGCTTCAAGAGTTGATGACTACACGTCCTGTCGTATTCCCTGGCGGACGTTTCGTCATTGCAGGAACTCTCGCAGCAGTACTTGGTACCTCTGTTTGGGTTGTTGCAGCGCTTGGAACAACACCACTACTAGTACTTGCAGTGCTCTCACTTCTCTTCGGTGTGCTCTTCGTACTTCCAGTCGGTGGCGCAGATGTGCCAATCGTTATCTCATTGCTCAACGCATTTACTGGTCTTACTGTTGCAGCCAGTGGATATGTACTTTCTTCAACGCTTCTCATCATTGCTGGAACGCTTGTTGGTGCATCAGGAACAATTCTGACTCGCCTCATGGCAGAGGCAATGGGTCGCTCACTCTTCGGAACTTTGTTCGGTGCATTTACTGCAAAGCCACAAGAAGCATCAGGGTCAGCAGAAGAACGTCCAGTGCGTTCAGGTTCTGCTGATGACGTTGCAATTCTTCTTAACTATGCACGTCGCGTTGTAATTGTTCCTGGCTTCGGTCTCGCTGTTGCGCAGGCTCAGCACACAGTGCGCGAACTTGCTGATTTGATGATCTCTAAGGGCATCGATGTTGCATATGGAATTCACCCTGTTGCAGGTCGCATGCCAGGACATATGAACGTTCTTCTTGCTGAAGCAAACGTTCCTTACGATCAGCTAGCTGAAATGGATGAAGT
>JACCEE010109234.1_pt1 | contig 14290 bp, 12 predicted proteins | sample 7449931 | NCBI WGS metagenome assembly JACCEE01 (sample SAMN15323457, study PRJNA562643) | freshwater metagenome | isolation source: river surface water | place: USA:Blue River Watershed | collected 2017-08-19 | reverse complement strand
CCTCTGTCATCGCACGGAGGACCTCCGTTTTTGCTCTTAAAAATTCATGTCGACCAATCTCCACCCCATGCTCAACGTAGCCGTCAAGGCTGCACGCGCCGCCGGCGCCATCATCAACCGCGCCGCCTTGGACGTGGAGGCTGTTCGAATTTCACAAAAACAAGTGAACGACTTTGTGACCGAAGTCGATTTGGCGAGCGAAAACGCCATCATCGAAACTCTTTTAACCGCCTACCCGCACCACGGCATCTTGGCCGAAGAGTCTGGCAAAACACACGGCAACCCCGATGCCGACCACATCTGGATCATCGACCCCCTCGATGGCACCACCAATTTCATCCATGGCTTTCCCGTTTATTGCGTCAGCATTGCACTGGCCGTGAATGGCAAAGTTGAACAAGCCGTGGTGTACGACCCCTCACGCAACGATTTGTTCACAGCCACCAAAGGCCGCGGCGCGTACATGAACGACCGCCGCTTGCGCACCAGCAAGCGCACGCAAATGCACGAATGCCTCATTTCCACAGGCTTCCCCTTCCGTCCTGGTGACAACTTCAACCAGTACCTGCGCATGATGGGCGATGTGATGCAACGCACCGCGGGTCTGCGTCGTCCTGGCGCTGCTGCTTTGGACTTGGCCTACGTGGCCGCAGGCTTTACAGATGCCTTCTTTGAAACGGGATTGCAAATTTGGGACGTGGCAGCAGGTTCCTTGCTGGTCACAGAAGCTGGCGGCCTGGTTGGCAATTTCACAGGCGAGGCCGACTTCTTGGAGCAAAAAGAATGCTTGGCTGGCACCCCCAAAATTTACGGTCAACTGGTGCCCATCTTGAGCAAGTACAGCAAATTCGCCAGCGCTGGCGAGAAAGCCTCTGTGCGCGCTGCCGATGCCAAGGATGCCGCCGCTGCAGCCCCATTGCAGGCTGGGCAAGACTCAACGGACAGCCCCTTCTAAGCCATGACAGACGCGCTCGACCTGAGTGCCCACACCCCCATGATGCAGCAGTACCTGCGCATCAAGGCGGAGTTCCCTGACACCCTGGTTTTTTACCGGATGGGTGACTTTTACGAAATGTTTTTTGAAGACGCCGAGCGTGCTGCCGGCCTCATGGACATCACCCTCACCCACCGCGGCCAAACCGCAGGCAAACCCATTGCCATGGCGGGCGTGCCTTTTCACTCAGTTGAAAACTACTTGGCCAAGCTCATCAAGTTGGGCGAGTCGGTTGCCATCTGCGAGCAAGTGGGCGATGTGGCCACCAGCAAAGGCCCCGTCGAACGCAAAGTCGTTCGCGTGGTCACGCCTGGCACCCTCACCGACACCGAGTTGCTGTCCGACAAAAGCGAAGCTATTTTGTTGTCGCTGCACATTGCACCGCGCAATGCCTGTGGCTTGGCTTGGCTGAGCGTGACGCAAGGTGTCTTGCATTTGGCTGAATGCACGCACGATGAATTGGCCGATTGGTTAGAACGAATCTCTCCAAGTGAATTGTTGGTCAGCGCCAGCATCACACCCAAGTGGGAACAGCAACTCCAATCGATGCGATTGGGCCAACGCGGCTTGGCACTGTCCCTCACTTTGCGCCCCGACTTTCAATACGAAGCAGGCTTAGGTCACGGCAAGCTCATCAAACAACTCAACGTGGCCAGCTTGGCCGCGTGGGATGCAGACAAACTGGGCCATGCACATGCTGCAGCCGGCGCCTTGCTCACTTATGCAGAACACACTCAGGGTAGAACGCTACCGCATGTGTCTCAACTCAAAGTGCAAAAGGCCAATGACCTCATAGACCTGCCCACCAGCACACGTCGCAACTTAGAACTCACGCAAACTTTGCGCGGTGAAGATTCACCCACGCTGTTCTCTTTGCTCGACACGTGCATGACCGGCATGGGCAGCCGCCAACTCAAGCAATGGCTCTTGAACCCGCCTCGCGACCGTCAAATTGCCGTGGAACGATTGGCTGCCATTGACCAGTTGAATGACCACAGCGCTTCCGCACAAAGCGGCGTCGCCATATGGTCGCGCTTGCGTGAACAACTCAAAGGTGCCAGCGATGTGGAGCGCATCACAGCGCGCATTGCCCTGAGACAAGTCCGTCCACGTGAATTGGTGGCGCTCAAGAACGCCCTCATTCGCTCTGCCAATTTGGCGCTGCACTTGCAAGAAACGCTGGGCCATTTGTCACCCACCAAACTGTTGCACGACATCCATTTCGATTTGCAGCCACCCGCTGGCCTCACCGAAATTTTGCAACAAGCCTTGCTGGAAGAACCCGCCAATTTGATTCGCGATGGTGGCGTGATGGCGCAAGGCCTCGATGCCGAACTGGACGAGTTGCGCGCCATTCAAACCAATTGCGATGACTTTTTGCTGGAACTCGAAACACGAGAAAAGGCCCGCACTGGCATTGCCAATTTGCGCGTGCAATTCAACAAGGTGCACGGCTTCTACATTGAAGTGACGCAGGGTCAAATTGACAAAGTGCCGGACGACTACCGTCGCCGGCAAACCTTGAAGAATGCCGAGCGCTTCATCACACCCGAGCTCAAAGCTTTTGAGGACAAAGCTTTGTCAGCGCAGGAACGCGCGCTGGCACGCGAGAAATACTTGTACGAGCTCTTGCTCGATCAACTGCAAAACCACATCCAAGCGCTCACCAAATTGGCGCAAGCCATGGCGCAATTGGATGCCTTGTGCACCCTCACAGAGCGCGCAGCCACGCTCAACTGGTGCGCACCGCAATTTGCCAAAGAGCCGTGCATTGAAATTCGTCAAGGTCGTCACCCCGTGGTGGAGGCCCGCTTGGCTGAAACCTCGGGTGGCAGTTTCATTGCCAACGATTGCCTGATGCACAGCAAGCAGCGTTTGCAAATCATCACTGGCCCCAACATGGGCGGTAAGTCCACTTACATGCGCCAGGTGGCATTGATTGTGCTTTTGGCCAGCATTGGCAGTCATGTGCCCGCCAGCAGTTGCAGACTGGGCCCGATTGACGCCATTCACACGCGCATCGGCGCCGCCGATGACTTGGCCAATGCCCAATCAACTTTCATGCTGGAGATGACCGAAGCCGCTCAAATTTTGCACAGCGCCACGCCTTTGTCCTTGGTGCTCATGGACGAGATTGGTCGCGGCACATCCACCTTCGATGGCTTGGCTTTGGCCAGCGGCATTGCCACGCACTTGCATGACAAAACCCAGGCCTTTGCCCTGTTTGCGACGCACTACTTTGAACTCACCGAGTTTCCTGCCACGCACCACGCCGCTTTGAACATGCACGTGGGCGCCACAGAGTCGGGCAATGACATTGTGTTTTTGCATGAACTGCAAGCGGGTCCTGCCAGCAAGAGTTATGGCGTGCAAGTGGCCCGGTTGGCGGGCATGCCCACTGGTGTTTTGAACCATGCGCGCCACACTTTGTCGGCGCTCGAAGCCGGTGCCAATGAAAACCGAGTTCAAGTGGACTTGTTTGCGCCGCCGCCCGAATCTGAACAAACTGGCCCCTCACCTCTCGAGTCGGCCTTGAACCAAATTGACCCAGACGCCCTCAGCCCACGCGAAGCTTTGGAAGCTTTGTACAGCCTCAAGCGTGTCATGAAACGATCTGAGAATTAACCCCTTTATCTAGGAATTCTGATGACCTATTGCGTCGCCATCAAAACACGAGCTGGCTTGGTTTTCTTGTCTGACTCTCGCACCAATGCAGGCTTGGACATGATCAGCACTTACCGCAAGATGATCATTTATGAAAAGTCAGGTGATCGCTTCATGGTGCTTTTGTCTGCAGGCAATCTCAGCATTTCGCAGTCTGTGCGAGAGATGTTGCAAGTTGAAAAAGTCATCGATCATCCTGATGCTGAACCCATCACCATTTGGAATGCCAAAAGCATGTTTGACGCTGCGCGTGTATTGGGCGCAGCAGTTCGACACGTGCATGAACGCGATGCAGCTGCACTGAAAGCTGGCGGCGTTGACTTCAATGTGTCCATGATTTTTGGCGGCCAAATTGCGGGTGAAGGTATGCGGCTGTTCCAGGTTTACTCGCCTGGTAATTTCATTGAAGCCACGGCAGAAACGCCTTATTTCCAAATTGGCGAATCCAAATATGGCAAGCCCGTGCTTGACCGCGTCATCACACCAGACACACCTTTGGACGAAGCTGCCAAATGCGCACTGGTGTCAATGGACTCCACATTAAAGTCCAACTTGTCGGTGGGTCTACCGCTCGACATGGTGGTTTATGAAGCCGACAAATTGCAAAGCGACCGCGTTGTGTGCATTGACGATCACAACCCCTACTTCAACATGTTGCGCGACAACTGGGGATCAAAACTCAGAGCCATGTTTGACAGCCTTGAAGACCCCGTCTGGAACGGCGAGGCCACCACCATCCCTCTCAAAACTTCCAGCAAGAATGCGCCTTTGAAGAAAATTTCGACGCCTGAAGAAAAACTCATCTAATGGCTTCCATTGTTTTTTCACATGGCAACAGTTTTCCTGCCAGCACTTACCGAGTTTTGCTTCAGGACTTAAAGCGACGCGGCTTTCACATCAGTGCCATCGACAAATTAGGGCACAACCCCCAGTACCCTGTCACCAGCAACTGGCCGCATTTGGTTCAAGAGTTGGCCGATTTTGCTAGCCAAGTGAAAGCGCAGTCGGGTGAAAAGCCCTTCTTGGTGGGTCATTCATTGGGCGGCATGCTCAGCTTGATGTGCGCTTCACTTCACCCTGAATTGGCTGCGGGCGTTTTGCTATTGGACTCGCCTGTCGTGTCGGGTTGGAAAGCCAGTGCGCTGAAATTTGCCAAGAAAACCAATTGGATTGGCTCGGTCAGTCCTGGGCGTATCAGCAAAACTCGCCGACAACACTGGCCCAGTGTGGCAGACGTGTTAGCGCATTTTCAACACAAGCGCGCCTTCTCCCATTGGCATCCGGATGTGCTGCAAGACTATGCCAACCATGGCACCCGCGAAGAAAACGGTCAACGCGTGTTGAGCTTTGACCGTGACATTGAGACGCAGATCTACAACACCCTACCCCACAATTTAACGTCCATGCTCAAGCGTCATCCGGTCAAATGCCCTGTGGCCTTCATTGGCGGTACGCATTCACGCGAAATGAAAGTGGTGGGCACAGACATGACGCACAAAATTTCCAAGGGGCGTGTGATGTGGCTGGATGGCTCCCATCTTTTTCCGATGGAAAAACCCATTGCCAGCGCTGCAGCTGTTGAGGCGTCACTGCGCAACATGGGCGCAGAGCCGCGCTGAACCTGTCATCAAGCTGTAGGCATCAAGGTGCCCAAGTCACCACCCCTGTCCACGCGGTGCCCAGCACCACCAAGCCAAAGGCGATGCGGTACCACGCAAAGATTTCAAAGCTGTGGCTGGCGATGTATTTCAAAAGCCAACGCACGCAAATCCAAGCACTGATGAAGGACACCACCAAGCCTGTTGCGAACAAGGGGATGTCTTCCATCGACAAAAGCGCACGCTCTTTGTAAAGGCTGTAGACACCCGCACCGATGAGGGTGGGAATTGCCAAGAAAAAGGAAAAGTCGGTGGCCGCCTTGCGCGACAAGCCCAACAACATGCCGCCAATGATGGTGGCACCACTGCGGCTGGTGCCTGGCACCATGGCCAAGCACTGCACCAAGCCCACCATCAGGGCGTCACGGCCACGCATGTCTTCAACCGCCCGAATCCGCACACTAGAGGGTGGTCTTCTTTCAGCCCACAAAATGATGAAGCCGCCCACAATGAAGGTGGTGGCCACCACCCAAGGTGTGAACAAATGTGCCTTGATGAGTTTGCCAAAGAGCAAGCCCAAGATCACAGCCGGCAGAAATCCAATGAACACATTCAAGACAAAACGCTGCGCTTCAACTTGGTAGCGCAGAGCTTTGAGCGTGCTGCGAATCTTTTCCCAGTACACCAAGATGACGGCAAAGATGGCACCCGTCTGAATGGCGATGTCAAAGACCTTGGCCTTGTCGTCGTCAAACCCTAGCAACGCACCCGCCAAAATCAAATGGCCCGTTGATGAAATGGGCAAAAATTCGGTCAAGCCCTCTACCACGCCCATGACCGCGGCTTTGGCCAGCAACATTGAATCCACAGGTACTCCTTCGATATGCCTGAATTATCGCTCTTCAAGGGCCCGGCACCCTCTGTCTGCCTCTAAAATCGAGGGATGAGCACAGCCAACGACAAAGTCAAAGCGACAGACGCCCCCACCGACGGCCACAAGGTCAGTAACTTTTTGCGCCAGATCATCGAAGCCGATCTGGCCCAAGGCACCTATGCTCAGCGCCAATGGGCCGGCTCACCTGGTGACGCTGCGCACCACGCCAAAGGCACACCCGATCCCGCCAAAATTCGCACCCGCTTTCCGCCCGAACCCAATGGCTACTTGCACGTGGGTCACGCCAAAAGCATCTGCTTGAATTTTGGTTTGGCGCGTGATTACGGCGGCGTCTGCCACATGCGATTTGACGACACCAATCCAGAAAAAGAAGACACCGAGTACGTCAATTCCATATTGGATGCCGTGAAGTGGTTGGGCTTCGATTGGGATGCCCATGGCACCTCTCACTTGTACCAAGCCAGCGACTACTTTGACTTCATGTACCGCGCGGCCGAATTCTTGATTCAAGCAGGCTTGGCTTATGTTGATGAGCAATCTGCAGAAGACATGCGCCTGAACCGCGGTGACTTCACCACGCCCGGCAAAGACAGCCCCTTCCGTGCGCGCACCCGCGAAGAAAATCTGTTGCGTTTCCGTGAAATGCGCGACGGTCAATTGGCAGATGGAGCCGCCGTGCTGCGCGCCAAGATTGACATGGCCTCCCCCAACATCAACATGCGCGATCCGGCCATCTACCGCATTCGCAGGGCCACGCACCACAACACAGGTGACACCTGGTGCATCTATCCGATGTACACCTTTGCGCATCCCATTGAAGATGCCCTTGAGCAAATCACACACAGCATTTGCACGCTGGAGTTTGAAGACCAACGCCCCTTCTACGATTGGCTGTTGGCGCGCTTGAGTGAGTCGCACACACTGGCCGATGGCGCAAGCCTGCCTGCTTTGCTTGCTCAACCCAATCCCAAACAATACGAATTTGCGCGCCTGAACCTCACCTACGTCATCACCAGCAAACGCAAATTGGCACAGCTGGTCAGCGAAGGCAAGGTCAATGGCTGGGACGACCCCCGCATGCCCACCATCGTCGGTTTGCGCCGTCGTGGTTACACACCCGAAAGTTTGCAGTTGTTTGCTGAGCGCATTGGCGTGACCAAGAGCGACTCTTGGATTGACTACAGCACACTCGAAGGCTGCCTGCGCGACGACCTTGACCCCAAAGCAGCGCGCGCCATGGCCGTCCTTGACCCCATTGCCCTCACCATCACCAATTGGGATGAACTGATGGGTGCGGGAGCTTTAGACGACTGCCACGCCCCTGTGCATCCGCATCACCCCGAATTGGGACAGCGTCATTTCAAATTTGGCAAATCACTTTGGATTGAGCGCTCAGACTATGAAGAAACGCCGCCCAAAGGATTCTTCCGCCTGTTCCCTGGTAACAAAGTGCGCCTGAAATACGGTCACGTGATTGAGTGCACTGGCGCCAACAAAGATGCCAACGGTCATGTCACCGAAGTATTGGCTCAGCTCATTCCCGATACCAAGAGCGGCACACCGGGTTCAGACAGTGTCAAGGTCAAAGGTGTAATCACGTGGGTGGCGCAAACTGATGCTGCCGCTGCTGAAGTGCGTTTGTACGATCGCCTGTTTACCGAAGCCAACCCCGATGCGGGCGGCAAAGACTTTTTGGCCAGCTTGAACCCAGACAGCCTCAAAGTGATCACAGCTTATGTCGAGCCTTCATTGGCCAACAGCCAAGCCGATGCCAAGTTTCAGTTTGAACGTCATGGGTACTTTGTGGCCGACAGAATCGACCACGCCCAGGGCAAGCTGGTCTTCAATCGCTGCACGGGTTTGAAAGACACCTGGAGCAAATGAACGATCAATCAGTCGATCATGCTGGCAACCAGCAAGGTCACCGTACTGGCAACACCCACCAGCCAAGCCAAAGACCGCAATTTGTCTTGATCGCTTAAATAACAAGCGATGTAGGCAACTCGCGCCGCAATGAAGATGCCAGCACACAACTCAATTTGCTCGGGCGCCACATCGACGTACATCGCCATCAAAATGCTGACCGCGTAAAGCGGAAAGGCCTCAAAACAATTGGCTTGTGCTGCATTGGCGCGAGCACGGTAACCGGTTTGTTGAGACAACCATTCGCGTGGGTTGTGGTTGTCGTAACTTCGCTTGCCTGCTTTGGCGATGCCCGCGCAAACCCAGGGCATGGCGCCTGCAATCAAGATCGAAGCAATGGGAAAATTCATGGTGTTCTTTCGACAGCGTTAAACAATCTTCACGCTCAAATTGGGCAAACGATCAATGTGCATTTCAATCACATCACCGCGCACCACAGGCCCGACATTCTCAGGCGTGCCTGAGTAAATGATGTCGCCAGGGAAAAGTTCAAAGGCTTCAGACAATTTGCTGATTTGTTCTGCAACGGACCAAATCATGTTTTTCAAATTGGAGTTTTGTTTGACTTGGCCATTGACCTTCAGCCAAATGTTGCCTTCTGTGAAATGACCAATGCTGGCCAGTTTGTGCAATGCCCCGATAGGCGCTGACATGTCAAAACTTTTGCCAATTTCCCAGGGCTTCTTTTCGTCGCCCATGGCGCGTTGCAAATCGCGGCGAGTCATGTCAAGTCCCAGGGTGTATCCCCAAACCAGGTCTAAAGCTTTTGCAACGGGAATGTTGCGACCACCTTTGCCCAATGCAGCCACCAATTCGGCTTCGTAGTGGTAGTTTTTGGTCAAAGGGGGATAGGGGTGGTTGGCCACTGTGCCCGCGGCCACATACTGAATGGCATCGGTGGGTTTTTGAAAGAAGAAGGGTGGCTCGCGTGTGGGATCCGAACCCATTTCGCGGGCATGTGCCGCATAGTTGCGACCAATGCAGTAAATGCGGCGAACAGGGAACATTTCATCAGACCCCACCACCGGAATGTAAACCTTTGGCACATCAAAGGGGGTTTTGACTTTTTGCTGCGCAATGCCGGGGGTGGCGCAACCCAAAAGTGCACCGGTTGACATCAATGCTGAGCCTTGGAAAAAATTCCGACGATCCATGTGAAATCCTTCAACGTTGAACTTGAAAACAGTATGCCCGAAGCCCTAAACTCGGGCATTGGCACTATCCCCAGTCCTGTCACTTAGAATTTGGGGTCTAACGCTTCCGCACAGGAAATATTCATGTCTTTGCATTCAATTCGCGCATTTTTGCTGGCCTTGGTCTCTGCCGTCTTGGTAGCGGCCTGTGGTGGGTCCTCCAGCTCGACCACACCACCCCCACCCGAAGGCGGCATCAGCGTCGTTCCTGGTGACAGTCAAGTGACCGTGAGCTGGAAAGAAACGCCAGGTGTGGAGTATTGGATTTTTGCGGCCCCCAACAACCCCAACCTGACCCTGAGCACTTGGTTGGCCACCACGGGGTCTACCTATCGCCTTAAAGTGACATCACCATTCGTCGTGACAGGTCTGACGAACGGTACCCCCTACTCGTTTTTCATGACAGGTCGCATCAACAGCGGACCTGGAGGCGCTGCCACTCCCACAGTCACGGCAACACCGCGCTTAGCGGGCACCACTTGGACGGCGGGTACCAACCTCAACACAGGCACCAAGACGGGCATGACTTATGGCAGTTATGTTGAAACCGCCACCAACACCACCAAGCTGGCCTACTTGGCTGTCGGCAATGGTGGGCGTCTCTATACAGCCACCAGCATCGACACCTGGACGGCACTCACACCCGTGGTCACCTCCGATTTGAACGCAGCTGAATTTGGGTTTGCCAAGTTTGTGGCCGCAGGTGCTGCTGGCAAAGTGATTTACAGCAGCGACACCAAAACATGGACTCAAGCGGCCAGCATCACCACCCAAAATTTGAATGCCATGGCCATCAACGGCAGCTTGGCTGTGGCTGTGGGTGACAACGGCACCATCATCACCAGCAAAGATGCCATCACTTGGACTGTGGCCACCAGTGTGCCAAGCACGGCGCATTTGCTGGGCGTAGCCTACACCGCTTCTGGCACCTGGGTGGCCGTTGGCGCTGCAGGCACCATTCTCACCAGCACGGATGGCGCCACATGGACAGCACAAACATCGGCCAGCACAGCCGACTTGAAAGCAGTCGGCGCCTTGGCCAGTGTTCTGAATGGCACCACCACCTATCAGTTCATTGTGGTCGGTACCAACGGCACGGTACTCAGCAGTGCTGATGCCATGACATGGACTGCGCAAAACGCCAACACCACAGCTTCTTTGAATGCCCTTTCCGCCACCAATCAATTCTTGGCCGTCGGCGCCAACGGCACCATCATCACAAGTGCAGACGGCATCAACTGGACACGCCAAGTTAGCAACACCAGCGCTGAGCTCAAAACTCTGCTGCGCGCAGAAAATCAATACATTGCCGTGAACACGGCGGGTGGCATCGTTTCTTCCAAGTAAGTTGAAAGACCCTAGCCTTCAATGTTCAATTCTTGAATTTTGCGTGTGATGGTGTTGCGGCCAATGCCCAATTTGACAGCCGCCTCAATGCGACGTCCGCGGGTGGTGGCCAGTGCAGCTTGAATCAACAAGGATTCAAAACGGCGCGTCAACACGTCCCAAACATCTTGTCGGTCGGTGCTTAACAATTGCAGTGCCTCCACTTCCAGCGCACTCTCCCAACCTGCATGGGGCCCCAAATTCACCAAGGCGTTGGCAGGTGCAGCCTGTCCCACAGCGGCAGCCTCAGTGACACCAGCATGGTCGTTTGCCTTAAGGGGTGCAAGCACAGCGTGCGTGTCTGAACTCGGTGACAAAACTTCTGGCGGTAAATCCTTGGCCTCAATCATCTGCGCTGGGGCCATCACGGTGAGCCAATGGCAGATGTTTTCAAGCTGACGCACATTGCCTGGGAAATTGAAGTGACTCAATATTTCCAAAGCTTGATCTGAAATGCGCTTGGGTTCTACACCTAGCTGCTGCGCGCTTTGCGACAAGAAATGTTTGGTGAGCACGTGCACATCCTCACGTCGCTCACGCAAAGCGGGCAATCGCAAACGGATCACATTCAAACGGTGAAACAAGTCTTCGCGGAACACGCCTTCTTTGACGCGCTGCTCCAGATCTTGGTGGGTGGCCGCAATGACCCGAACATTGGCTTTAACGGCACTGTGGCCGCCGACGCGGTAAAAATGGCCATCGGACAAAACACGCAGCAAACGCGTTTGCAAATCAAAGGGCATGTCGCCAATTTCGTCCAAGAACAGTGTGCCGCCCTCGGCCTGCTCAAAGCGACCACGGCGCGACGTTTGCGCACCCGTGAAGGCACCTCGCTCATGGCCAAAGAGTTCGCTTTCCAACAAGTCTTTGGGAATGGCCGCTGTGTTGATGGCCACAAACGGACCATTGGCGCGGGGGGAATGCTTGTGCAGTGCACGCGCCACCAACTCTTTGCCAGAACCCGACTCGCCGGTGATCATGACGGTGACATTGCTTTGAGACAAGCGCCCAATGGCGCGAAACACATCCTGCATGGCCGGCGCTTGGCCCAACATTTCAGGTGTGGATGCCATCAACTCTTCGGCCACCTCTTCGCGCTGGCTTTCTTCCAAGGCTCGGCGAATCAACTCAATGGCTTTGGGCAAATCAAAGGGTTTGGGCAAATATTCAAAGGCACCGCTTTGAAATGCAGAGACGGCACTGTCCAGGTCAGAAAACGCCGTCATGATGATGACGGGCAAACCAGGCAGGCGTTGCTTCACTTCTGTCAGCAAATCCAAACCAGAACCACCCGGCATGCGAATGTCGCTGACCAACACTTGAGGCCCTTCGCGGCCTTCATCCGTGTTCAACGCGGCCAAGACCTCGCGCGGGTTGGTAAAGCTGCGTGTGGCCAAACCCTCGCGCAACAAAGCCTTCTCTAGGACGAATCGAATAGATTGGTCATCGTCTACGATCCAGATAGGCTTCATGGGTCTTAACTTTCTTTAAGTGGCATGCACTGAAACAAGTCAGGGCAACGGAATCAAAATTTTGAAATCAGTTCGACCTGGAACGCTTTCACACTCAATCAAACCATGGTGCTGCTGGACAAAAGTCTGCGCCAATGTCAGACCTAAGCCAGAGCCCCCTTCCCTTCCCGTGATGAGCGGAAAGAAAATTCGGTCTTTGATCGAGTCTGGAACACCAGGCCCGTTGTCAATCACATGCAATTCCAATGCCAGTCGATACCTTTGCTTGCCAAAGGTGACTTGCCGGGCAATTCGTGTTCGAAAGATGAGCTGGGCATCGCCCTCGGTGATGCGATCGGACATGGCCTGGGCGGCGTTGTGTGCGATGTTCAGAACAGCCTGGATCAGCTGTTCCCTGTCGCCTCTGAACTCGGGAATGGACGTGTCGTAATCGCGAACCACCCGAATGCCTCTTGGAAACTCAGAAACAATCAAGGACCTGACGCGTTCGCACACTTCATGGATGTTGACGTCCCCCACCATGTGAGGACGGCGATGGGGCGCTAGCAGCCGGTCTACCAAGGTTTGCAAGCGGTCGGCCTCTCGGATGATGACTTGCGTGTACTCCGTCAGTTCTTTGGATTCCATTTCCATTTCAAGCAACTGCGCTGCGCCTCGAATGCCTCCCAAGGGATTCTTGATTTCATGCGCCAAATTGCGGATCAACTCTTTGTTGGCTTGGGCTTGGTCTATCAGGCGTTCTTCTCGGTCTTGACGGGTTTGTTGCTGAATGGGCAGCAATTCAATGATGACCTCATCCACATTGTCCGACTGCGCCACAATCACGTGAACAGGCAAGGCCTCTTCTGGATTGATGCGCAACAACTCGGAGTCATATCGCAAGGCTGCAAATTCATTTGCCTTGGCGCCATTCAAGGCATGCTTCAATGGCTGTGGGTCGGCAAAAAACTGAAGGAACGAGTCACCTTCCAAGCTTCTGCGCGATTGGCCCATCACGTCTTCTAATTCAGCATTCACAAAGAGCACAGCGCCATTGCTGTTGAGAACAGCAATGGGCGTGGCCAGCAAATCAAATGCGTGGAATCGGCTTTGTGGTGGTGATTTGGATGGCAGGGTCATGAGAGGTTCACTTCGATGTTGCAGCACTCAAAGGGCTTGCCATTTGCAAGCCGTAACGACTGAGCTCTCGCTGCAAAGCTTGGAGATCTCGCTCCATGCGCTGGACTTGCGCTTTCAATGCCATGGCACGCTGCGGGTCATTTGTCTGATGCATTGTTTCGCCAGCCAGCGGCGACGACTTGCCACGGTTGTACTGCTGCACCAATTCGGCGTACTGAGCACTTAACTTTCGCCACTCATCCTCCAAGATGGTGCGGGCTTGCGCCTTGCGTTCAAGCGAATCAGCAGCGGGGCCCGTTTGAACCACAGAAGCATCCATGACCGCCGTACCCGTTCCTTTGTGAGAACTTGTTTGAACACGCGTGCCTTCAATTTGCGTCGGCTGCGATATGTTCAAGGGTTGACACAGTTTGGGATCAGTGGGTTGGTTGGTGATTTCTTGACCACATTTGTAAACCACTTGATTGGCTGTGGCACTGAATGCCAGTGACACCAGAACAAACGTGCCAAGACACATCCTCAGGGTTGTGCCTTGCATTGCTGGACAGATGTATTTGTTCATTCGGTTTGTATCAGCCAAGAAAAAAGGACGGCCTGAGCCGTCCTTTTGAGGGTCGGGCTCAGGTGCCCAAACTCGCTGTGAATTACAGTGAGTAGTACATCTCGTATTCGATGGGGTGCACAGCTTGACGGAAGCGTGTGACTTCACCCATTTTCAATTCAATGTAAGCGTCGAGCATGGAGTCTGTGAACACGCCACCTTTTGTCAAGAAGGCACGGTCTTTGTCCAAATACTCGAGGGCTTGGTCCAAGCTGTGGCAAACGGTTGGCACCAATGCATCTTCTTCTGGAGGCAAATGGTACAAATCTTTGGTAGCAGCTTCGCCTGGGTGGATCTTGTTTTCCACGCCGTCCAAACCAGCCATCATCAATGCAGCAAAGCAGAGGTAAGGGTTGGCCATTGGATCTGGGAAGCGCGCTTCAATGCGGCGACCTTTGTCAGATGCAACGTGAGGAATACGAATGGAAGCAGAACGGTTGCGACT
>JACCEE010175635.1_pt1 | contig 14296 bp, 10 predicted proteins | sample 7449931 | NCBI WGS metagenome assembly JACCEE01 (sample SAMN15323457, study PRJNA562643) | freshwater metagenome | isolation source: river surface water | place: USA:Blue River Watershed | collected 2017-08-19 | reverse complement strand
TTGTCGATATCGATGAGAAGTTGGCCATAGCGCGGTTGGATATTACTTGCTTGAATACAGATAAATCAAACGTTAAAGAATCTGCTACTGATGCTCCTAAAGCGCGGGTTGAAGGATTACAGTATGATTTGTTGTATATGCGCTTAATGTCTTCGCTTACATCGTTGCGAAGCACCCAAGATTCAATACATATCCAACTTGATGCATTGCGGGTGCTGTATCAACAATCGAACAGTTCTTCTGCCGACAGTATAAAGTCGAAGATTGTAATGCTGGAGGAGCGCATGCGGAATGTTACGTCAAACATGGTTGATGTAAACAGAGAGGCATCCCAAATGGAGGAGGATTATCTGTCTCAGAAAAAATATGCTGAGGATGTATCTGATGCCCCAACAAGTAATGCTCATTTCTTATACAATAAAAAGGTAGTTGAGTTTCTAGGTCATAATAGGGTAGTGGCAATGCGTCGACTCTGTGCTACTGTTACGGCAATGGATAGCTCATTTTACTCAAGTCTGGAGTTATTGCGGCAAGAGCACGATTTGATAATAATGCTTACTGCCGCCGATCAGCAACCGCTTATTCAGAAGATAAATACGTCGTTAGCAAATGTTCAATCGAAGGAGTTGTTAGCGCCATCTGAATATTTAGGAAAAAGAGCATTGATGAGTGTTGGTTTGCACAACCTTTTCAAGGAAAGCATTTTGTCCGTTAGTATGAATGCAGAGCAAAGCAATTCATTCCAAATGGCAAACGCCGATATGGTGTCGGCTCAAGCAATTTTTAATAACAACCCAAACGATGCACCAACACTTGATACCTACGAGGGGATTCGCGATGGACTTTGGCTTGAAGAAAGAGGGCTGTTGAGGTATCAGCTCGTAGTAGCGCAGATACTTGAGTTGAGTAGTATCGATTCGTTGACAATGCAAGTTCAAAAGTTAGAGCATCGGGGGGCTATCCCATTTTATGTGTTTGAGCAACCCAAGACCAAAGAGGTTATTCCGTCTCTAAAGCCTCAAGCAAAACCTGCTGCAGCAAAGTCTGTAAAGTTAAAACAGGATTATTCAGTTGGATTACAAGTTGTTGATCCATATCCATACAGTAGCCAAAGTCCAATTCCTTTTGACCAACCATTTCCCGCAGGAGTTATTTATAAAATTCAGCTGGGGGCTTTCAGCCAGCCTGTTAACTTTTATTCTTTTAAGGGCCTAGCCCCTATTACAGGTGAAAACTTAAAGGGCGGAACCATCAAAAAGTATTTTGCCGGAATTTTCTATACGCTTACCGAAGCGCAAGCGGGGTTAGTTTTGGCAAAATCGCGTGGTTTAACTGATGCGTTTCTAGTAGGTTGGTTGAATGGGAAAGTTGTTCCTCTAGCACGTGCGCAAAATTTTGAGGAACGGAAATCTATTGAAGGCAAAGCATTTCAGCCCAATTCTGAAATTTCCGGAACTGGTGATAAAAATATTTACAGGGTTATTATTGGTACCTTTGAAGGCGCCTTACCTTCTCGAATACAGCCTGTTTTGAACGAGTTTGCTAGAAATAAAGAGGTGGCAAAAAAAGTTATTGCAGAGAAAGCTGCTAGTTTTAGTGTGGGTAATTTTGTTAACTTTGAAGAAGCGCTTCGATTGAAAGATGCCCTTCTCTCGAATGGATTTGTTGAAGCATATGTAACAAAGGTAAAGGATCACGATTAAAGTGTAGAGACGAAAATGGAAGAAAAATACGCTTCCTCCCAAATGGAGGATTTGTTGGATGAGTTAAACCTGAAAAGTGTTCTTGTACTTCATAACGATGAGGTAAATGAGTTTGCCTACGTTGTTGATACGCTGGTTGAGGTTTGTGACCATGGCAGCTTACAGGCAGAGCAATGCACCTTAATTACACACTACAAGGGCAAGTGCGATGTAAAGTATGGGTCTATAAATCGATTGAAGCCGTTGAAAGACGAGTTGAATAGGCGAGGTCTCGAGGCCACAATTGAAAACAGTTTAAGCTAATCGTTATGATGCTAGTTATTGGCCTAATATTGCTGGCCTTATTTCTCTTCTTTGTTGAGTTTATGCTCATTCCCGGATTTACAGTTGCCGGGGTTTTAGGTGCCATTTCACTTGTTACCGGAGTCTACTTGGCATACGCCAACCTTGGACAAATGGCAGGACATATTACACTAACCATTGCCTGTATTCTTTCCTTTGCTATTGCTATCTTTTCGCTCCGTGCGAAAACGTGGCATCGGTTTTCTCAAAAATCGCAAGTTGACTCAACAGTAGAAACCGAACTCGACAATACAGATATTCACGTAGGAGATGTAGGTGTTGCAAAGTCTCGCCTTGCCCCAATAGGGTTGGTCTCCATTAATGGGATTGAAATTGAAGCAAAAAGCACCGGTTCATACATTGATCCTCGCACAGAGGTTGTTGTTTTGAAGGTGGAGAAAGCAAGAATAATTGTAAAACCTAAAAATAGTTAACCATGACAGGTCTTGGATTGTATCTGATTATTATTGCCATTGCTCTAGTGGGGCTATGGTTTATTCTCTACTTTATACCAGTTGGACTCTGGTTTACAGCAATTATTTCGGATGTTAGAATCTCATTGCTGCAACTCATTCTTATGCGCTGGAGAAAGGTTCCACCATCCACAATTGTAACTGCTCTTATAGAGGGAACAAAGGCCGGTTTGGTTCTTAATCCCAATGAAATGGAAGCTCACTACATGGCTGGCGGTAACGTATCCAAGGTTGTGCACGCCTTAGTTTCAGCACAAAAAGCAAATATTCCTCTTGATTTTAGAATGGCAACAGCAATCGACCTTGCAGGTCGCGATGTATTTGAAGCTGTTCAAATGTCGGTTAATCCACGGGTTATTAATACACCCCCGGTTACTGCTGTTGCTAAGGATGGCATTCAGCTTATAGCAAAGGCTCGTGTTACTTTGAGAGCAAATATTAAGCAGCTTGTTGGAGGTGCTGGGGAAGAGACAATTCTTGCGCGTGTTGGCGAGGGTATCGTATCGTCAATTGGTTCTTCTGCATCGCATAAAACAGTGCTTGAGAATCCGGACTATATCTCCAGAGTAGTTCTCGATAAGGGGCTTGACTCCGGAACAGCATTTGAAATTCTCTCTATTGATATCGCTGATATTGATATAGGACGTAATATTGGTGCTGTTTTGCAAATGGATCAAGCCAATGCCGATAAAAACATTGCTCAAGCTAAGGCAGAAGAGCGCAGAGCTATGGCTGTTGCTCTTGAGCAAGAGATGAAAGCAAAGGCACAGGAGGCTCGTGCAAAGGTTATTGAGGCTGAAGCTGAGATACCAATGGCTATTGCTGAATCGTTCCGTTCCGGAAACCTCGGTATTATGGATTATTATAAGTTGAAGAACATCCAAGCCGATACCGAAATGCGCGAATCTATAGCAAAACCGGCTCCTACGAATCAACCAAAGAAATAGTAAGCGTTTGCGCTTCAATGCGATTACAAAAGAGAGGCGAAAAACCTCTCTTTTTTTATTCTTTTTTTCGCCAATCCTTTGCAGAATACGAATGTTTTCATACTTTTGCCAAGCCTTTCCCGGAGAGGTGGGTGAGTGGCTGAAACCACCAGTTTGCTAAACTGACGTACTGAGTAATCGGTACCGGGGGTTCGAATCCCCCTCTCTCCGCCACTTGAATGATGAATGTATCGGGGTGTAGCGCAGTCCGGTTAGCGCACCTGGTTTGGGACCAGGGGGTCCCAGGTTCGAATCCTGGTACCCCGACAGAAAAAAGAGCGACATAAGTCGCTCTTTTTTTGCATTAACGTAACACTGTTTAATGTATAACAGTAAAAGCTCAATAAATATGTCTTCCGAATTCTCTTTCACATCTTAATAATTTCACCATTCTTTTATCAAATAAAAAGTTGATCACCTATTTACTAGGGGTTTAAATTACGCCTTTGACGAATATATGGAATCGTTTGATAGAATGCCGTAGCTTTATTGATATTTTATTGATAAAAAAAGTTGCGTATGCCAATTCGAATATCAGACCTTAAAATTAAGCATAGGGCAATGCTAGGCTTTGGCCTTGTGCTTCTGCTAACTGTAATGGTTGGTGCCGTTGGTTACTACACTATTGTAGACATTCGGTTGCAGCAAAGAAAGGAGAGTCTTGTTTTAGAATTACGAAACACTTTTTTGCAGCTGCGTATTGCCGAACAAGCGCTTGATAGGAGCAGCAATTCTGCTACATTGATTGAAGCGGCCAAAGAGCGCTACAATTCAGGTATGGCAATGACGGCCGATTTACGGAGTATTGTAACGGCTAAAAATGCAAAACTTGTTGACATTATTGAGGCGGGGCTTGGTAAATACTTTGCAGCGTTTCAGCTGTTGGTAGATGCTGAGAAGGTTAAGTCTGACAGGTTATCTCTAATGCGACAGTCAGCAGACGAGGCACTCGCTATTGCACGGAGAAATTCCGGTGGTGCTGTTTCTGCTGGCGTTCAGCATTTCTTGGAATTGCGTTTGCTCGAAGCTGGGTATGTTAGTAGTCATGATGCGGCGCTTTACCAACAGTGGCAGCAAGCAATAGACGCCAATATTAGTATGGCAAATCAGCTGAAACTTGGAGAGATTGCTCGCGCTTTAAATGCTTATAAAAAAAGTTTTACCGAATACGCCCAACAGGTGGCTATTCAGACTGAGCAGGTCGCTTCTCAAGAAACCCTTTGGGTTGACATTTCAGGTGTTCTCGATAAAAGCATTGGCCTAATCCAGCAGATGACAGTAAACGCGGTATCCAATGGTATTATTCTTACGGTAATTATACTGTTATCGGCGTTGATAATAGGTTTTGTTGTGTCGATTTTGTTCAGTAGAAGTATCTCTTCCGGAATAGAGAAGAGTTTAGTAATTGCCGAGACCTTAAGCCAAGGAAAATTGGATGTTGATGTAGATGCTGATTTTCTTGCTCGCAAGGACGAGGTTGGCGCGCTAACCCGAAGCATGAACAGCATGGTGGAAAAGCTTAAAGAGGTTGTAATGACTATTCATAGCGGGTCTGATAATATTCTTTCAGCTAGCTTACAGTTGAGTTCCAACTCACAGCAAATGTCTCAGGGTGCAAGCGAGCAGGCATCTTCTGCCGAAGAGGTTTCGGCTTCGATGGAGCAGATGGCTGCAAATATTCAGCAGAATACTGAAAATGCTCGTATTGCAGAAAAAATTACTATTGCTGGATCCGAGAGTATTTCTAAAGGAAATGCTGCTGCCTCTGAGGCTGTAATAGCCATGAAGCAGATTGCTGAGAAGGTTTCTATTATTTCGGATATTGCTTTTCAGACCAATATTCTTGCTTTAAATGCGGCGGTAGAGGCTGCAAGGGCGGGAGAACAAGGTCGTGGGTTTGCTGTGGTGGCTGCCGAAGTTAGAAAGTTGGCCGAGCGTAGCAAGGTTGCAGCAGAGGAGATAACCAAACTTACTGTAAGCGGAGTTAAGGTTTCTGAAGAGGCGGGCAACCTTCTTTCGGTCATTGTTCCTGAGGTTGAAAAGAATGTAAGGCTAATACAAGAGATTGCTGCTGCAAGCATTGAGCAAGGAACAGGTTCTGATCAGGTGAATAGCGCCATTCAGCAGCTAAACCAAGTAACTCAGCAAAATGCAGCTTCTTCGGAGGAGATGGCAACTAGTGCAGAGGAACTTGCAAGTCAAGCCGAACAGCTGAAGGAGGCTGTTTCTTACTTCCAAATTAGTTCGCATAAAGGATTTGGAGCGGAGGTAAAGCAATCTGTTTTTAAGCAGCGTACTATACATAAACCTAAAGTGGCCAATGCTGCGCGAACAATGTCACCCACAGTAAAAATGCCTAATTTAGTATCTACCGTCATCGATGATGATGGAGAGTATGCACGTTACTAATTGATTATTTAGGCCTTATGTGCAATGTCTTGAAGTACACATAAACACTAACTCTCTAACCAAAACTGTAGATAAACCTAAGATTTACTTTCATTATGTTGCTTTCGTGACGCTTACACGATTGTGTGAATAAAATTAGTTTGGAACTTAATATCACACTGCTATGAACTACAGTAATTTAAGACTAAAGACAAAGTTTAATATCGCTGCTATTGCGGTTCTATTTGGCATCTTTGCAACGCTGGGGTTGGTTATTTACCAAACGGAGAAGCGAGATATTACAGCGGATATTGACGATCGAATGCGTAGCCATCTGGATGATCTTTACACCTTGCTAAATGATCAGGTTAACTTGAAGCAACAAGTAGTGAATGTTTCACTTCACCTTGCCGAGAACATCGTTAGTGAAGCAGGTAAACTGGAGGAAACTTCAGCAACAATTGAAGTGTCTGGTGTAGATCAAGTAACAAAAGTGTCTAAAAATTATCGAATCCCTGTTTGGAAAATAAATGGCGTTCCCCTTTACAACAATACTGATTTAGTTGATAGAATTAAGGATAAATCGGTAGAAACGGCAACTATCTTTCAGAAAATTAGTGATGGCTACTTGCGTATATCTACCAACGTAATTAAAAAGGATGGTCAACGTGCCGTCGGTACTTTTATACCCAATTCAGCTGAGGTTATTCAGCGGGTTGAGAAGGGTGAAACCTACTATGGTCGGGCTTTTGTAGTTGATGATTGGTATATTACCGCTTATAAGCCAATTTTTATTAATGGACAGGTAAAAGGGATACTATATGTTGGTCAGCGGGAGAAGGATTATGCTTTTCTTAAGAACGTATTTGCCAACAAGAAGTATTATTCCGGTTATCCATATTTAATTAGTAAGACAGGGGACGTCGTTATCCATCCTGATAAGGAAGGTGAAAATTTATCCGATCAACCTTTTTTTAAGCAACTGCTAGATGCTAAGCCAACTGACTATAAATTTAGATATCGCTGGCCTGATAACGAGGAAGGTAAATGGAAGTATCAATATTTTAAATACTTTGAGCCTTACCAAAGTTACGTTTGCGTTACTGTTTACGAAAGCGATATGAACGCCGCTATTACAAAGTTGATGGTAATCGTTTCGTTGAGTGTTTTGGGCGGTATTATACTGATGTTTTTTGCACTAAACATAATTCTAACTCCAATAGTTAGTCGAGTTCAGCGTGCATCGGAATTTGCGCAAAAGATTTCGGAAGGCAAACTTTATGCTGAATTGAACGATAAAAACAGGGATGAGATAGGGCAGCTTTCTGCAGCGATGGAAGCAATGGCTGCAAAACTTCGAACGGTAGTATCTACAATTCTATCTGGTTCCGAAAGCATACTTTCGGCTAGTATGCAGATGAGTTCTACTGCAATTCAGATGGCTCAGGGTGCTGCCGAGCAAGCATCTTCTACCGAGCAAGTTTCTACATCGATGGAGCAAATCTCTGCGAACGTGCAGCAGAACAAGGAAAATGCGCAAGTGGCTGACGGAATTGCAACAAAGGGGGCTAGCCAAATTATTGTAAGTAATGAGGCTGCAAGTTCCAACATTGATTCGATGAAGGAGATAGCCGAAAAGGTGTCAATAATTACCGATATTGCTTTCCAAACCAATATTCTTGCCCTAAATGCTGCCGTTGAAGCGGCAAGGGCAGGGGAGCATGGACGAGGATTTGCTGTTGTTGCCACAGAAGTGAGGCGTTTGGCTGAGCGTAGCAAGATTGCAGCGGGAGAAATAGAGCGGATTTCTACCACTGGAGTGTCTAAATCTATTGCTGCAGGAGAGATGCTCAGTGCTGTTATTCCTGACATACAGCGAACAGCCCGGTTAGTTCAAGAGATTGCAGCAGCCAGTGTTGAGCAAAGTACCGGCTCGCAGCAGGTAAATATGGCTCTTCAGCAACTGAATAGCGTTACTCAGCAAAATGCAGCAGCATCAGAAGAGATGGCTTCGAGTGCCGAAGAGTTGTCGAGTCAGGCTGAACAGCTTCGCGATGCTGTTTCCTATTTTCAGATGGGGGAAGAACGGCAGTCTTCATCTTCATTGTTGATGAATAATAGTGCTACGAAGTTGGATCTCAAGGTAAAGTTCTCGGAAAATGGTAATCGAAAGACTGTCTCAAAAAACAGGGCAACTAGTTCAAGCGGATTGTCGAATAAGGGTGTTGAGATACCTTTGGTTACCAGTGGTGATGCAGAATTTGAACGATTTTGATTAATGTCCTCCTCTAATTTCTATAATTGAGTGCCTCGGTAAAATTACCGAGGCATTTCATTTCATATGACGTAGTATGCGACAACTATCACGGTTTGTAACATGCTCACCTATTTGTACATAAAGATTGTAAAATCATCGGGGAGGTAATCCATTTTTACTACAACGTTGTTCGATAGTTTTTTACAAAACGCTTCTATACCTTTTACTCCATGTGCTTTAAGAAATCCTGTTGGTGGAAATTTATCGATATTAAGCATGTTAAATCCGATTCCCTTTCGACAGGAGTTGTACATGCGAGTAATGAGGTTGTTATAATAATTCTCGTCGGCACTTCTATAGCAAAACACACCGCTGGCGAATATGTAATCGGCACCTGGTAAATCGCCTTCCGAGAAATCCTTCCGAATAAAAGTAGTGTTGGGAGTATTTTCGTAGGTTTTTGCAGCAAATGCAATAAATTCGGGCATAAAGTCGATACCTGTGTAGCTTATGTTGTAGTAGCGATCGTCGAGGTATTTTTTGAGGTGACCATAGCCACAACCGACATCCAAAATAGAAGCACCATTCAAATCTGCTATGTTTGAGAGGATTTCGAATCGAGAGAGTTGGTTTCCTTTTTCGACCCAACCAAGCGCGCCGGTTGTTCCTTCACCCGATTCTTCGAGACAAAGCTTATGAAAGTATAGAACAGAACACTTTTCTTGCAGGTTCATCCTTAATCGATAAATTGTTTAAAGGTCTTGTGGTATTTTACCGGATTGAACTCTATCACTTCATAAGAGGCAATTCCTAGGATATTGAAGGGGTCGTCCTTTAGTATATCCAGAATCTCTTGCTTGCTGTGTCCTTTTGATAAAATAATTCCTCCCGTTCTTGGTGTTTGTGGTCCCGATGCAATAAACTGGCCCGAAGAGTAGTATCGTTCGAGGAAATCACGATGTGCAGCCAAATGGTTATCTACCTCTTCAATCGATTTTTGGTAGGTTACAATTACAACGTAGAGCATAGCATTTATATTAAAACCGGTAGAAAGATAGTGAAGTAAAATGAATGAGCCAACCCATATTATTGGAGTTGGCTCATTCGTTTCTCTCTTATATCTCTTGTTAACTTCTGCTATTTTCCTGTAGATCGTCTTCTTTATCTTCTGTTGACTCAATGCACTCCTCTTCTTCTTCGTAAACGTCGATAATTGGTTCTGTAAACGATTTGCTCACTAAACGTTTATCAATTGTAAGAAGCAGTGAGGGCAAAACCATCATATTGAAAAACATTGCGATAAACAGTGTTGTTGAGATCAAAATACCTAACGCTTGCGTTCCTCCAAATCCAGAAACGGTAAATACGCTGAATCCAAGAACAAGAATTATGCTGGTATAAATCATGCTAAACCCAGCTTCGTGCAAGGCATTTATTGTCGATACTTTGATATTGCCCTTTGTTACCTTAAGTTCATGTCGATATCGGGATAGATACTGAATTGCATTATCAACTGAAATACCAAGTGCAATGCTGAATACGATAATGGTTGATGGTTTTATAGGTATCCCGAGGAAGCCCATGAGTGCAGCAGTTATTAGCAGTGGGATAATGTTCGGAATCATCGAGACTAAAATCATTCGGAATGATGAGAATAGCAGAGCCATTAGCAGCGAAATCATGATGATTGCAATGACTACGCTTTCAAATAGGTTGTTTATCAAGAAATTAGTTCCTTTTGCGTAAACTACGCTATTTCCGGTAATCTTAACATCGTATCGTTCCGAATCAAATATTGTTTTTACCGTAGAATCAATCGCATGCGTGAGGTATTCCATTCTTTTGGTTCCCACATCTTGCATCTGGAAGCTTAATCGAGTTACCTGTTTGGTTGAATCTAAGAATGATTGCAGCGGATTTTTCTGTCCTTCAACTTTCTTTGGCATGTATGACATAACGAATCCACTCTCCATCGAATTCGGGAAGCCATACATTGCGGGATTTCCACTGTAGTATGATTGTCGTGCGAATTTCAGCAACTCAGCCAGCGAAAGAGGCTTCGAAAATTCAGGATATTTGTTGATTTCAGTCTGCAACCTATTGATTTTCTCTAAGGTTGAATACTGCATAACTCCATTTTTCTTTTTTGTGTCAATAGAGATTTCAAAAGGCATTACTCCTCCAAAATTTCTCTCAAAAAACTTAAGATCGACGTATATTGGATCGTCGGTTTGCAGATCATCTACAACTTTGCCGGAGGTTTTCATTAGGCTCACGCCAATAGCGCCAAAGAGAAGCAATACACCAGCAATGGCATAGATGTAGTTTCTCCGATAGGAAATGGCTTCAATAACCTTATTAAGAACTAAGCTAAAGAACTTACTGTTTAAGTGCTTTATGTGCCTTGCCTTTGGGGGAGCCTGATAGCTGAAAATTATGGGAAGTAAGGTAATCGTTAGCAGATAAAGCAGCATTATGTTGATAGAGGTAACCAAGCCGAACTCTTTTAGCAGGTCGTTTGGAATAAGGATAAAGGCGGCAAATCCAATTGCTGTAGCAACGTTGGTCATTAGTGATGCAATGCCAATTCGTTGTATTACCCTAGCTAGGGACTTTATCTTGTTACCGTGCATTCTATATTCCCAGTGGTATTTATTCAGGATATAGATACAGTTTTCGATGGCAATGATTACAATAAGCGAAGGAATTACTCCGGTAAGAATTGTAATTTTATAGTTTAGGAGTGCAGTGGTTCCTAGTACCCAAATAATGCTGATACTCACTATAACCAGCGAGCTTATTACAACTCTAAACGACCGGAAAAATAGAAACATGATGATGGCTGCGACAGCCAAACTCAATCCAATAAATAGAAGTAGCTCACTCTTTACCTTTTGGGTTGTAAGCGTTCGTATGTAAGGTAACCCGGAGTAGTGGACTTCTACATTGTTCTTTACTCTGTACTCGTCAGCCACTTTAGTAATGGCGTTTACAATTGCAATTCGTCCCTCATCCGATATTTTGCTTTTGTCGATGGTAATAGCCATCAAGTAAGCCTGTGTTTTTGGGTTGAAAAGAAGCCCTTCGTAGAATTTAAGCCCAAGTATTTTAGTTTTTAAACTGTCTACTTCTGCTTGAGAGGTAGCCTCTCTACTAACAACGGGGTAGAAATCGAAGCGGTGGGTGATTGGGTTTTTAACAAGTGTTTTAGTTCTTGTCATGCTCAAAACTTCCTCAACACCATGTATTTTTCTGATATCGTTGCCTAACCTATACCAAGCGTTGAACTGGTCGAGTTTAAATATTTCAGGATTATGAGCACCAATAACATAGATATTTCCATCCTCTCCAAAGAGTTTTTTGAAATCTTGGTAGTCGAGAAGGGCACTGTCGTTTTTTGAAAGCAACTTTGCCGACTCGTAAGAGAGCTTAACATGGGTTGCATTGTAGGCCATAAACACCGTAAACAATGCAAGAATAGCTATAATTACCGGTCTGTTTCTAAGTATAATACGTGATGCAGCTGTAAGCATATAGGGCGTCAATAAATGAGGGCGTAAAGGTATTTTGTTTCTAGAACATATTAAATCATTGTGCTACAAAATTAGTGCTTCTATCAAAAAAAAATAATTGACTGAGTCGGAGATGCTGATTTGCCTACTCTGTGGCTTGAATAGTATCTACTTTGGAATAGTATTAAAGTATTGGAGAACGCCTAAATAGAAATAATTTCAAAAAATATTTATAAATGTATAGGGTAAACTCCCTCTTAACTCTCTTAACTATGTAAGGGTAAAAATATGTTACACCAAAAATACAATACTATGAAAGCGCTAATGAATAAACTAGTAGGTTTTAGCATGATCTTCATGCTAATTCTAAGTGCAGGAAACTCCTATGGTCAAGATCCTGCAACCTTCGTAACAATTTCTGGAGTGGTAAAGGATGCAAAGACCAAGGATCGTCTTCCTTTTGCCACTATTAATATTGTTGGATCTCGGGTTGGAACAGTTGCCAACTCGGATGGAGAATTTTCTCTAAAAGTTTTAACCTCTTTAAACGCAGAATCGTTTGAAGTATCCTATTTGGGATATGTCAATAAGAAATTTTCCATCGCTGAATCTGTTGGTAAAGATATAGTTTGCTTCATTGAGTCATATTCTGTAACACTTAATCCGGTTGTAATTACTCCGGATAATGCCCGTGAGCTGGTTGAGGAGGCTATGAGTAAGATCCAGGATAACTATAGCCAGGCCCCAAATACACTGGTGGGTTTTTACCGTGAATATATTAAGCAACGTAAGGATTACCTATCTATTTCGGAAGCGTTGGTTGATGTTTATAAGGCACCATATGGTGTGTATGAGAGTGATAGGGTAAAGATAAATAAGGCTCGCAAAGGAAATAATGTTAAAAAAGCCGACACGTTAGCAGTTAAGCTTCAGGGTGGTCCTAGTGTAATGCTTCTTCTTGATGCAGTTAAAAATCCGGATGTTCTTCTTACCAAAGAGAGCATGGACAACTACAACTATGAGATTTTGGAGATGGTTAATATTGATAATGATCTTAACTATGTTATATCTTTTTCTCCTAGGGTAATTTTACCATATTCCCTATACATAGGTAAAATCTACATCTCCAAAGAGCATAAGGCTATTTCTATGATTACCTTCAGCATGGATCTTTCCGACATGGAAAAGGCAAGCCAACAGTTTATTCGCAAGAAACCATTTGGGCTGATTTTTACGCCTACCAGTGCAACCTATATGGTTACTTATAAGATGTATGATGGAAGTTACTACCTCAACTATATGCGCAGTGAATTAAAGTTTAGGTGTGATTGGAAAAAACGGTGGTTTAAGAATAACTATACTGTAGTTTCTGAGCAAGTTATTACCGATAGATCGACAGATAATGTGCTTAAATTCAACAATAAGGTGGCGTTTAAATCGCATGAGATATTTGCCGATAAAGCGCAGGCCTACTTTAATGGTGATTTCTGGGGCGACCAAAACGTTATTGAACCCGAAGAGTCAATTCAGGATGCCATTAAGAAGTTCAACAAGCAGTATTTAAAGCAACAAAAAGAGGCCAAACAATAAGGTGTTGAGTTTTGGGGCTATCCTCTATTCTGAGAAAATTGTAGTAGGGTAAATAGTTGGTTAGGTAAAAACAAGCAAGAGGATAGCCCTAATATTTTTATTGAGTTGTTGAAAAATATGCTACTTTTAAGTTTGAAAACAAAGAGCTACAATGGCATTGCAGGACATAATATCTCAGCGTAGGATTATCAAAAGCGACATTAACGAGTTTGAAAAGCTATTTCGCGCTTACTATGAGCCTTTGTGCCGTTATGCTTTTCAGCTTGTTCGCGACCTTGATGCGGCAGAAGAGATTGTCCAGGAGTTTTTTTACAACTATTGGAAAAATAGGGAAACGCTGGAGGTGAAGATTTCGCTAAAAGCCTATATATACCGATCGATACGAAACAACTCGCTACGTTATTTGGAGCATTTGTCTGTTACACGAAAGCATGCAAAAGAGGTAATGGCTGTTGAAACAGAACTCGATACCATATCAACCTCAGATGAGCTGGAGTTGAACGAACTTAATGCTATAGTCGATCGGACGCTAAGTGAATTACCTGAGCGGTGCAGTCGAATATTTAGGCTTAGCCGGTTTGAAGGGTTGAAATACCAAGAGATTGCTGAATTGCTCTCTATCTCTGTAAAAACAGTGGAAGCTGATATGGGGAAAGCCTTGCAGCACTTTCGAAAGAATTTGAAACATTATCAGGAGTATGCCCTTTAATTACTTATAAAATAGAGCCATGAAGCTACACGAAAATAACAGTCAGCATATGGAGGCCATTGCTCGGTTTTTATCAGGAGAGATGGAGGAGGCAGAGAGGATGGCGTTTGAGAAATCCTTGAACAATAATCTTGATAATCAGATTTTAATTGAACAGATGAAACGGGATTGGGAGTTAATGGGACAGTATAAAAATAACAAAGAGGTGAATACCAATAGAGCTTGGGAAAAGCTACATGGACGATTCCAAGAAGAGCAGTTGATTCCGCAGCAGAAACAGGTTGTGATGTTACCAAAAAGGGTAAAGCCAATGATGCAGTGGGCAGCTATTTTTGT
>JACCEE010271976.1_pt1 | contig 14301 bp, 20 predicted proteins | sample 7449931 | NCBI WGS metagenome assembly JACCEE01 (sample SAMN15323457, study PRJNA562643) | freshwater metagenome | isolation source: river surface water | place: USA:Blue River Watershed | collected 2017-08-19 | reverse complement strand
TAGACATCCTAATCCTAACAAACCAGATAAATGATGATTCAACATGGACTCTGCATTTTGGAACCACTCTAATTTTGGAGCAGCTTTATGATAATGGAACCAACCTGCAAACAACATTAAACCAGACATTATAAGCCCTGCCAGTGCAGACCAATACAATTCAACTTCACTTGTAATTCCAGATGCTCTCCAAAGTTGGAAGAAACCAGATGTAACCTGTACCCCTTGGAATCCACCACCAACATCACCATTTAAAATTTCTTGTCCAACTATTGGCCAAACAACTTGAGCACTAGGCTTGATAGCTGTTGGGTTACTTAACCATGCAGAATAGTTGGAAAATCTAGCTCCATGGAAATACATTCCACTCAACCATAAAAATATAATGGAAAGTTGTCCAAAATGAGCACTAAAAATTTTACGAGATATATCTTCTAATGAACTAGTATGACTATCAAAATCGTGTGCATCGGCATGTAAATTCCAAATCCAAGTAGTAGTTTTTGGTCCTTTAGCTAATGTACGAGAAAAATGACCTGGCTGAGCCCATTTTTCAAATGACGTGTTAACAGGATTTCTATCTACTGCAATTGAAACTTTTTTTGCCTCTTGCTCTGTTGAGCTAATTGTCATTGAGGTTTCCTCTTCTGAGACAAGAAACTAAAAACGCTCACTTATATATATTTACCTATAATTGTAAAGACTTGAATCTTTACAAAAAATTGATTCTTCAATTAGGTTAAGCAAGTTTTTACTATTATCTAGTATAGCATTATATGTACATCTTAAAATCCATTGTTTTTATTCTGTTAAGAATAATTAAAATCTTTAGAAGTAATCAGTTCCAAATAAGGGATTTTCTTAATTGTACTAGTATTTACAGAACTTGCATATTCTATGTCTATCTATTAAGGTTAATTAATAATTAGATTTAAAGTAGTGAAAATTATACATATACACATAGTATGAACGAACAAGAAATTTTTGATAAAGTACAAGGTATTATTTCTGAACAGCTTGGAGTTGAAAAAAGTCAAGTGACAAAAGATGCAAACTTCGCTAACGACCTTGGTGCTGATTCTCTAGATACTGTGGAGTTAGTTATGGCAATCGAGGAAGCATTTAATATTGAGATTCCAGATGAAACTGCTGAACAAATTTCTAATCTACAACAAGCAGTAGATTTTATACGTCAAAAAGTAGCAGCATAAATAGTCTTATAGGGATATGGGTATCTGACATATCTCTACATGATGCACCTTAAAATTATTTTTTACTTTTATAAATTTTTTATCACAAATTAGTTATTGAAAATCAGAGTACTAAGTATCATTATGAATAAAAAAGATTTAATACATAATGTGTGTTACAAAACTAAGTTAACAAAGAAAGAAATTGATATGGTATTAACCTCAATTTTAGAGACAATCGTAACTACAGTCTCAGAAGGAGAGAGGGTCAGACTTGTTGGCTTTGGATCTTTTTATGCTTCTAAAAAGAAATTTTCTCTCAAATCTGCAGATCTCAATGATCCATCTCAGAAAATTACAGTGAAATTCTCGCCAGGTAAATTTTTCAAAGAAAAAATTAACGTTCAAATTTAATAACACAATTATTACAGTATAATCAAAAACTAGTTAGACTAAATTTAATGTTGATTCTACATAATTTAAGGAGAAATTTTATATGAAACTTGCTTACTGGATGTATGCAGGACCAGCTCACATTGGTACGCTAAGAGTAGCTAGTTCTTTCAAAAATGTTTACGCAATAATGCATGCTCCTCTAGGAGATGATTATTTTAATGTGATGAAGTCTATGCTAGAAAGAGAACGTGAATTTACTCCTGTGACAGCAAGTGTTGTGGATAGACATGTTTTAGCACGAGGTTCCCAGGAAAAAGTCGTTTCTAATATTACACGTAAAGATCATGAAGAGCAACCTGATTTAATTGTCTTAACTCCTACTTGTACATCCAGTATTTTACAAGAAGATCTGCAAAACTTTGTAAATAGAGCAGCTCTAGAATCAAAAGCCGATGTTATCTTGGCGGACGTTAATCATTATAGAGTGAATGAACTACAAGCTGCTGATAAAACTTTAGAACAGATTGTGGAGTTTTATTTATCTAAAGCTCGTAAGTATAAAACAATTAATACGATAAAAACAACCCGTCCTTCAGTCAATATAATAGGATCCTTTTGCTTGGGATTCCATAACCAGCATGATATTTCAGAGTTGAAAAAGATATTTAGAGACTTAAATATTGATGTAAACTTAGTTATCCCTGGTGGTGCGTCAGTTAATGAACTGAAAGATTTACCAAAAGCGTGGTTTAATATTGTTCCTTATAGAGAAACAGGTTTAATGGCAGCTGAATATTTAAAAAGAGAATTTAGTATGCCTTATATATCGACTTCTCCTATAGGCATTATAGAAACAGCTTCCTTTATCCGGGAAATTCAATCTATATTAATGTCACAAGGATATATAGTTTCCTTTGAAGATTATATCCATCAACAAACGAAATTCATATCTCAATCTGCGTGGTTCTCAAGATCTATCGACTGTCAAAATTTAACTGGAAAGAGAGCTGTTGTTTTTGGAGATTCCACTCATGCTGCTGCTATAACAAAAGTGTTATGCCGTGAAATGGGTATTCATGTATCTTGGGCAGGTACTTATTGTAAAAATGATGAGCAGTGGTTTAGGAGTCAAGTTGAAGGGTTGTGTGATAACGTTGTTATTACAGAAGATCATTGTTTGATAGCTGACCTCATAGCAAAAACTGAACCCTCTGCTATCTTTGGTACTCAAATGGAGCGTCATATTGGAAAACGATTAAATATTCCTTGCGGTGTGATATCCTCACCTGTGCATATTCAGAATTTCCCCTTAAGTTATAAACCTTTCATGGGATATGAAGGTACGAATCAGATTGCAGATCTTGTGTATAATTCTTTCACATTAGGTATGGAAGATCATTTACTAGAACTTTTTGGAGGTCATGATACCACAGATGCATTAACGGGAACCTTATCTGCTGAAAACCAACTTCGTTGGAGCAGCGAGGCATTGCAAGAGCTTGGAAAAATACCTGGTTTTGTTAGAGGAAAAATCAAACGTAATACAGAGAAATTTGCAAGAGAAAAAAATCTAGTAGAAATTAAACTCGAAACTATGTATGAGGCTAAAGAAATGGTAGGGGTCTAGATACTAAAAAAGGAGTACATAGAAAGCTTTTTATGTACTCCTTTTTTAAATCGAATTATTTAGTTTCTGAGAAATCTGCATCTATAACAGAATCAGTTGATCCTTTAGAATCATTAGAGCTATTAGTTGGATTACTGTAAACTTTTTTACCAACCTCCATCAATGAATCTTGTAAATTCTTACTTAACGATTTAATCTGGTCATAGGAATCAGTACTAATAGCTGATCTTAATTTATTGATTAGATCCATTATATTTTCTTTATCTGAGGAGTTAATTTTTTCTTTTAATTCTTCCACTTGTTTCTCAGATTGATAACATAGTGAATCAGCTTGATTTTTTAGATCAACTTTTTCACGTTTTTCTTTATCAGCTGCAGCACTTTGTTCTGATTCTCTTACTAACCTTTCAACTTCATCATTAGGTAAAGTTGATGCACCTGTGATTGTAATAGATTGTTCTTTTCCACTGCCTTTGTCTTTAGCTGTCACTGATAGAATTCCATTTGCATCTATATCAAATGTTACTTCTATTTGAGGAACTCCTCTAGGAGCAGGTAAAATTCCATCTAATCTGAATGTACCTAAACTTTTATTATCCCGCGCAAATTCTCTCTCTCCTTGTAGAACATGAATTTCCACATTTGGCTGGTTGTCTACTGCTGTTGAAAAAACTTCCGATTTTTTAGTCGGAATTGTCGTGTTACGTGCAATAATACGTGTTGTAACTCCACCCAAAGTTTCCACACCCAAAGATAATGGTGTTACGTCTAATAGCAAGATGTCTTTAACCTCACCAGCTAATACTCCGGCTTGTACAGCTGCACCAATCGCAACTACTTCGTCTGGATTCACTGTTTGATTAGGATCTTTTCCAAGTATTTTCTTTACTAAATCTTTTACAGCAGGAATACGTGTGGATCCTCCGACTAAAACAACTTCATCAATTTTGCTTGAGTCTAGTTTTGCATCTTTTAGTGCACTATCTACAGGAGTTCTTGCTCTATCTATCAAAGATGAACATAATTCTTCGAATTTACCTCTTGTTAATACACGTTCAAGATGTTTAGGGCCTGTATTTGTTGCAGTTATGAATGGAAGATTTATTTCAGTTTGAGTTAGATTAGATAACTCTACCTTAGCTTTCTCAGAAGCTTCAGTCAGTCTTTGTAGAGCTTGTCGATCGGTCTTTAAATCAATGCCACTTTCATTTTTAAATTCATTTAATAACCATTTAACGATTTTATCATCAAAATCATCCCCACCTAAATGAGTGTCTCCTGCAGTAGATAAAACTTCAAATACTCCATCTCCAACTTCTAATACAGAGACATCAAAGGTACCACCACCTAAATCAAATACTAAAATTGTTTCATTATTTTTTTTATCCAATCCATATGCAAGAGATGCAGCTGTCGGTTCATTTATTATTCTTAATACCTCAAGGCCAGCTATTTTACCTGAATCTTTAGTAGCTTGTCTCTGAGAATCATTAAAATATGCCGGAACTGTTATAACGGCTTGTTTTACTTGCTCACCTAAATATTTACTAGCATCATCCACCAACTTTCGGAGAACTTCAGCCGACATCTCTTCCGCTGCGAAATCTCGTTTTAAAGCCGGACATTCCAGTTTTATATTTCCTTGACCATCGGTTTTAACAATGTAAGAAACTTGCTTTAACTCTTCAGAAACTTCCTCAGATTTTCTCCCAATAAAACGTTTTACTGAGTAAAACGTATTATCTGGGTTAATTACAGCTTGTCGTTTAGCTATTTGACCTACTAAACGATCTCCATTCTTTGTATATGCGATTACAGAAGGTGTAGTTCTAAATCCTTCTGCATTCGGTATAACAGTCGGTTTTCCACCCTCCATGACTGCCACAACAGAATTTGTCGTCCCAAGATCTATTCCAACAACTTTTCCCATAGGTTTCAAATAAAGTTAAAATTTACTAATTATTCTAATTACAGAACATTGATATTTTAATAATTGCATCTAAAGCTTAACTTTACAAGTGGACTTTACCGAACCTTCGAAAAAGTGCAATTAATTTATTGCGAAAGAGTTCAAAGTCAAAAATAGTATGGTATTTTATCTTGTGACTGTAAAATAATTTAAGTAATATAAATAGTCAGTCTGTTACTAGTATAAAATTCTTTAATCTAAACACTTTTATGAACATAGGTATTCTAGGTACAAAACTAGGAATGACACAAATCTTTGATGAATCTGGCTTAGCCATCCCAGTGACAATTATTAAAGCAGGGCCATGTCTGATTACTCAAATAAAAACCTTAGAGACAGACGGTTATAATGCTGTTCAAGTCGGATATTCAGAAATCCAATCAAAATTACTGAATAAACCTAAGCTTGGGCATCTACAGAAAGCGGGCTCTCCACCGCTAAAATACTTAAAAGAATATCGGATCCAATCTTCTTCTGGAGAATCAGTGGGTGCAACCATTTCAGTAAATTCGTTTAATTTGGGGGATAAAGTTTCAATCACTGGCAAAACTATAGGCAAAGGATTTGCCGGAACTGTAAAAAGACATAATTTTACAAGAGGTCCTATGACGCATGGCTCAAAAAATCATCGAGAACCTGGGTCTATTGGTATGGGGACAACTCCGGGAAGAGTCTATCCGGGTAAAAAAATGGCTGGTCGATTAGGTGGAAAACAAACAACGATAAAAAATCTACAAATCGTCTTAATTAATCCGGAAAATAATTTACTAGTAGTTAAAGGTGCCATACCAGGTAAATTAGGAAATCTTCTAAGTATAAAAAAGATTACTAAATAATTAAAATTAACTTAGTCAAAAATACACAATGACAGTAAATAAACAACTCAGCTATGACGTTCGTGATTCTCATGGGACCGCTACTTCAAATACATCTATACCCATTTCTTTCCGAGTAAATGACGCAGCACCTAAGTATTTGATCCATAAAGCTATCGTCATTCAAGATAGAAACCGAAGACAAGGTACAGCTTCATGTAAAACAAGAAGTGAAGTTAGGGGTGGTGGTAGAAAACCATGGAAACAAAAAGGGACTGGGCAAGCACGGTCCGGTTCTAGTAATTCTCCTCTTTGGAATGGGGGTGGAGTTACATTCGGTCCAAAACCTAGATCTTATGCTAAAAAAATTAATATTAAAGAAAGACAACTAGCTTTAAGTACAGCTTTTTATCACAGTATGCATAAGGTTGTTGTCGTAGAAAACTCATTTAACTCAAGTTCTAGCCCTAAAACTAAAGACTTTATATCTACATTAAATAAGATAATTAATAGGGAATCTAATGCTAGATCTTTAGTTATAGTACATGAAACCAACAACAATTTAAGTTTGTCTATTCGTAATGTCCCAAATCTACAACTTCTTTATGCAAATACTGTAAACCTTAGGGATTTATTATTAGCAAAACATGTAGTAATTACTGAGAAAGCACTAACACATATTACCCAATATAACGAATAAAATTATGAATTTGAGACAGTTAATCGATTTAGTTAAATACCCAATAATTACAGATAAAGCAACTAAATTACTTGAATTAAATCAATACACATTTGCAATTGATTCTAAATCTAGTAAAACTGAGGTAAAAAGTGCTATAGAGTATCTTTTTAATGTAAAAGTTATGTCGGTTAATACATCAAATCCTCCAACAAAACAACGTAGAATCGGTAAGTTCATAGGAAATAAACCCCAGTATAAGAAAGCAATAATAACTTTAGCTTCTGGAAATTCTATAAACTTATTCTCAGAAAATTAACTCTTTCCAACACTATAACTATTTATGGCTATAAGACTTTACAGACCGTATACAGCTGGGACTCGTAATAGATCCGTCTCTGGCTTTGCAGAGATTACATGTGATAAACCAGAAAAAACTTTACTTGCAAAAAAAATATCAGGTGGTGGTAGAAATAACCGAGGAATTATTACGACTCGTCATAAAGGCGGAGGTCATAAGCAGAGATATAGAATTATAGATTTCAAACGTAATAAAAGAGATATTGAGGCTACTATAGCTACAATTGAATACGATCCAAATAGGAATGCTCGAATTGCCTTAGTACATTATAAAGACGGGGAAAAAAGATATATTTTACATCCTAAATCTTTACAAGTTGGAGCAAAGATTTCTTCAGGTCAAAATGCACCTTTAGAGATAGGTAATTCATTACCTCTTAGTTCTATTCCACTTGGAACAGATGTTCATAATATAGAATTAATACCTGGTCGAGGGGGTCAAATTGTTCGATCAGCTGGTGCTTCTGCCCAAATTGTTGCAAAGGACGGGAGCTTTGTTACCGTAAAACTTCCTTCAAGTGAAGTTCGTATGATAAGAAAAGATTGTTATGCGACTATTGGTCAAGTTGGAAATATTGAATATAACAATATTACATCTGGAAAAGCGGGTAGAAGCCGATGGCTGGGTATTAGACCTACAGTTAGAGGGGTTGTAATGAACCCTTGCGATCACCCTCACGGTGGAGGTGAAGGACGATCCCCCATTGGTAGAGCAAGACCTGTTACTCCGTGGGGTAAACCTGCCCTAGGCGTAAAAACTAGAGCAAAAACGAAATATAGTGATTTCTACATTGTTAGAGGCAGAAAATAATCCTAACAAATCTTACTACAAATAACGTTAGAACATAACGTGTTCAATTTTACACCTAAAAAAATATGAGTCGTTCATTATCAAAAGGTCCTTTTATTAGCGCAAACCTTTCAAAAAAAGTGGATTTATTAAACGCAAGTGGTAAAAAAGATATTATAAAAACTTGGTCGCGAGCTTCAACAATTTTACCTTCCATGGTCGGGCATACTATAGCTGTTTATAATGGAAAACAGCATGTCCCTGTATATATTAACGACCAGATGGTTGGTCATAAGCTGGGTGAATTTTCTCCTACTCGAAATTTTAGATCACATGTAAAAAGCGACAAGAAAGCAAAAAGATAACATAGGAGTATAACAGTTATGGTAAAAGCTATTGCTAAGTATATAAGAATGGCCCCAAACAAAGTTCGTCGGGTATTAAATCAAATTCGAGGAAAATCATATAAAGAAGCTTTAATGATACTAGAATTTATGCCATACTCAGCTTGTAAGCCTGTGTTACAAGTTTTACAATCAGCGGGAGCAAACGCTGAAAATAATAATGGGTTCAATAAGGGAGAATTAAAAATAAGTGAAGCATGCGCTGATGCAGGTCCTATTCTTAAACGATTTAGACCTAGAGCCCAAGGTAGAGGGTATAAAATACAAAAGCCAACGTGTCATATTCGCGTTAGTTTATCTAAAGTCTCTTAAGTTTTTTAACTATACATACAATTATATAATAAGGATTAATAGCAATGGGACAAAAGACGCATCCATTAGGATTTAGACTTGGAATTACTCAAAAACACAGATCTTCATGGTTTGAGCTTAAAGAATTTTATCCTTCTGTACTAGAGGAAGATTATAAAATAAGAACTCATATTGAAAGTAACTTATCCAGTGCGGGAATATCTAAAATTGAGATCAATAGAAAATCTGATCAAATTGAATTAGAGATCCATACTTCTCGTCCTGGAAGTATTGTAGGTAGGTCTGGATCTGGTATAGAAAAGTTAAGAGATGATTTGAATAAACTCTTAAATAACAAGAAACAAATTAGGATAAATGTTAGTGAGCTAAGTAAAGCAGATTCGGATGCTTCTTTAATTGCAGAATTCATAGCTCAGCAGTTAGAAAAAAGAGTAGCTTTTCGGAGAGCTACTCGACAAGCTATTCAAAAAGCTCAACGAGTTAACATACAAGGAATTAAAGTTCAAGTTTCAGGTAGGTTGAATGGCGCTGAGATCGCAAGAAGCGAGTGGGTACGGGAAGGTCGAGTACCATTGCAAACTCTGAGAGCGGATATAGATTATGCAACGAAAAGAGCACAGACTACATATGGTGTACTTGGAGTGAAAGTGTGGGTGTTTCATGGTGAATTAACACCTAAATTCAGAACTTTAGTTGAATAAAAATTATATTAATAAAAAATAATATGCTTAGTCCTAAAAGAACAAAATTTCGTAAACCTCATAGAGGTAGACTTGGTGGGGTTGCAAGTAAAGGCAATACAATTGTATTTGGGGAGTATGGATTACAAGCTCTAGAGCCTGTATGGTTGACTTCGAGACAAATAGAAGCTACAAGACGTACTATTACACGTTATGTTAAAAGAACAGGAAAGTTATGGATTAGGGTATTTCCGGATAAATCCATATCTTCAAAACCGCCTGAAACTCGTATGGGATCTGGTAAAGGAGCACCCGATTATTGGGTTGCCGTTATAAAACCGGGTCACGTTTTATTTGAAATGAATGGAGTACCTCAGGCACTAGCTTATCAGGCATTAAAAAATGCATCATATAAGCTTCCGATTAAAACTAAATTTGTATCTAAGGAGTAGTAATAATATGGCCTTTTTACCACTAAGTGAACTGAGAAGTTTTGATAAAGAAACTTTAACTAAAGAAATTGTTGCTACAAAAAAACAACTATTTGAGTTAAGACTAAAAAAAGCAACTCGTCAATCTTTTAAACCTCATCTATTTAAACACAATAAACGTAAAATAGCTCAACTGCTAACTTTAGAATCACAACAACAACAACAGATAAAATAAAATTAACTTAATCTTATGCCTATTAAAGAAAGAAGTGGGATCGTTGTCAGCAATAAAATGGAAAAAACAATTGTTGTTTCTATTGAGAATAGAATTACACACAAAAAATATGGAAAAGTAATAGCTAAAACGAAAAAATATAAAGTACATGACGAAGACAATCAGTGTCAGATTGGGGATGTCGTTACTATTATTGAAACAAGACCATTAAGTAAAACAAAACGGTGGAATCTAAAGATTATAAAACAAAAATCATCACGTATAAATATTTCTAGCCTTGGAGAATAAAAAAAATGATACAAACTCAAACGTACTTAAATGTTGCTGATAATAGTGGCGCAAAAAAAATAATGTGCATTAAAGTTTTGGGTAGTAATAGAAGATACGCTAGTATTGGGGACGTAATTATAGGGGTTGTTAAAGATGCGTCTCCTAATATGCCGGTAAAAAGATCGGATGTTGTCCGAGCTGTGGTTATGAGAACAAAAAAAACAATCCGAAGAAGTGATGGGATGTCTATTAGATTTGATGATAATGCAGTTGTAATTATCAATAAAGAAAATAATCCAAGAGGTACTCGAGTATTTGGTCCTATTGCTCGAGAATTAAGAGATAAAGATTTTAGCAAAATTGTGTCTTTAGCTCCGGAGGTTTTATAATGACTAAAAACTTTACTCTTCATATAAAAAAAGGGGATACGATTAAAGTAATTTCTGGAAAAGATAAGGGAAAAATTGGAGAAGTTACTGAAATTTTACGAAATTCTCATCAAGTTATAATAAAGGATATTAATATTAAAAAGAAACATATAAAACCTAAAAAAGAAGGTGAGGTAGGACGGATTTCCCAGTTTGAAGCGCCTATTGATGCTTCTAATGTTATGCTTTATAACACAGAGAAAAAGATTGCTAGTAGGATCTCTATGCAAACAGATGCAAATGGAACAAAGATCCGAGTATTGAAAAAGTTAGTATAAAATAAAATTAAAATTCTATGAGCCAAACCCTAAGAGTTTATTATAAAGAAAAAGTTATACCTTTACTTCTAGAACAATTTAAATACAAAAATATTCACGAAGTCCCAAAAATTATTAAAATTACAGTTAATCGAGGGCTTGGTGAAGCCTCAAAAAATAATAAAGCTTTAGATATAAGTGTGCAAGAACTTGCGTCAATTACAGGGCAACAACCAGTTATTACTAAAGCTAGAAAATCTATAGCGGGATTCAAAATACGTGATGGTATGCCAGTAGGTATTGCTGTAACTCTTAGAAAACAGATCATGTATGCATTTCTAGAACGCTTTATTCATTTATCCCTTCCAAGAATTAGAGATTTCAAAGGAATAAGTATAAAAGGTTTTGATGGAAGAGGAAACTACAATATCGGTATTCGTGAACAATTGATATTCCCCGAAATAGAATATGATAAAGTGGATCAAATTAGGGGAATGGACATATCTATAACGACTAGTGCTAAAACTCAACAAGAAGGCATCGCATTACTAAAGGCATTGGGAATGCCCTTTAATGATAATTAAGTAACAATAATAATATAATAAGGAGGGTTCGTGGTTAACGATACAATATCAGATATGCTTACACGTTTACGTAATGCTAATCTGGCGAAACATCAAATAGTAGAAGTACCTTCTACGAAAATGACTCGTAATATCGCAAGTATTTTGCTTGAAGAAGGATTCATACAGAGTTTTGAAGAGGTCGGAGAAAGTTTTAACGCACAATTATTATTATCATTAAAATATAAAGGTAAAAATCGTCAGCCGGTGATAACTGCTTTACGAAGGGTTAGTAAGCCTGGATTAAGAGTCTATGCAAATAGAAAAGAATTGCCAAGAGTTTTAGGTGGATTAGGAATAGCTGTTATGTCAACTTCCCAAGGAGTTATGACAGATAATAAAGCAAGACACCAAGGTTTGGGTGGTGAAGTACTGTGTTATGTATGGTAAATAAAATTTTAGGTAAAATATGTCTCGAATAGGTAAACTTCCAATAAAAGTCCCAGATAAAGTAAATGTTACAATTAATTCTACAAGTATTACAGTAAAAGGTCCTAAGGGTGAATTATCTAAAAATTTACCCACTTCAATTAAGATAATTCAAAATGACAAAACTATAAGTGTACTGCCTAGTGAAGGATTAAATGATTCCTATCAATTATATGGAACCTACAGAAGTTTAGTTAGTAATATGATTACAGGGGTAACTGAGGGATTCCAGAGAAAGTTGGAGCTTCAAGGGGTTGGCTATCGATCCCAAATTGATGGAAAGACTCTAATTTTAAATGTTGGCTACAGTCATCAAGTAAAAATATTATCTCCAGAGGGGATTAAATTATCGGTTGAAGGTAATACGAATGTAACTGTTTCAGGTCTTGACAAAGAATTGGTTGGCCAAATCGCAGCAGATATAAGATTAGTGCGACCTCCTGAACCGTATAAAGGAAAAGGGATTAGATATCAAGGCGAATACGTTCGTAAAAAAGTAGGTAAAGCAGGTAAAAAATAATTAAACCTAGAATTATGTCACAAAAATCCATTGATAAAATTAAACGTAGAATTCGCCAAAAAGTTAAAGGCACAGCAGAAAAACCTAGATTGTCAATTTTCCGTTCTAACAACCATATTTATGCACAGCTTATTGATGATGTTGTAGGAAAGACTCTTCTGTCAAGTTCCACCTTAGAGACGGCTATCTCTTCTAAGACAGACGCTACTTCTACGTGTGAAGCTTCAATATTAGTTGGTCAATTAATTGCAAAAAAATCTCTAGATGCAAATATAACGACTGTTGTATTTGATCGGGGAGGAAGAATTTATCACGGTAGAATCAAAGCACTTGCTGATGCTGCTCGAGAAGAAGGACTTAAATTTTAACTAACAAACTAAACTATGTCTAGTCGTAAAAAAACAAGTAAATTGAAAGAAAAAGAAACTGAGTGGCAAGAACGTATAGTTCAAGTTAGACGAGTTACAAAAGTTGTAAAAGGTGGGAAGAAATTGAGTTTTCGCGCAATTCTAATTGTAGGAAACGAAAAAGGTCAAGTAGGAGTAGGAGTAGGTAAAGCTAGCGATGTGATCGGAGCAGTAAAAAAAGCCGCAACCGATGGAAAAAAGCACCTCATAAATGTTCCAATAACAAAAGATAATTCAATTCCTCACATTATAACAGGTCGATCCGGGGCAGCTAAAGTTATTATAAGACCATCTGCCCCAGGTTCGGGTGTAATTGCAGGGGGATCCGTTCGAACAATCCTAGAACTTGTTGGCGTAAAAAATATACTTGCAAAACAATTAGGGTCTAATAATCCATTAAACAATGCCAGAGCAGCAACCGATGCTCTTTCACAATTAAAAACCTTCTTACAAGTATCTGAAAATAGAAATATAACTTCTTAAAGATACTGAATTTAAACAAACCTCTAGACTATGTTTGTTTAAAATCACTTCGATAATTTAAACTCTTTATGTAAGTCTTGACTAATGCAAAAAACAAAACGAAATAAAAATACATACGGTATACAGTCTAGAGTTATATTAACTTTTCTTTTAATTATACTCTCACGATTTGGAACATTTATTCCAGTTCCTGGAGTTGATCATGATGCGTTTTATCAAAGTATATCGAATAATCCAATCGTAAGCTTCTTAAACATTTTTTCAGGTGGAGGATTTGCTTCTATAGGTGTATTTGCTCTTGGAATAGTCCCTTATATAAATGCATCTATCTTAATCCAATTAGGGACTACGTCTATTCCTAGTTTGGAGAAGTTACAAAAAGAAGAGGGAGAAGCTGGACGACAAAAAATATCTCAGATAACGAGATATATTGCTTTGGGTTGGGCAATAATACAAAGTGTCGGTGTATCTTTTTGGGTGAGGCCTTACGTTTTCAACTGGGATATTCAATTTGTCATAGAAATGACTTTAGCTTTAACTACGGGGTCTATGTTAGTTATGTGGATTTCTGAGCAAATTACCGAAAAAGGGATAGGAAATGGAGCGTCAATGCTTATCTTTGTAAATATTATCTCAGGTTTACCAAAGTTAATTCAAAAAAGTTCAGGATCTATCGAAAATAAAAGCAACCTATTTGAATTATTTGCATTGGCGTTAATTTTTTTAATCATGATTATAGGAATAATTTTTATTCAAGAAGGAACCCGAAGAATACCCATAATCTCAGCAAGACAGTTAGGAAAAGGACAAATACAAAATAAAACAAGTTACTTACCTCTGAGGTTAAATCAAGGAGGAGTTATGCCGATAATATTTGCTTCTGCGTTTCTTGTCTTGCCAGCTTATGTAAGCCAAATAACAACAAATCCTATAATACTAAGCATAGCAACTCTATTATCGCCAAGTAGCGCAAATAAGGCTATTTATTTATTATTT
>JACCEE011093466.1_pt1 | contig 14311 bp, 11 predicted proteins | sample 7449931 | NCBI WGS metagenome assembly JACCEE01 (sample SAMN15323457, study PRJNA562643) | freshwater metagenome | isolation source: river surface water | place: USA:Blue River Watershed | collected 2017-08-19 | reverse complement strand
TGTGCGGATCTTTCCCATGCGCATTAAGCGAATTTTTGTAGACAAAGAAGTAGTGCTCCTAAAAAGTGTGTCGCATCTTTAACTATGCAGCGGGGTGCTCATGTATTCGATACAACTGTGGATATGGATGTTGTGGGGGTAGAGGGCCCCTCAACAGGAGGCTAATCTTGCCATCTACGCGTGTAGATGCGAAATCCGAGCGTGCGTACCGCTTGGCCTAGCCCTTTTCTTCAAGGGCGCGTTTGGCTGGATTGCCCGACTTCGACTTCTTCTTAGCTGGCTGCTGGCTGACCTTTTGAACAGGTGCGGGCATCCCCGGCGGCATTCCCATTCCGGGCGGAAGGCCTTTTCCGGTGCGCATCTGTTTCATCATCTTCTGCGCCGCTGCGAATTTATCAACTAAGGAATTTACATCTTGAACTTTGCGACCAGCACCGAGTGCAATACGCGCCCGCCTTGATCCGTTTAATACTTTTGGGTCGCGTCTTTCAAGTGGAGTCATGGATTGAACTATCGACTTTGTGCGAACAACTTCGGATTCATCGAAATTTTCTATCTGCTTCTTCATCCCAGCAGCGCCTGGCAACATTCCCAGTAACTTAGACATAGAACCCATCTTCGACATCGCCTCTAACTGATCGAGGAAATCTTCAAGAGTGAAGTCATCACCGCGTGCAAACTTCTCTTCTAGCCGTGCAGAACTTTCACCATCAAAGGCCTTCTTGGCCTGTTCGGCCAAAGTTGCGACATCGCCAAGGCCCAAAATACGCGAAGCCATGCGATCGGGATAGAAGATATCGAAATCTGAAAGTTTTTCACCATTAGATGAAAACATGATTGGTTTACCAGTCAATTGTGTGATCGAAAGCGCTGCGCCACCTCGCGCGTCACCATCTAGTTTGGTGAGAACCACACCATCAAAGCCAACGCCATCCTGAAAAGCCTGCGCAGTGCGAACAGCGTCCTGACCGATCATCGCATCTACAACGAAGAGGATCTCATCTGGTGAAATTGCATCGCGGATAGCGATTGCCTCGCGCATTAAATCTTCATCTACACCTAAGCGACCTGCAGTATCCACGATCACCATGTTGTATAACTTTGATTTTGCGAAAGCGATTCCTTGCTCTGCCACTTTCACTGGATTACCAACACCGTTTCCAGGTTCGGGTGCAAAGACCGGGACGCCAACGCTTTCGCCGACTACCTGTAATTGGTTAACGGCATTTGGACGTTGTAAATCTGATGCAACAAGCAATGGAGTATTGCCTTGTTCGGCATAGAACTTGGCGAGTTTTCCAGCCAAAGTAGTTTTACCTGCGCCTTGTAAACCGGCCAACATGATTACGGTTGGAGCAGTCTTTGCAAAGCGAACCCTACGCGCCGATCCACCTAGGATCGCTACTAATTCAGTGTTAACTATCTCAAATATTGCTTGCGCTTGATTTGTTCCGGATTGCAGATTTGGAAGAGCCTCAAGAGATTTAGTACGAATACGTTCTATGAAGCTGTCTACGACTGGCAGTGCGACATCAGATTCAAGCAACGCAGTACGGACTTCCAGACAAGTATTTTCGATATCTGAGGGTGAGATCTTTCCTCGCAAACGCAGTGATGAAAAGGCGTTGGAAAATTTTGAGGAAAGGTTGTCAAACATAATGTGGCAATACTACTTCAAAGCTATATCAGGCTAGTGCTGCGGTTAGGCGGGAAGCCAAATCTGTAGCGCGATCTGCAGAGAGCGCTCCCCCACCAATTTCGGTCACATATAGGGTATCAATCGCTTCGGCGCCAAGTGTTGTCACGATCGCAGAGCGAATATCTACTCGTGATTTTGTAATCACATCGCCGATTCCAAATAAAAGAGCAGGTCGGTCATGGCTTCTAACTTCAATGATCGTTGCATCCGTTGCCGCATCCATAAATGTCTCAACAATCGGTGAGGGAACGGGAATTGATGGGATATTTGCATAATCTGCAATTCGTCGTGCAATACGATCCTTCAAATCACTAGAGTCGATTAGTGCTTGAGCGATGGCCTCTTTAATAGTCTCCTCATCAACGGATGGCGCAAATTGGCTGGGGCTCACAATCCATTTCATAATTGCGCTGGAGCCAATTGTTTGAGTACGCGCTGATCGCACATCAAATCTCGCAAGGTTTAATACACCAGCGACTATTGAGAGGAGTCCGGTCTGGTCGGGCGCGATAATCTCAATAGCGAAATCTGGATCACGCGACTCAATTTTTACTAGCAATTCACCAGAGTTGGCTAGAACTCTTTGTTCATCTGTAAATTCTGGCTGACTAGCAATTGTGTTATCAGTGAGGGCAGAAGTAACGCGTCTGACTAGGTCAGCTAAAAGACTCTCTTTCCAATCACTCCACGCGGCACGACCAGTGGCTTCGCCGTCGGCGATACTGAGCGCGTGTAATAGTTCGAGAGTCTGCAGATCTGGAATGACTGCAGTAACGCTGGCAATTGTTGCTGGATCGTCTAAATCTCTTCTTGTCGCAGTGGCGCTAAGAAGTAGGTGATGTTTTACCAATAGCTTAATAGTCTTGATATCTCTCTCATCAAATCCGACACGACGGGCGAGTGGCTCAATCAATTTTTCACCACGATCGCAGTGATCCTCTTGACTACCTTTTCCAATATCGTGAAATAGTGCAGCAAAGAGAAGTAGATCAGGGCGGTGAACTTTTCTAGTTAGGGCTGCCGCATACGCCGCAGTTTCAACCATGTGACGATCCACGGTATGCCTATGTAGCGCATTCCGCTGTGGAAGTGAGCGAACAGATCTCCACTCAGGTAACCAATAAAAAAGAATTTCCTCTTGATCCAGACTTTCCCATATTCGCACCATCGGATCTCCGGCACCGATTAGCGCAATCAAATTTTCACGCGCCGCTCTTGGCCATGGGTTAGGCAATTTTCCTGCACCATCTCGATAGGAATCTGCGAGTTTTTGCAGCGTTGCCGGTGAAACTGGAAGTCCGGCTTGGGCGGCAACTGCTGCCGCGCGTAGACCGATTATCGGATCCTTTGCCAAATCAAATTCGCTATCGATTTGTACTTCTTGATGAGCAATAGAAATTCCTTGAGCAACTTGGGTAACTCGAGGCTTCTTAAGAAATCTACCAAGACCATCTTTGCCACGATGATCTAAGCGATACCAAGTCGATTCCAGAAGATAATCAACCGATCTAGCAGCCTGTGCTATTTCAGACATCAAGGCATCGGCATCGACATATTTGAGAAGTTCTGCAACTTTATCTTGCTCTTGAAATAAAAGTCGATCTTTATCTCGCCCCGTTACGGTGTGGAGCGCTTCACGAGCGCTCATCAAAACTGATTCAGCGTTACTGATATGTTCTAGCGAAACTGAAATAGCGCCAGAAATTGCAATGGCACGAAGCGCATTAATATCGCGTAACCCGCCTCGTGCCTCCTTTAAATCTGGCTCAAGCAAATAGGCCAAGTCACCAGCTCTTTTATGGCGCTCAACTAGCGAACTTCGCAACTGCGGCAGGCGTTCTCGTGAATTACTACGCCAATCTTCAATAGCATCGTGTTGAACTGCCGCAACTAGATCTGCATCTCCACAAATCAATCTAATATCAAGTAGACCGAGTGCGACCTTAAGGTCTGATCTTGCACTTTCACGAGTTTCACTGCGAGTACGCACTGAGTGATCTACTTTGAATGATTTATCCCAAAGTGGGTAAAGAACTTTGTTAACGAGTTCGCCAAGATCCTTCTCAGCAATCTTTCCGTTATGGAGAAAGAGAATGTCGAGATCTGAGCCTGGTGACAACTCGCCTCGACCATATCCGCCAACTGCAGCGAGTGCTAACCCAGATAAGTGAGTTGCTGCTTCAGTAAATAGCGAGCGAAGGAAACGATCGCTCTCGTTCGATCGTTCCCTTCGCTCACGAGTTGCCACGCAGCTACCTTACTTACTTGCTCTCGCCCTAGATCGCGTCCGTTCCACGTTCGCCCGTTCTTACTCGAACGATTGAGTCAACCGGTGTTGTCCAAACTTTTCCATCTCCGATTGATCCCGTAGATGCTGCCTTAACGATTACATCGACAATTGCTGCCGCATCTTTGTCATCAACTAGTACCTCAAGGCGAACTTTCGGTACTAAGTCGACTGTGTACTCCGCACCGCGATACACCTCGGTGTGGCCGCGTTGACGTCCGAAGCCACTAGCTTCAGAGACTGTCATTCCGGTAACACCGGCTGCTTGCAGTGCATCTTTGACTTCATCTAACTTAAATGGTTTCAAGATAGCTGTAATTAACTTCATAGCAATGAACCTCCTCGTGATGAACTTGTCATTTCATAAGCAGTCTCGGCGTGCTCGTTGAGGTCGATACCTTCGACTTCAGCATCCTTCTTTACACGGAAACCTATTGTCTTCTCGATTGCATAACCAATGATCAGGGTAGCCACGAATGAGTAAGCAAAAACTAGGCCGACGCCCAAAGCTTGCTTAACCATGAGTTCGGTTCCGCCACCATAGAAGAGTCCATCTAGGCCAACACTGTTAACTGCTGACGCACCAAAGAGGCCGATAGAGAGTGATCCCCAAATACCTCCGATTAAGTGAACTGCAACTACATCTAGCGAATCATCAATGCCTAGCTTGTATTTGATTCCGACTGAGAGCGCACATATTGCGCCCGCAACCAGACCAATTATCGCTGCCGCCCATGGCGCTACAAATGCGCACGCAGGAGTAATCGCTACTAAACCTGAAACAGCACCTGATGCTGCGCCGAGGGAAGTCGCGTGTCCGTTGCGAATCTTTTCTACGAGTAGCCATCCAATAACAGCGGCAGCGGCAGCAACTTGAGTATTGATCAACGCTAGCGCTGCTGTTCCATTTGCTGCCAGAGATGATCCGGCGTTAAATCCAAACCAGCCAAACCAGAGAAGAGCCGCTCCAAGCATCACCAACGGCAATGAGTGTGGACGCATTGACTCTTTGCGCCAACCAATTCTCTTGCCGAGGACGATTGCTAAGGCAAGGCCAGCTGCTCCAGCATTGATATGAACTGCGGTGCCACCAGCAAAGTCCTGAACTCCCTTGCTTGCAAGATAACCTGCGCCAGTAATGGTGTCGCCGACTTTATTTCCAAAGGCGAACACCCAGTGTGCAACTGGGAAGTAAACCAGGGTTGACCAAATGGCAACAAAGATCGCCCACGCCGTGAACTTGGCCCGATCTGCGATCGCTCCAGAAATTAGCGCTGGAGTGATGATTGCAAACATTAATTGGAAAGCTGCAAAGACCAGTACCGGAATTGGATAAACGCCGCCGTTATTTGTAAAGTCATTAACAACGTCACCAAGACCGGAGAAAGAAAGATTTCCGTACCACGGAGAATCTGCTTTGTGACCAAAGGCAATCTCAAATCCATAAATAACCCATAACAGGCTGACGATTGCGACCGTGATCATCGACATCATCATCATATTTAAAACACTTTTAGCACGAACCATTCCGCCGTAGAAGAACGCTAATCCTGGTGTCATAAGAAGAACCAGAGCAGTACAGGTTAGGACCCAGGCAGTGTCTCCCGAATTTAAAACAATTTCATCCATTGTTTGCTTCTCTCTCATTTTTAAAAAACGCTCGCCATTGAGATAGGGAAAAGGTGCTATCGGTGGGTTACATAGGCTCGTTTCCTAGGTTAAGACTCGGTCACAAAATCCTGACCTGTGTTACATCTGTGTTACGAGACCGGCGCTAGCGGCCTTAATCCCCGATTAAGCCAGAGATATAGCGCTGAGGGTCAAAATGAGAGAAATCAGATTCTGCCTCTCCAGTGCCCACGAACTTGATTGGAATATTTAGTGAATTTTCAATCGCCAAGGCTATGCCGCCGCGAGCGGTTCCATCGAGTTTGGTAACAATTAATCCGGTGACCGTAACTGCCTCTGCAAAAATTTTTGCCTGAGTGATTCCGTTCTGTCCGGTTGTTGCATCAATTACTAGAAGAACTTCCGATATGGGAAGTGACTTTTCAATCACTCGTTTGACTTTTCCGAGTTCGGCCATGAGGTCATTTTTATTGTGAAGTCGCCCTGCGGTATCGACTAGTAAATAATCTACCTTCACGTTACTGGCGCGAGCCGCCGCATCAAAAACAACTGAAGCAGGTTCAGCACCTTCTTTGCCTGCAATAACTTCAACTCCAATTCGAGAACCCCAAGTTTGAAGTTGATCCACCGCGGCTGCACGAAAAGTATCAGCTGCTGCGAGAAGAATTGATTTACCAGAACCTTTTAACAATGAAGCTAACTTTGCCACCGAGGTTGTTTTTCCAGTCCCATTTACGCCGACAACAATTACTGCAGAAGTTTTCTCTACTATATTTAAATCACGTGATTTACTTGAAAGCTTAGAATTAAGAATCTCAGTTAGTGAGGCAAGCGCATCATCGCCCTTGATTGATTTGGCATCCTTAATTATTGATGTAGTAAGCGACGGCCCTAAATCTGCAGCTAGCAACTCGCTCTCGAGTTCTTGCCAATCAAGTGGATCGGCTGTAGATACACCTTTTATCTTTGAGATAAATTTGCTAAAAATTCCCATCACGCAGAGAGCCCTTAAGCGGAATCAGATTCGCGCAGACGCTGCGAAATAACTTCAGATACGCCATCACCACGCATAGTTACGCCATAAAGAGCATCTGCAATCTCCATCGTACGTTTCTGGTGAGTGATGATTATTAATTGCGAACTTTGGCGCAGTTCTTCCAAAACGACCAATAAGCGACCCAAGTTGACATCATCAAGGGCTGCTTCAACTTCATCCAACACATAGAAAGGACTTGGTCGCGCTTTAAAGATCGCTACCAACATCGCGACTGCAGTTAGCGATTTTTCACCGCCCGAGAGAAGAGATAGACGCTTGATGCGTTTTCCTGGTGGGCGAGCTTCGACATCTACACCGGTATTTAGAAGGTCATCCGGATTTGTGAGAATCAATCGACCATCACCACCAGGGAATAAGCGCGCAAAGATATCTTCAAAGTGCTTAGCGGTTTCTTCGTACGCTTCCATAAAGATCTGTTGGACGCGGTCATCTACTTCTTTAATAATGTCCAACAAATCCTTTTTAGTGCGCTTTAGATCTTCTAGCTGTTCTGCCAGGAACTTAAGCCGTTCTTCAAGTGCGTTGTACTCCTCCAGCGCTAGAGGATTGATCTTGCCGAGTAGTGTCAGCGAACGTTCGGTAGCAGCGAGACGTTTTTCTTGTTGATCACGGCGGTACGGGATCAACTCAGTGGCCACTATTTCGCCATTATCAGTCTCAATAAATGTTGGAACATCATTTTGTGGACCATACTCATTTACCAAAGTGGTCATATCAACACCGAGTTCTTCGACCGCTTTGCTCTCAAGTTGTTCAATGCGCATACGTTGTTCAGCGCGAGCAATTTCATCCTTATGAACTGATGAAGTTAGCTGCTCAAGCTCTGTAACAAGTTCGCGGCCACGCGAACGCACAGTGAGTGTCTCGCCCTCGCGATCAGAACGCGATGCCTCTAAGCGCGCACGTTCGGTTGCTGCCTTAGCGATAGAGCGTTCAATGTGAATTAACGCTTCATAGGCTGCCTCTGCAATTGCCGAAGAAATTAGAGCGCCACGTGCGCGAGCACCACGACGTGATACTGCGCGTTGTGATGCTTCACGTTCGGCCTGCGCTGAATCTTCGAGAGCCTTAGCGCGCGCTGCGATTGAATCAACTCGCTCTTCGCTGGTGCGAACTGCAAGTCGCGCTTCAACTTCAGCTGTGCGTGCAAGTGATACTTCATTTCGTAAGTTTTCGGCAGCACTGTGGTCTGGTTCGCCAATTTCACCACGTTGTTGCAACTGGGCTGATGCGATTGAGAGTTCGTTCTCATCTCGACCTTTAGCCGCATTCGCTTCAGAGATTGCTGTATTTAAGCGTTCAACTTCAGCTGAAGCCGATTTCATATTCTGGCCCGCCACGGCTAGCTGTTCAGTAAATGCTGAAATTCGCGCATCTGATTCATTTAGATTTGAGAGAGCAATATCAAATGCGCTCTGCTTGCTCTCAACATCGCCTTGAGCCGTCGAAATTTCAAATTTAATGCGATCGCAATTGTGAGTAATTGTCTTTAATTTATTTTGCAATTCATTGACAAGAGCATTTATCTCAATCAGCGACGTAGAAGATGCTGATCCGCCACGTGCACGTTTAGCGGTAATTACATCGCCTTCACGAGTTACAACTGTAACCGCTGGGTGTGATCGAATAATGCCTTCGGCTTCACGGGCGCTATCTGCAACCACGGTATTAGAAAGAAGTGAATCAAGGAGCTCTGAGATTTCTGATGATCGAACGTGAGATGTAAGAGCGGTAAGTCCAGCAGGAACTCCTGTTGCGTTGTGCGATCCCGGTTGATATACCAACACATCGGCTTGACCCAAGTTCTCAGATCTCATTGTGGTAAGAGCGCTGATCGCAGAATTTAGATCACGAACCACAATTGCATCCGAGAGTGTGCCAAGTGCCGCTGCGGTTGCCGCCTCCCAGCCTGAATCTATTTGAACAAGTGATGCGATGCTTCCAAGAATCGTTAAACCGCGAGAATTGCGAACTAGCTCTGCTCCTCCATCGCGTGATCGTGTAGTTAAAAGCATTGCTTCTAATTTAGATTCGATCGCATTCTTTTCGCGATCAGCAGCGTGTTCTGCCTCGATCAAAGTGGCTAAGTGAGCCTTTGCTCCATCTAATGAACGTTTGGCAACTTCAAACTCTGAATCAAGTCCAAGTTCCCCGGCATCTGCGCTAGCAATATCCATTTCCAGAGTTGAGTATTGGCGTTGTGCGCTCTCAGCGCGTGACTGCGCTTCATCGCGCGCTTTAACCAGACGAGCAATTTCTTCGGCAATCGCTTCTAGTCGAGCTGCAAGTGATTTGATGTGGCCCTCTTGGCGCGCGGTGCCTTCGCGTTGATCTGCGATGGCGCGCATCGCTGCTGCGATTTTATCTTCCTCAACTTTTAAGGATTGTTCAGAGCTGGCAAGTTTCGAAGTTGTCGCTTGCAAATGTGCCTGCGCAGCTTGTACTTCGCTTCGGAGTTGCGCCTCTTGCTGGCGAAGCACATTCGCCTCTTGATCGAGCGCTTCTGGATCTCGGCCTGCGCTGCGAGCTTCTTCTGCTTCTTCAGCTAAGAAGCGTGATCTTTCCTGGGCAAGTGACTGTGTTCCGCGGAATTTTTCGCGAAGGGCGCTAAGTGCGTAGAAATTTTCCTGCGCAGCGATTAAGAGTGGGCTTTCAAATGCAGCTTGTGCATCAAGTGACTCTTCACGCGCTCTTACTTTGTTTAGCTCTTCTTCAACTAGTGAACGTCGCTCGCGTAGCGCGGTTTCGTCAGCTACTTCTGCATCCAAAGTCTTTGACAGTGATATGAAATCATCAGCAAGCAAACGTAATTTAGCATCACGGAGATCTGCCTGAATTGTTGCAGCTTTCTTCGCAACTTCTGCCTGCTTACCAAGTGGGCGGAGTTGGCGACGCAGTTCAACTGTTAAATCTTGCACGCGCGCTAAGTTGGCTTGCATCGAATCTAATTTGCGAATTGCTTTCTCTTTACGTTTGCGGTGCTTTAGCACACCGGCAGCTTCTTCGATAAATCCACGACGTTCTTCGGGAGTTGCCATCAAAATTGCATCTAACTGCCCTTGACCAACGATGACGTGCATTTCCCGGCCGATTCCTGAGTCGCTGAGCAACTCTTGGATATCTAGCAATCGTGATGCTTCGCCATTTATTTGGTACTCACTCTGACCGTTGCGGAAGAGAATGCGGGAAATAGTAACTTCGGTGTAATCGATTGGCAGCGCGCCATCGGTGTTATCGATAGTTAATGAAACTTCTGCGCGCCCGAGCGGTGCACGCCCGCTAGTGCCAGCGAAGATGACATCTTCCATCTTTCCGCCGCGAAGTGACTTTGCGCCTTGCTCACCCATAACCCAAGTGAGCGCATCTACAACGTTAGATTTTCCAGAGCCGTTTGGACCAACGACGCAGGTAATGCCTGGTTCCAGGCGGAGCGTCGTTGCCGATGCGAAGGATTTGAATCCCTTCAGCGTCATACTCTTTAAATACACGGCGTAAACCTACCGTTTAGGTGGCGTCTTTATGTCCGAGACGCGAGTGAAGTACTACTTGAGGGTTGCGAGAATCTCATAGGCAGAACGTGCTGCAGATTGCTCTGCTTCGCGTTTACTCTTACCGATACCTTGGGCAATTGATTCACCAGCAACGATTGCGACTGCCGTAAAACTCTTATCGTGATCTGGGCCTTCTTCTGTAACTAAATATTCGAGGGTCCCTTTGCCAAGTGATGAAACTAATTCTTGAAGTGCGGTCTTGCCATCTAAGCCAGCGCCCTTTGCCATGGCGCCTTCTAGAGTCTCTTTGATAAGCGCGCGAACAACGGTCGTTGTTGTTTCAAAACCGCACTCTAAATAAATGGCGCCAATCAGTGCTTCGAGAGCATCGGCGAGAAGTGAGTTTTTATCTCGCCCGCCGGTGACTTCTTCACCTTTTCCAAGGCGAATGTATTTACCGAGTTCAAGGGTTCGCGCAATCTCTGCGAGCGCGCGCATATTTACTATTCCAGAACGAAGTGGTGAAAGACGAGATTCATCTAAATCTGGATAACGTAGGTAAAGCTCTTCAGTAACTATTAACCCAAGTACTGAATCACCTAAAAATTCTAAACGTTCATTTGTTTCTTTAGCACCGCTTTCATATGCAAATGAGCGGTGGGTAAAAGCTAACTCGAGCAATTCGGGCTTTAAAGTAATCCCGAGCTGCGCAGTTAAAGAAGAGAACAGATCAGACCTCGAGGACCTGGCGGCGGTTATATGTTCCGCAGGTTGGGCATGCTGTGTGAGTGAGCTTTGGCTGCTGGCACTGTGGGCACGCTGCAAGTGAGGCTGCAGTCGTCTTCCACATTGAGCGGCGTGAGCGAGTCTTCGAACGAGACATCTTTCGCTTTGGAACTGGCACGGTAATCGTCCTTAATCTCTTTTAAAGCTAATCAATAAAATTGGCTTAACTCGGGTAGGGCGTAAGTATCCCTTATTCATCCGATTTCTTAAAATCCAGTCCAGCCAAGCCTGCCCAGCGAGCGTCAATCGCCTCATGCTGGTGATCCTCAGGTAGATCTACCCACTTCTGGCCACAATCCGGGCAGAGCCCTAGGCAATCCTTGGAGCAGAGAGGATTCACCGGCAGATCAAGCACAATCGCATCTCTGATCGGTGGTTCTAGATTCATTACATTTCCATCCATCCAAAGCTCATCATCTTCCTCGAGATCAATATCCTCATCGGCTGAACGTTTGGACTTCTTTCCTTTTCTCTCAGAATTATTTCCCGGCTCATAACGATAAAGCTCTTGGATCTTTCGCTCTACCGCGATTTCGACGGGCTCTAGGCAGCGGATGCATTCACCTTTGGCGATCGCAAAGAGCTCGGCACTTAACAGAACGCCTTCAGTTACAGATTCCAGGCGCAGGTCAACTTCGATTACATCCCCTGCTGGAACGCCGATTAGTGGAACACCAATAGGTTCCAGGATTTCCAAATCTAATTGGTACTCCTTCATCTCCCCTGCACGACGTGGAAGTTCGTGAGTGTTAAATTCAAAGACTTGTGACGCTTTAGACATCGAAATTGGTCGATCTCTTAGCTATTTGTCGTCGGCTAGTTGCGACAGTACATCTTTATCATTGGCGCCATCAAGGCGCTCGCGGCCACGTGCAACTGCGTCGAGGGTCTTATTAAGAATAACTTCAAGCGTAGCTAAACGACCGTCAATATAACTTTCTACTTCGGCGCGCTCTTGTGCAGCTTGTTCGCGGGCATCATCGAGAATGCGCTGTGCTTCATCGCGAGCTGATTGAACGATGGCCGTCTGTTCGATCATGCGCGCAACTTCTTCACGTGCACTTGCGATCATCTGCTCTGCCGCTGATCTACCTTCTTCTATTAAATTATCGCGTTGAGTGAGAATCGATTCAGCCGTAGATAAATCTTGAGGCAGCGCAACTCTTGCACCATCTAAAATTTCCAGGATTTCACCACGATGAACAACACAGGATGCCGAAAGTGGAACTCCGCGCGCTTCTTCGATAAGCGTAATTGCAGTGCTTAGTTTTTCGATCGAGTCCATTTTTACTTCCCTGCTACTCGTGCTTTGAGCGCGTCGTTTACGACGCCTGGAACCATAGAGGATACATCGCCACCAAAATGTGCAAGCTCCTTGACGATTGATGATGAGAGGAAGGAGTGAGTTGGTGCCGTTGCCATAAACATGGTCTCAACGCCTGATCCCTGTAAATTAACCTGCGCCATCTGGAGCTCATAATCAAAGTCAGTTACCGCGCGTAAACCCTTGACTATCGCTTGTATTGAATTCTCTTTACAGTAATCAACGAGTAACCCGTGCCAAGAATCAACTCTCACATTCTTAAACTGTGATGTTGTTTTACGTATCATCTCCATACGCTCTTGCGTTGTGAATAGGGAAGCTTTTGTGCGATTTTCAAGAACAGCGACGATGACCTCATCAAATTGTTCACTGGCGCGCTCGATGATGTCGATATGTCCAAAGGTGATCGGATCAAATGATCCCGGGCAAACTGCGCGCTTCATGGTGTAAACGCTAGCAACGATTAGCGTGGTAATCCATTTTCAGGCTCAAAGTTCGGCTGGAACCCCATAAAAAATGGTCGCCTGGCCATAGTTCTTTTCGCGAAGTGATTGATAACCATCTGGCCATGAGATTTCTTGTACGCGTGAATTACGCTCGACGGCAATCAGCGCCTGGGGATGAAGAAATCCACCTTCGCGCAATTGGATCAGCGTCTCAATTACATCAATATCTTCAACATCATATGGTGGGTCAATATAGATGAAGTGATACTGAACGGTTGCTCGATCTGATAAAAAACGACTTACATTCATGCCAAAGAGATGGAAACTTCCTGGGCATTGTGCGCTTTTAATACTCTCAAAATTAGCCGTGATCGCCTTCTGTGCATGGTCATCATTTTCCACTGCATGCACAATCGCGGCACCACGCGAGAGAGATTCCAACGCGATAGCGCCAGTACCAGCAAAGAGATCTAAAACATTTAAGCCTTCAAAATTACCAAACTCGGATGTCAAAGTGGAGAAAAGTGCCTCGCGCGCGCGATCTGACGTTGGTCGAGTTGCACCCGCAACAGCTGCGATATTTCGACCCTTCGCTAGCCCCGCGATGATTCGCATCTTGCTATCCCTAACCTTTATCAATGTATGTAGAAGAATTATCTTTCTTTAGGATTTCTAACTCGTTCTTTAGTAAAGGATAGCCTTCTAAAGAGCCTTCGCTTTCGAGTAATTGTGCCGCAACCGAACGAGCCTCTTCAATCAAGTGTTCATCACGCAAGACGCGTAATAATCGAAGATGTGAACGATTTCCAGATTGTGATGCACCTAGTACATCACCCTCGCGCCTTTGTTCTAAATCGATACGGGATAGCTCGAATCCATCTTGTGTTTTTGCTACTGCCTCTAACCGTTCGCGTGCCGGGCTTTCAACGGGAGCGGAAGATACTAGAAGACAAAGCCCAGGAGATGAGCCACGACCGACTCGCCCACGCAATTGGTGGAGTTGAGATACACCAAAACGATCTGCATCCATTATCACCATGATTGTGGCATTGGGTACATCAACACCAACCTCGATCACTGTGGTAGATACGAGCACATCTATTTCTCCCGCAGTAAATGCTTGCATGGTGGCTTCTTTTAGCTCAGTAGTTAGGCGACCATGCAACGGAGCTATTCGTAAACCTTTGAGCGCTCCTTTATGCAAATTTGGTGCCAACTCTTCAACGGATGCGATATCTGGCGATTGTTCTCCGTATAGAAAATCTAGATCAGCATCTTCAGAACTTCCGGTAGCGATGCGTGGTGCAACTATGTATGCCTGATGCCCTTGTGAAACCTCTTCCCGAATCCGCTCCCAAGCGCGGTCTAAGAACGTTGGTTTCTCTAAAGTTGGTACGACGTGAGTTGAGATTGGTTGGCGACCTAGTGGTAGTTCGCGCAGCGTTGAAATATCTAAATCACCGAAGACTGTCATAGCAACTGTTCTTGGAATTGGAGTTGCGGTCATGACCAATAGATGTGGCGGATTAACTGCCTTCGCTTTCAGTGCATCTCGCTGCTCGACACCGAAGCGATGTTGTTCATCTACAACT
>JACCEE012461553.1_pt1 | contig 14313 bp, 5 predicted proteins | sample 7449931 | NCBI WGS metagenome assembly JACCEE01 (sample SAMN15323457, study PRJNA562643) | freshwater metagenome | isolation source: river surface water | place: USA:Blue River Watershed | collected 2017-08-19 | reverse complement strand
TTCAGGATATTTCAGTTTCAAATTCAAGGTCATGAATCCGCCGTAACTCCAGCCATGAACTCCAATTCTGTTAACATCGACATAAGGCAGCGATTTTAAATATTCGACTCCCTTCATCTGGTCGGCAGTTTCAACCTCACCCAGATTCCGGTGAATGGCATTTTCGAAAGCTTTGCCTCGATTGGCCGATCCACGGCTGTCAACCGTAAATGCAATATATCCTTTTGATGCCATATAATATTGCCACCAGCGGGCTTCGTTCAGCCAGGTTTTATTTACCAGTTGCGCATGAGGTCCGCCATACACATAAACAATAACGGGGTATTTTTTCGTTGGATCAAAATTATTCGGCTTGATCATCCGGCAATACAAATCGGTGGTACCATCGTCTGCTTTAATGGTAAATACAGTGTTCTCGCCCAGATCAAAATCTTTAATGGTGTTTTTCGCTTCAAAAATTAGCTGCGCTGAAGGCTTTTTTATCGCTACCAATTCGAGTTTGCCCGGAACATCGGTGCTCGTCCATCGATCAAGAAAATTTTGCTGGTCGGGCGATAATAGTGCGGTGTGAGTTCCGGCCGCATTGGTTAATTTATCGATCTTGCCGTTTTCGAGGTTGATGCGGTAAAAGTGTCGTTCAATCGGGCTTTCTTTGGTTGCTTCGAAGTACATGTTTTTCTCAGTCGCATCAAATCCGGCCAGTTGGGTAACTTCCCAGTTGCCTTTTGTAATTTGCGATGCAATTCCACTTTTTACCGAACATTGATAAACGTGGTTGTAGCCATCTTTCCGGCTTTGCCAGTAAAATTTATCGGTATCAGTTTTTGAGAACAGAATCGGATTTAGCGGCTCAACATATTTCGAGTCGGTTTCTTCCAGTACAGTTTTAATGAATTCGCCTGAAGAGGCGTCGTACTGATTCAGCTTCATGTGGTTTTGTTCGCGGTTCAGTTCCTGAATGAAGATGCTTTTTTCGTCAGGACTCCAGGAAATATTGGTCAGGTAATGATCGGCTGGTCCGCCGGTTTTCAGGAATATTGTTTGTTTGGTTGAAGGATCAAAAACACCAACTTTTACCTGGTGACTGGTCATTCCGGCCATTGGGTATTTAATGTTTACCAACTCAGCTTCGCGTGCCATAAAATCAACCAGCGGATAATCGCCAACCATGGTTTCATCCATGTGGTAAAAGGCTAGTTTATTGCCTTTTGGCGACCAGAATATGCCTTTTTCAATGCCAAATTCGTTGCGGTGAACGGTAGCTCCATTAATAATGTGTGGGTTTTCGTCGTTGGTAACCTGGATGTTTTCTCCTGATTTCGCAGTCACAAAAAGATTATTCTTAATAGTATAGGCGAGTGCTGTATTTTCTGCACAAAAATCAAGATTTCTTGCATCCTGCGGATAGCTAATGGTTTGCTCAATTTTACGTAAAGTCAGGTTGAAAATAACCAGTTGCGATTGTGAAGTAAACCATATTTTAGTTGGATTCAGAAATGAAAAATACGGGAAATACTTGATCGGGTTAAAACCTTCATGTTTCAATATCTCTGAAAGCTCGCTGATTGAAATAATTCTTTCCTGGTTCTTTTTCTGAATGTCGTATTGGTTTAAAATACTATCGTTAATCATTACGAAATGCAGGTTATCCCGCCACTGAACCTGCTCGGGCATTTGCGGTTTCAGGTAACCGGTTTGCCCTATAGTTGCATCGTTTAAACTCAAGGTTCGCTGTGCGTTGGCACCCGAAACCAAAAACAAAATAAACAGAAGGATGAAAAATTGCTTCATAGTAAATATTGAGACGTGTTGTAGGTTGAATTACAACAGATGACTAATTTTTAAATATATTTTGAAAAACACTGCTGAAAACAGCAGATTAACTGAATAAACTCATGATTTCCTCTTCGTTTACCACGTCCAGCGGATTGTTCGAACTGATGAATTTTTCAGCCAAGGCTGATTTTTTCGACTTCAGAATCTGAATCTTTTCCTCGATCGAGTCCTCTGTAATAAATCGGTACACAAACACTTTTTTATCCTGACCAATACGATGAGCCCGGTTGATGGCCTGGTTTTCGGCTGCCGGGTTCCACCAAGGATCGATGATGAAAACATAATCGGCCGAGGTGAGGTTTAAGCCCACGCCACCGGCTTTGAGCGAAATCAGGAAAATGTGGTTATCCGGATCGTCCTGGAACTGGCGGATAACTTCCTGCCGATCGGTAGTTTTTCCAGTCAGCATGGAGTATTTCCAGTTTTTCGATTCGATTTTAGCCTGAAGTAATTCCAGATGTTTTACAAAAGAGGAGAAGATAAGCACCTTATGATTTTCGGCCAAAAGGCTTTTCAGACAGCGGTAAATCTCATCAAATTTTCCCGAATCCATATTGGTTTCCTTTGTCACCAATACCGGATGATTGGCCAACTGCCGCAAGCGTGTCAGCCCCTGCAAAACGACCAACGCCGATTTTTTCAAGCCGTTCGATTCAATGTTTTTCAGGATGGCATTGCGAATGGCGGATTTCTCCGAGTCGTAAACTTCGCGTTGTTCGGCAGTCATTTCGCAAAAACGTATCTGCTCGGTAAGTGATGGCAGATCGCTGGCTACGTCTTCTTTTTTTCGCCTCAGCACGAAAGGGTGAATCAACTTTTTAAGCTTGATTTGCTGTTCCTCGTCATTTTTCTTTTCAATCGGGCCAATGAATTCCCGTTTGAAATAGGGTTCGCTTCCCAGCAATCCTTTGTTTAGGAAGTTGAGTTGCGACCACAAATCGGAAAGCGAATTTTCGATTGGCGTACCGGTAATCACCAGCTTGTGCTTCGATCGTATTTCGAGAATGCTTTTGTAGGTTTTCGACGACGAATTTTTGATGTTCTGACTTTCGTCCAGAATCAGGTAAAAAAACTCGTACGAACTCAGCATTTCTGTGTCGTTGCGCAAGGTGCCGTAAGTTGTCAGTATCACGTCGTAATACATGATTACCGAAGCCATGCTGTTCGTTTTATTACGGAAACTACCCACGTGTTTGTAAACTTTCAGCGAAGGGGCAAATTTGCGAATTTCGTTGTCCCAGTTGTGAATCAGCGAAGTGGGCATTACAATGAGCGAGGCCGGTTGCGCTGCTACAGTTTGTGCCGGGGCGTCGAAAAGCGAAAACTGCAACTGATCGGCTGGCCGCGGTTCAGGAATCACGATTTGCGCTTTTTCTTTCTTCACTTTCAGCAGCAGTGTCAGAGTTTGCAGGGTTTTACCAAGCCCCATGTCGTCGGCCAGACAACCACCCAACTGATTTTCGTACAGGTGGTACATCCATTCAAAACCTTCACGCTGATAGTTGCGCAAACTCGCTTTTAAATCAGCCGGGAGCTCGACCGGCGTGCTGAAACTCGAATTGATTTGTTCGAGCTTCGAGAAATAATTACGGTCGACTCCTTTTACTTTATCCTGAATGAGCTGGAAATGGTGTTTGCGCAGTTTCATCGAATTGCCATCGATTTTGGCAAACGGGAAAATCTCTTTGTAGGAAGTGAACCATTCCAAAGGCAAAACAGCAATTTCGCCCGAAGGCAATTCAAATTCGCGTACTCCACTCAGAATATGTTTACGCAGACGAAGAAACGGAATTTGGTAGGTGCCAAATTTTACCATCGCATAAATGTCGAACCAGTCCTCGTCGCTTTTAACCTGAATGTCGAGTATTTGTGTTCCGGTGAAATACTTTTTGTTGAGTTTGTTTTGCTGAATTAGATACCCATTGGTTTCGAGCATTTCACGGTTTTTCGATAGCCAGGTCACGGGGCTGTAAAAACTATCTGTTTCTTCGTGATCTTCCGGATTCCAGAACCCGTTTTTATATTTCAATCCATTCTTTTTCAGAAAATCCAATTGCTCGTTTTCCCAGCTTCGGTTGCGAACAAACTTGCGGAAAGTGAAATTATCCCCATTTTTCTCGAAACTGACAAACACATTCGAAACCGAATCGGCCAGGTATAAACTATTGTCGTACCTGAATTTTACGATGATAACCGGTTTCAGAGCAAGATCCTGTTCCAGCGAAAGAATGGTTTTCCGTGGTGGATTACTTTCAATAATATCAAACCCAGTGGCTTTTACCTCCGACTCTTTGATCAGGTTGAGTACGAAGGTCTGGTAATATTTGTCTTCAGCATGACGCGGAATCCACAACGACTCTTTCGCCAGAAACGGTGCAATTTTCTTTCCCGAAAGATTCTCGAAAATGTACATCCGGTTTTGATACACAAAACAACAGGGGAGCGTACAAACCATCCGGATGTTTTTATTCAGCAGTTCGAGCGGTTTTCCTTCGTGATTTATTTTCAACCGGTAGCGGGTTCCGTTTTCGTTTCGGTAAAAATGGAATACACTTTCCGAATGGGTACTATTAATGTGTATAATATCTTCGTCGTAAAGGCTCGAATATTTTACCTGTTTGTAAAACAGTCGGGTATTTCCCTTCATCAATAATAAAATACAGCGGTAAATATATTTGTCGATGTAGGGGCTGATGTGGTTTTGAAACAAATCGTCGTCGATGTTCTGGAAGAAATTGGGCCGGTCGTTTTTCTTCGAGAATTTCTTGACCAGATTTTCGTCGCTGTAGTTTTCAATCAGCCTGAGCAGTTCAAGTTCCTGCTCGTTCAATTGTACCTCTCCGCTTTTATAATCGCGCAGTTTGACAATCTTTTTTACGGTGTAATACGAGCGTTCGGCTTCAATCAGCATAGGCACCAAAATGTTTCCTACGGCACGATGTTCGGTCAACGCTATAATAAATTCCTGAGCCAATTTTATCTAATTTATTGATTCACTAAAGTTTCCTGTTCAATTATTTTTAGGCCTGATGGGACTAAAACAAAAGTTTAAAGATAAAACATTCGGCTCGAATACTGATCATTTTTCTTTGCGTCTTATCCTGAAATTAACATTCCGAAGGTCGCTTAATGTGTATTCTTAACACTCAGTTAAGATTACGCTCAAATTGAGTTAACCTGAAAAAAAAGAATTTGATTTCAATCGCTAATCAGCGTACAATGCTAATTTTGGACTTCATTTCAAAAAACTAATAAAAACTAATACAATGAACCAGATCGTTGAAAAGGTACTTTTTTCGGAAAAGGTAGCCAAGTTTGTTGTTGAAGCTCCGCGAATTGCAAAGTCGCGTAAGCCTGGTCATTTTGTGATCTTGCGTGTTGATGAAAAGGGGGAGAGGATTCCACTGACCATTGCTGGTGCTGATCCGGTGAAAGGAACTATTGTTCTTGTGGTTCAGAAAATGGGAGTGAGTTCGGCCAAACTTTTCGAACTCAATGAGGGTGATTCAATTTTGGATATGGTTGGGCCGCTTGGAAAAGCTACCCATATTCATCAGGCAGGAACCGTGTTGGCTTGTGGTGGTGGTGTTGGTGTTGCACCAATGCTTCCGATTGTTGAAGGATTTAAAAAAGCAGGTAACCGTGTGATTTCGATTTTGGCCGCCCGTAACAAAGACTTGATTATTTTGGAAGACGAAATCCGCCAGTGGTCGGATGAAGTAATTATTATGACCGACGATGGATCGTACGGAACCAAAGGTTTGGTTACTGCCGGTGCCGAGGCCGTGATTCAGCGTGAAAAAATTGATGAATGTATTGCCATTGGTCCAGCCGTGATGATGAAATTCACCTCGATGCTGACCAAAAAATACAATATTCCGACTCAGGCCAGTTTGAATGCCATTATGGTTGACGGAACCGGAATGTGCGGCGCCTGCCGTGTCAGCGTGGGTGGCAATACGTATTTTACCTGTGTGGATGGTCCTGAATTCGACGCTCATCAAATTGATTTCGATGAGTTGATTATGCGTTTGGGTGGTTACGCAACCGAAGAAAAAGCAGCCTGGGAACGCTATTTGTAATCCAATAAAATTCAACGAAATGTCGACTAACAAAGAATATCTTCAGAATGAGCGCGAGAAGGAATGGCGTGTTGAACTGAGAAAAAGCATTGCCAACAAGGAGCGCACCGCCAAAGAAAGAGTTCGGATGAACGAAATGGACCCTTTCGAGCGAATTAAATATCAGAACAAAGAAGTGAATTTGGGATTGACTGCCGAACAGGCACAGGCCGAAGCCATGCGTTGTCTGGATTGTCCGAATCCGACCTGTATGGAAGGTTGCCCGGTAAGCATCAACATCCCAAAATTTGTAAAATATATCGAGACCGGTAAATTCCTCGACGCTGCCAAAACATTGAAAGAAACTTCGGCTCTTCCTGCAGTTTGCGGACGTGTTTGCCCTCAGGAAAAACAGTGCGAAGCCACTTGTTTCTACACGCAGAAAATGAAAAAAGATCCGGTGGCTATCGGATATCTCGAACGTTTTGCAGCCGATTATGAACGTGAAAGCGGATTCATGTCGATTCCGGAAGTGGCTCCTGCCAACGGAATTAAAATTGCAGCTATTGGTTCGGGTCCTGCTTCGCTTGCTTTTGCCGGTGATATGATTAAACTGGGATACGATGTTACCGTTTTCGAAGCTTTGCACGAAATTGGCGGTGTATTGAAATACGGTATTCCTGAATTCCGTTTGCCAAACAAAATCGTGGATGTGGAGCTCGATAACCTGAAGAAAATGGGTGTGAAGTTTGTCAATAATTTTATTGTTGGTAAAACTGCCAGTTTCGACGATCTGAAAGAAGAAGGGTTCGAAGCATTTTTTGTGGCCAGTGGCGCCGGACTTCCACGTTTCATGGGTATTCCGGGCGAAAACTACAACGGCATCATGTCGTCGAACGAATACCTTACCCGTGTAAATCTGATGAATGCAGCCAGCGACGAATTCGATACTCCGGTTATTCGTGGAAAAAATGTTGCCGTAATTGGTGGTGGAAATACTGCTATGGACTCGGTTCGTACTGCCAAACGTTTAGGTGCCGAACGCGCCATGATTATTTACCGCCGTTCGCGTGCCGAGATGCCTGCCCGTGTTGAAGAAGTTCACCACGCCGAAGAAGAAGGCATTGAATTTATCAATCTGGCCAACCCAATTGAATATTTTGCCGACGAAAAAGGTAAAGTTAACCGGATGCGTTTGCAGCGCATGGGATTGGGCGAACCTGATGCTTCAGGTCGTCGTCGTCCGATTGTACTCGAAGGTTCGGATTATGATATTCCGGTTGATTTAGTCGTTGTTGCTGTGGGCGTGTCACCTAATCCGTTGATTCCATCAGCATTAAGCGATCTGAAGGTGAGTAAATGGGGTACCATTGAAGTGGGAGAAGAAACCATGCAAAGTTCGATTCCGGAATTATTTGCCGGTGGCGACATCGTGCGTGGTGGCGCTACGGTAATTCTGGCTATGGGCGACGGAAGAAAAGCTGCTGCCAATATGCACGAATACCTTCAGGGTAAGCACAAAATGGCTAACTAAATTGTTATAATTAAATCTTAAACTTTATCGCTATGGCAAATATATCAACCCGATTTTTCGGACTCGATTTAAAAAGCCCGGTAATTGCTGGCAGCAGCAGTATGACCGGCCATGCTGAACAAGTTGTCAAATTGGCCGAAGCTGGTGCCGGAGCCATTGTCCTGAAATCAATTTTCGAAGAAGAAATTTTTGCTGAATTGCAGGAAGAGCTCGCGCTCCGTTCTCCTTTGAATTCTGATCCCGAATACCTCGATTATTTCGACTATGTTATAAAAGAAGATACACTGCGTAAATACCTGCATTTAATTACTGAAGTAAAAGCTAAAACCGCAGTGCCAATTGTAGCCAGCATTAATTGTGTTAGCTCGAGCGAGTGGACTTTGTTCGCGCGTAAAATTGAAGAAGCCGGTGCCGATGCTTTGGAACTGAACATGTTTGTAACACCTTCTGATGTCAACAAAACCAGCGATCAGGGCGAAAGCTTCTATTTCGAAACCATTCAGAAAGTTTTACAGGCTGTGAAAATTCCGGTTACCGTGAAAATCAGTCATTATTTTTCGAACCTGTCTGGTATCGTGAAAAAATTAACTGAAACGGGAATAGCTGGAGTCACAGTATTCAACCGCTTTTACAGTCCTGATATCGATATCGAAAACGAATCGGTTGTTGTGTCCGATGTATTGAGTTCATCGCATGATTACCTGCTGGCTTTAAAATGGACCGGTATTCTTTCGGGTCAGGTTGAAACTGACTTAGCGGCTACCACCGGGATTCATTCGGCCGAAACGGCTATTAAATTTCTGTTGTCGGGAGCATCTGCCGTTCAGGTGGCTTCGGTAATTTACCACGAAGGCCCTTCGGCAATTACCAAAATGAACCAGGGTATTTCTGACTGGATGGACAAGAAAGGATATAAAACTATCAACGAATTTAAAGGTTCATTGAGTCAGGCAGCTACATCGGCACAAGCCTGGGAACGTACCCAATTCATGAAATATTTCGGCGAAAAAACCTATTAACCGAATGAATTATAATTTGTAAGATCTACATTCTTTAAATACTGATGCCAGTACTTTCCTGTTTGCGAAGTACTGGCATTTATTTTACTTTTGACTCCTGTTTACTATTCTACCGAATCATGAAGTTATTTGCTTTAATTTTCGTATTTGCTTTAAGCATTTCAATTTCCAATTCCTGTTTTTCGCAAAAGCAGGTCGAAATTTCAGGAGTAAAATACATTATGCACGAAGTGGGCAAAGGCGAAACTGTTTTCACGCTCTGCCAAAAATATAAAGTCAGTCAGAAAGCTATAATGGATGCCAATCCGGGTCTTTCGGCTGTATTAAAGGCCGGATCGACAGTAAAAGTTCCGGTTCAGGGGATTGAAAAAGTTGCTCCCAAACAAGAGTCTTCAGCTCCGGCTGCCAGCGAAACCGAAGGCGAATTTTATTACCATAAGGTGGCTGCCAAACAAACCTTGTTTACCATTTCCAAACAATACGGAATTACTCCAAACGATGTGATTCGTAACAATCCGGAAATAACCAGCGGAATCTCGGTAGGACAAGTATTAAAAATTCCGGTGAATCCAACTGCCGAAAATGCAGGACCCGACAATGCCGGAAATCAGACAGAACCAGATGTGTCAAAATACAATGTTCATCCTGTTGTTTCGGGAGAAACCTTATATGGACTGGAGCAACGTTATGGTGTTTCGCACGAGGAAATGATAAAGTATAATCCGGCCCTTCAAAACGGATTAAAAACCGGAATGAAACTGAAAATTCCGGTAAGGCAGGCCACAACAGTGGCAGAGCCTGCAATTGCCCAACCAGATGTTCCGACAACAAAATATAAAGTGGAACAGGGCGAAACATTATTTTCGCTGGCTGCCCGGTTTGGGGTCGAAGTGAGTGACATAAAAAAAGTCAATCCTGCGCTTTTCTCGCGTGGGCTTGAAGCTGGCGAAACCATTCTGATTCCCATGAAATCGGCGGTTAAAAATGAGAATTCAGGAAAGCAGGAAGCCGATAATGATGTACCAATTTCCGAAATAATTAATTCAAAGCCTCCTATCGATTGTGAACCTGCCGGTGCCAAAAACCAGAAATATAAAGCCGCCCTTTTGTTGCCGTTGTACCTGGCCGGAAACGATAATCCCGATCCATCAAAGCTCGATGCGGCTCAGTTGATGGGCAAACTTAATCTGGCGAAAACAGTTGTGGTAAATCCATTGGATACCGCCACGGTTTATGCCGGCGTCAATATCGATCCGAAGGCGGTTGGTTTTCTTGAATTTTACGAAGGGGCTTTGCTTGCAGTAGATAGCCTGAAACGGCGTGGCATGAAGATCGAACTTTACGTATTTGATGTCAGCAACCAGAAAATGGCCAATGCGCTGGTTCAGCTCGACGAGTTTCGCGAAATGAACCTGATTATTGGTCCTGTATATCCCGAATTACAGGAAGCAGTGGCCGCTTTTGCTGCCAAGAATCGCATACCGATGGTTTCTCCACTGGCATCAACCGGTAATCTGGAACAGAAAAATCCGTGGTATTTTAAAGTGAATCCAACACGCGAGTACCAGGTGGAACAAACGGCTGACTATGTGGCCAACGAAATGGCCGATCGTAATTTCATTATATTACAACAAAGCGGAAATTCGACCTCGGCCGATGCACAGTTAACCAGGCTTTGCAAGGAAAAACTCACGGTCAACCCAAAAGAAACCAGGTTTCACGAATACAACCTTCAGCACGGCTTAAACGGAATTACCCCGCTGATGAGTGAAACCGGTGAGAATGTATTTTTGATTCCGACCGACAACGAGGCTCAGGTAAGTGTTGCCGTAACGAATCTCACTTCGTTGGCCGAACGCTATAATATTGTATTGGTTGGTACACAGGTTTTACCTAAACTGAAAAGTATACAAACCGAGAATTATCACCAGATTCGTCTGCGTTTTCTTTCGCCTTATTTTGTCGATTACAACAGTCCGCTGGTGCGTCGTTTTGTGGGGCAGTTCCGCGAAAAATTTGCAGCCGAACCAACCCAGTTCAGTTTCCAGGGATTCGACGTAGCTTATTATTTTATGAATGCCTTGTATCGTCACGGTAATGATTTTCGCGATTGCCTGTTTAATTACCCCATGCATCTCACCCAGATGAATTTTGGCTTCGGGCGAGTAAGTGCAACCGGGGGATTCATGAATAAAAGCCTGTTTGTTACCGGATACGAACGCAACTTCGACGTATTAAATCTGGGATTTTACGGGTCATCTGTCCATGGAAAGTAATGATTTGATTTGAGTCCGGTTGCATTGCCGAATCTGGCAAAAACATTGTACTTTAGTTCCCTACGGAAAACAGATGTTTATGATATTGGCAGACAAAAATTACGGAAAAGCTTTTTTATCGGTTGCCGGTTGGCACGGTAAAAAAGCTTTCTTCGTATTGTTGGTATTGCTGCTAATTTTTAGATCATTCCCTTCTTCCGGTTTTGAAGCGGTAAATAATCTGAATTTCGATTTTTACTCTCAGGAACATGGCTTGTCGAACAACCAAATTCATTGTATTCATCAGGATAAAAAGGGCTGGATGTGGTTTGGCACTTCACAGGGCGTTTGCCGTTTCGATGGTTATAAATTTACCGTATTCAAAAACGATCCGGAAGATTCGACCAGCCTGAAGGGGAATTTGGTGCGCGCCATTTTTGAAGATAGTAAAGGCCAGATTTGGGTAGGTACCGAAGAGGGCGGGCTGAATAAATTTAACCGCGACAAGGAGAATTTTCAACTTTGTTTTAGTCGTGGCCAATCGGCGCTTTTAAAAAATGCTTCGGTAACGGCCATCGAAGAAGACAACGCCGGAAATCTTTATGTGGGAACCGAAACAAACCTTTTTCGGATTAAAGATGACAAGACTATTGAAGAAATAAAGCCATCGGATTTGAGGTCGTTTACTGATTATTTCCGGGTGGTAAAGGCTGACAACAGAGGCAATATATGGTTGGGGACTAACCATGGTTTGTACGTTTATAAAGCAGCAAATAACACTGCTCAAAAGGTTAATTTGCCCGGAGGATTAGGGTCAAACGAAGAAATCTGGGAAATCATGCTCGATGCCGACGGAACCATTTGGGTAGGCACGTATTCGGAAGGTACTTTTACAGTTAATTCAACCACTTTACAGGCTACGCATATCAATATCGATCCCGAAAACGAGCGAAGCAACACCGTGCGTTCAATCTCGAAGGATAAAAACGGGAAATACTGGATTGGCACCCGGGGCGGATTGTACATCTACGAAAAACTGAAAGGTGCCACCGCATTTTATTACCATGACGAGCGCGAGCCTAAAAGTTTGGTAAATAATTCCATACAGTGCATTGTGCACGATTTTAAAGGCGACGTGTGGATTGGTACCCGGAACGGAATCAATTTTTTGATAGAGGAACGCCAAAATATTCGGGGATATAAAGCCATGCCGGGCGATAACCGCTACCTGAATAGCAGCGAGATTTATGCATTCTGGGTCGATCCATCGGGCGATATATGGGCAGGTACCGAAAGTGGCGGTGTAAATATACTCGACCGTACTACCGGGCAATTCAGGTATCTGCTGCCGCAAAAGGGCAATCCCAATTCGCTTTCGAGCAATTGCATCAAAGCTTTTCTCGACGATGGCCGGGGAAACCTCTGGATAGGCACTTTTTTGGGCGGAATTGATGTGTTAAATCTGCGCACGCAGGCGATAAAACATTTTACCAATAATCCGGCTGATCCCGGAAGCTTGTCGGATAACCGGGTGTGGGCCATGCTGAAAGACAGCAACAACGATATTTGGGTGGGAACAACTTCAGGACTCGATAAATTTAACCCGGGAACGGGCACGTTTACCCATTTTAATAACCTGAGCGAGGGCCAGGTAAACTGGTTGGTCGAAGACGATCAGCACAACCTGTGGGTGGGGTCCGATTGTATTTACGTTTACAACCTTGCCAGTCAGCGGATAACCCGCGTAAATGAATCGACCCGCTCAATGTTGCAGGATTCGAAGAAACGGATTTGGCTGGCCACCAACAACCAGGGACTGGCCTTGTATTCCGTGGAAAAAGGTGTTCAGAAATATTATACCGATAAGAACGGATTGGCGAATAATCAAACCCTGGCTATTCTCGAAGACGACGATCATTTCCTTTGGATAAGCACCACCAACGGGCTATCTAAATTCGATCCCGAAAAAGAACGGTTTCATAATTACTCACTGAAAAATGGCTTTCAGAATAACCAGTTTACTTATGGTGCTGCCTATAAAACCAAAAGCGGCGAGCTGCTTTTCGGCGGAATTTCGGGCTTCAACTTGTTCGATCCGGCTAAAATAAAATCGGGCGAATACTTTGCCCCGGTTGTATTGACCGATCTTAAAATTTTCAATAAGTCGGTAAAAATTGGAAACAGCCGACGCGATGTGCTGACCAAAAGTATTTCGGAGACCGAAAAAATTAAGCTGAAGTACGTTCAGAATTCCATTACGCTCGACTTTGCTTCGTTCGACTATGCCAATAACCTGGGTATTCAGTATTCGTATTACCTCGAAAATTTCGATAAGGACTGGACCGAACCATCGGTGAGCCGTTCCGCCACCTATACCAACCTCGACCCGGGCGAATATACTTTCCGGCTGAAAACCGTATCCATCGACCGGCGCGAAAGTAATCCGGGGCAAACTCTCGTTATTGAGGTGCTTCCGCCATACTGGCAAACCTGGTGGTTCCGCCTTTTATTGCTGGCAGCCATTGTTGGGTTACTGTATTTGCTGATGATGTTTTTGGTGAACAAGGAGAAGCTGAAAAACGAGCTGGTTTTGGAAAAACTGAAGGCCAACAAGCTGCACGAACTCGACATGATGAAACTGCGGTTTTACACCAATATTTCGCACGAAATACGTACACCGCTGACGCTGATTCTGGGGCCGCTCGAAAAAATGAAAAAGAATCAGCTTCCGCCTGCCGAAATTAAAGGGCACGTTGAAGTGATGCACCGCAATGCTACCCAACTGCACCAGTTGATCAACCAATTGCTCGACTTCCGGAAAATGGAAACGGGAAACCTGAAACTGGCATTGACGCGTGGCGATTTGGTGGCTTTTATTTCAGATACGGTGAACTCGTTTGAAAAGATGGCCGAGGAAAAGGAAATTGAACTGAAATTTGTCTCACTGAAAAAAGGGCTGATGACGCAGTTCGACCCCGATAAGGTGGCCAAAATCATGAATAACCTGTTGTCGAATGCGTTTAAGTTTACCGGCAAAGGTGGCAAGGTTTCGGTAAACCTGTCGCTCGTGTTCGATCCGGCCGAGAACTCCGACGATAAGCGCCTGATTGAAATTACGGTGAAAGATACCGGGATTGGAATTGCTGAGTCGAACCTCGAAAAGATATTTACCCGTTTTTTCCAGGTGGGCGAGGAGAAGACACAAACCGGAACCGGCATTGGTCTGGCGCTTACCCGCGAACTGGTAAAATTGCACAATGGTCATTTGTTTGTAACCAGCAAACCGGGCAAAGGATCGAAATTTACGGTGCAACTGCCTTACGACGAAGTGGAAAAAGAAGCTGCTGCTGAAATAGTAGCGGCCGAAACGACCGTAGCGCTGGAAGACACACTGGCGGCCAAAGATTTGCCTGCCGAGCCAATTATTGAAGGCCAGCGCATTATGCTGATTGTTGACGACAATGCCGACGTACGTTATTTCATTAAATCGCATTTCGCCGGAAGTTTCAAAATTCTGGAAGCCGCCAATGGGGTAGAGGGCTGGGATGTGGCCCTCAAATCCATACCGGATATCATTATCAGCGATATTATGATGCCCGACATGGATG
>JACCEE011042245.1_pt1 | contig 14317 bp, 11 predicted proteins | sample 7449931 | NCBI WGS metagenome assembly JACCEE01 (sample SAMN15323457, study PRJNA562643) | freshwater metagenome | isolation source: river surface water | place: USA:Blue River Watershed | collected 2017-08-19 | reverse complement strand
GTGACCGCGGATGGCCAAAACATTTATCCCGATCGCCAGATGCAGTTGTTTGCGCAAGATGTGTTGAGCCGCGTGCCGGGCGGCACCATTTTGTTTGATGTGAAGTGTTCACAGCGCTTGGCCCCGGCCATTCAAGCGGCGGGTGGAAGACCCTTGATGTACAAAACCGGCCACTCCCTCATCAAGGCCAAGATGAAAGCCATTGAAGCCGAGGGTGGTCAAGCCCCCTTGGGAGGCGAGATGAGCGGTCACATCTTCTTTAAAGAGCGGTGGTATGGTTTTGACGATGGCTCCTATGCAGGGGCGCGCTTGCTGGAAATCGTGAGCAAATCTCCCGATGCCAATGCGGTTTTGAATGCACTGCCGACCAGTTTCAGCACTCCAGAGTTGAATGTGGCCTGCGCTGAAGGCGAGCCCCACACAGTGACGAAAGCCTTACAAGCGAAAGCTGCCAGTGTCTTCAGTGCCCCAGCCCATGTTTCTGATATTGATGGTATGCGGGTGGACTGGCCAGATGGTTTTGGCTTGATTCGCGCTTCCAACACCACGCCGGTGCTGGTGCTGCGTTTTGAGGGTCAGACCGAAGCTGCGCTGCACCGCATCGAGACCGAGATGCTAGCGCTGCTACGCTCGGTCAAACCCGATGCGCATGTGGGCGCTTCGGGGCATTGATCGAAGGCAAATGCTCAGTCAGTTTGCGCCAACCTGAGCAAACTATTTAGCGGCTCAAGTGCCTGTTGAGTGCTCGTCACGGTGCGCGGTGTTGTTTGTTCCCAAGCGCGAGAAATAGCTTTCGCCAAGTCCGGAATTTCTTTGATCTCTTTGCTCAGACCTTGCCTATCCAAGTCTTCGTAGCTTTCTGCAAAGTTCCAGATGTTCGGGCCATGTAAAACATGACAGCCCAGCGCCAGTGCTTCGTGTGGGTTGTGTCCGCCTACAGGGGTCCATGATCCTCCTAGCATGGACACTGGTGCCAGTCGATACCACAAGCCCATTTCACCAATTGTGTCAGCTATGTAGACCGCATCATGTTGGGAAGGTAAGTCGACCGATGTGCTGCGCAATAGAGTGCCTGTGGGACACAAGGCCTGAATTTCACTGCCACGAACAGGCCCTCGAGGGGCTATCAGCAGCAATGCGTTTGGGTGTTGCTGGCGCAACAACATATGAACTTGCAATGCCAGTGCTTCTTCATCAGGATGGCTTGACGCAAGTAGCCAGACATGTCTGTTCTGCAGGCTGGCCCGCCATAAGGCCAGTTCCTTGGCATCACAGCCCAAAGGTGGAGACATGGTTTTGATGGTGCCTGTGACCCATATGCTGTCAGGCTTGGCGCCCAGTGCGATCAGGCCATCGCGTGTGGCTGTATTTTGTGCCCACAGGCTGGTAAAACCTGGCAGTAAAGCTTGGTAAATGGCGCGGCCCCAACGCCGTTTGGATAAAGCGGCGGCGTCGAGCCGGGCGTTGACCAATACATGTGGAATGCTGCGTTCGGCGGTGGCATGGATCAAGGCGGGCCAGAGGTCCATTTCGCACCAGACAGCCAGTTCAGGCCGCCAGTGGTCCAGAAAACGTGCCACGGTTGCGGGCGTATCAACGGGGGCGAACTGGTGAAGGCATCTTGGCGGTAAACCAGTTTTGTGCAGAGCATCACCTGAGGTGCGGGCTGTGGTGGTGATCAGGAAATGGGCCTCGGGCCACTGCTGGCCCATTTGTGCAAAGAGTCCTGCCAAAGCCATGGCCTCTCCTACACCCACGGCGTGTCCCCACACGAGTGGACCTTCTGGCCTGTGGGCGGGTGCTTTCACCCATTTTTGGTCCAGGCTTTGCGGCGTTTCTTTGCCGCGCTGCAGCCGTTTTTCGAGAGCCCAGCGCCAAAGGGGTGTCATGACTTTGGCCAACCATAGGTAGCTTTGCAACGCCCATGTGCCTTGGCCACTCATGTTTGAGCTTCCAGCCACGGGACCAGAACGGCCATATGCTTGGCAGTCGACCCCGCATGTTCGGAATAAAACTGCTCCACACCGGCCATGGCTTGGGCGTAAGCACCAGGTGCTGTCAATAAATGCACCATGGCCCGGGCCAGTGATGGGACGTCCATATGTTGCTGCATAACCCCAGCAGCCAGTGCTTCCACGCCGGGATATTCGATCCCCCAGATGCTGTGGCCTACCATGACGGGCTTTTTGAGGGCCAGGGGTTCGATCACGTTGTGTGCACCGAGTGGCACAAAAGACGCTCCGACAACAACCGCTTGAGAAAGCGCCAAGTAAAAGTACATTTCGCCCAATGAGTCGCCCAGCAGCACATCAATGTCACGCACGCTGGTGTCCGGGTTGATCAGATGCAGCTCGGCATCGAACACCTGACTGCGGCGCAGCGTCTGCAGACCTGCCGACTGCAGCAAATCATGGACGGTGTCGAACCTTTGAGGGCTGCGTGGCACATACACAAACAACGGTTTGCTATGTCCTGCCTCTGTCAAGCCTTGTTGAATTTGCTGCATGGCGTCGATGAATTGTTCATCCTCACCCACGATGGCACTCGCAAAGGCGATCACTGGGCGTTGTTTGAGGCCCAATCGCCAGTGTTGAACCCGCTGCGCAGCAGCAGCGATTTGTGCTGCGGAAACAGGCAGGTCAAATCGGGTTTCGCCCACCACCTCAACGCGGATACAACCCACTTGCCTGAAACGCAGGGCATGTGTTTCAGATTTACACATCACCAATTGGTAAGCAGGGAAGAGCTTGGCACGAAAACCACCCCAGCGCTGCAAATCGCGTTCAATGCTTTTCTTCGGGTATTGGGCGTTGGCTATGCACAAAGGCACGCCTTGTCGACGGATGGTGTTGAGCAGCACCGGCCAAGTGTCGATTTCGGTCATCATGGCGCAACGCGGCTGCACATGGCGAATGAAACGTTTGACCGATCCACTCAGCTCGAACGGCAGATAGGCAACCTGAGCTCGACCTTGCGCTATATCGGTTTGAAGTAATTTTTGTGCTGCAGTGCGACCTGCTGGGGTCAAGGTGGTGATCAGTACCGGGTAACCAGCCTTCAAAAGAGCTTGCACCAGAGGTGCGACCCCCCGGATTTCTCCCATGGAGGCCGAATGCACCCAGATCGGGTTCTCTAGAAGCGTAGACACAATGCCCCAACGCTCTGCCCAGAACTGCCTGTACAACGGTTCGCGTTTTCCCCTTTGCCACAAGAACAGAAGAAACACGGGCAAAAGTACCATCCAAAGGGCTTGGTACACCCAAATTGCCAGGCGCATGCCCCAAGAGCGTGGAAAGCGGGAGTTCATGTGAATGGCTTGAAACGACAGGGCCAATAAATGGTGTGCGAAGACTGGGATGTTTAGGAAGGGTGCGTCAGTATACTTAGAGCCTCTTGCATCCAACCCATATGCCTGCTTCTGTATGTCATCTTCAAGCTTGCCCTGGACTGCGGTCATCCCTATAAGGAGCGGCTCCAAAGGTTTACCGGGTAAAAACACCCGTTTGCTGGCGGGCAAGCCGCTTTATCGCCACGCGGTTGACGTGTCCTTGGCCGCAGGTGCAAGCCGGGTGCTCATCAGCACCGACATTGAAGAAGTGCTGAACGCCCAGCTGCCCGCTTGCGTGCAAGCCCTGCCTCGCCCGCCCGAGCTTTGTGGCGACACCGTGCCCATGGCACAGGTCCTGGTGCATGCGCTGCAAGCCGCCCAAGTGCAAGGTACTGTGGTCTTGTTGCAGGCCACCTCGCCCCTTCGCCAGGTGGCCGATGTTCAAGCCGCTCTAGAGCGCCTGGCTAGCGGGGGCTTTGATCTGATCATGTCCGTCACCGAAGCCGACCGTGGCGTGCTCAAGTGGGGCCAACTGCAAGCCGATGGCCGCTTTGCGCCGCTGTCCAGCCCCGAGCATTGTTTTGCTAATCGCCAAAGCCTGCCCCCAGTCTATAAGCCCAACGGCGCTGTCTACGCCATGCAGGCCGGCTGGTTCGTTGTGCAGCAAAGTTTTGTCAGCGAGCACATAGGCACCGTGGTCATGCCGCCCGAGCGCAGCCATGACATCGATAATCTGTTTGATTTTGAGCGTTGCGAAGTCTTGCTCAACAGCCCCACTTCAGGAACACTACCATGAAAATCGCACACCGCCACATCGGTCCCCAACACCCCCCCTTGGTCATCGCCGAAATCGGCATCAACCACGGTGGCAGCCTTGAGGTGGCCAAAGCCATGGTCACTGCTGCGCGCTTGTCTGGTTGTGAAATGATCAAACACCAGACCCATTTCGTTGACGACGAAATGACCGATGAAGCCAAAAGCATTTTCCCGCCCAACGCCGACAAATCCATTTGGGACGTGATGCAGGAATGCGCACTGTCGAAAGACGATGAAATTGCTCTCAAAAAACACGCCGAAGACCTGGGGCTGATCTACATCTCCACCCCGTTTTCACGGGCAGCGGCCGACTTTTTGGCCGAGATTGGCGTGGCGGGTTTCAAAATTGGCTCGGGCGAGTGCAACCATGTGCCGCTCATTCGCCATATCGCCAGTTACGGCAAGCCCATCATCATGAGTACCGGCATGCAAACCGTGGACAGCATGCGCCCCGCTGTGGCCGCGCTGGACGCATCGGGCGTGGACTACGCCTTGCTGGAGTGCACCAACCTCTACCCATCTCCACCCGAAATCGTCAGCCTGCAAGGCATCACCGAACTGCGCCAAGCCTTCCCGCGCGCGGTCATTGGTTTCAGCGACCACAGCATCGGCCCCAGCATGGCCATCAGCGCGGTGGCTCTGGGGGCCTGCATTCTGGAGCGCCACTTCACCGATACCCGCTACCGCAGAGGTCCCGACATCAGCTGCTCGATGGACCCGGTCGAATTGCGCTTCATCATCGACCGCTCAAAAGAAATTCACACCGCGCTCAACAACCCTAAGATGCGCACTGCACCTGAAGAAGATGTTTACCGCTTTGCGCGCGGCTCAATCGTAGCTGACCGCGACCTGCCTGCGGGGCACGTCATCACCGAAAAAGATATCTGGGCCCGCCGCCCCGGCTCGGGTGACATCTCGGTGCAGCATTTTGACCGTTTGATTGGTGCGCGTACCCGGCGCGCCCTTCGACGCAATCAGCAACTCAAGTGGGACGACTTGGAAGGCGTGGAGCCTCAGGCATGAGCGATGCATCAAGCGCCCCCGGCACAACGATTACGGGCAAGCGCCTGCTTTTTATTACGGGCACCCGTGCCGACTACGGCAAGCTCGAGCCCCTGGCCAAAGCCGCTCAAGACGCGGGTTTTCACATCAGCTTTTTCATCACCGGTATGCACATGATGAAACGCTATGGCGAAACCCGTCTGGAGGTGAAACGCTTTGCCGGCGCCGAGTTTTTTGAATTTGTGAACCAGCGTGAAGGCGATGCGTTGGACTTTATCTTATCCAAGACCATTTTGGGCTTTTCGGATTTCGTGCACGAGCACCGGCCCGATTTGGTCATCATCCACGGCGACCGTGTAGAAGCCTTGGCCGCCTCCATCGTGTGCGCAATGCGCTACATCCGATCGGCCCACATTGAAGGCGGGGAGGTGTCGGGCACGATCGATGAAAGCATTCGCCACTGCAACACCAAGTTGTGCGCGACCCATTTTGTGAGTTCTGAGGACGCCAGGCTGAGGGTGCTTGCATTGGGCGAAGCACCCGACCGTGTGTACAACATTGGTTCACCCGAGTTGGACACGCATGCACGGCCATCGGGTGTGACGATCGAAGAGGTCAAAGCCCGTTATGCGATTCCATTTCAAGAATACGGTATAGCAGTGTTTCACCCAGTGACTTCAGAACAGGACAACATTGGAGCGCAAGCGAAGTCCTTGTTCGGCGTGCTTGAATCCAGCGGAAAGTGCTTTGTAGTCATTGCGCCAAATAATGACCCAGGAACCGAACAGATTTTTGCAACACTCGAAAAATTGCCTGCTGACCGGTTTCGGCTGATTCCCTCGATGCGCTTTAATTATTTCAGTGAACTCATGAAAAATGCTTCATTGATGGTGGGCAACAGCAGTGCGGGGGTCAGAGAGGCACCCTTCCTCGGTTTGCCGAGTTTAGATGTCGGCACCCGCCAGAACAATCGGGCGCAGGCCAGTTCAGTCAGTTCTTTGTCTGCTTTTGATACCGATCGCATTCGTCAGTGGATAGATGGCAAGTGGATGCACCGTGAACTGATGAGCGAAGGATTTGGAAGAGGGGCGGCATCTTCCTTGTTTGTCGGAATCATCAATCAACCTAAATTTTGGCAATCTGCCATGCAAAAATCATTTGAATGATGCCGATGACTTTAGATTTCAATAAGATAGGCGTCTGGCTGATCAATCTTCCGGAAAACCATGACCGGTTGAAAAAAATGGCGCATCAGCTGGATCGAATGGGTATTTCTTGGAAATTATTCCCTGCCGTCAATGGCCGTGAGAAATACGACGAGCTCATAAAGTTGGCCGACCCAGCCGCATACAGCAGGAACATGGGCAGCCCGATTTTGCCTGGAAAGCTCGGTGTATATGCTTCTCACACAGGTGTTTGGAAAGAGTTCATTCAATCCAATATGGAGTTGGCATTGATTTTTGAAGACGATGTGGTTTTTCATGATGATTTCTTGGAGGCTGTTGCCTCAGCCTGTGCGGCTAAAAACCATTGGGACATCGTGAGATTCAATTGTGTGAGGGCCAAATTACCAATTAGCCAAGGCCGCATCAACAAATGGCAGTTAAACGCTTATGTCGGCCCATTCACGGGCAACGCTGCCTACATGTTGAAAAAAGACATTGCCGCCAAGCTGGTGCGCGAAATCGGACCACAGACACGGGCGCTTGACCATGAGTTGAACAGATTTTTCAAACATGACTACCGGCTGCTTGGCATGCAACCTTGGGCCAGCCACACTGACGATGGCAATGTAAGCACAATCACGGGTGTGGGTTTCTCTTCTGTCAAGAAATTCAAATGGTTCAAACGCTTGCCTCATTACCGCTTAAAGGCAGCCAACTATTTCAGGCGCTTATTCTGGTTGGTGCGCAAGGGAATGATCTTCCCCTCCCAAAAATCATTGTTGGATTGAATGGACCATGATCAATTTATTGGTTGAGGGGCGTGGCGAACTTCGCAAGGGTATTCTGGATGAGCTCATCCGCATCTCGCAGGGGCGGATAGAGCTGGGACTCCATTTTGGCGACAGGGATGCTGATTTTCACAGTGCTTGCTTGTCCCGCATGGAAGTCAGGCTTGGAAAGAGCGGCCATCTGATCAGGGATCATCTTTCCAAAGGGGCCAATATCCCCTTGTTGTCTTCCCCTGAGTTTTTCAAGATGATGGAAATCGGGATTGAACAATTCCACAGGAACTCTGACTCTTATCGGTATCGATCACACAACCTGACGAGCATTCAAGACTACCTTGACTACTATCACATTCTTTCTGAGGCCTACGCTCAAGAAATAGAGTCACGAGGCATCACTCATGCCCTGTTCATGAACGTGCCGCATCTCGGTCCAGACATGGTGCTGTACCAAGTTGCCAAGGCCATGGGTTTGAAGACGCTCATCGTCAGCCAGACATTTTTCGCTGACAGTTTTTTTTCCATGAATTCGATAGAGGACTTCGGTTACCTCAATCCAGCGGCGCCAACAGGAGATCCAGTGCCCATCGAAAAAGGATCGGCCCCGGATCTTTTTTATATGAATGCAGATTGGCAAAAAGAGGGCGTCCGTGGCCAACTGTCTTGGCGACCCGTTTTGCGTTGCCTAGAATTTGTCTTCAGAAAGCGGCCTGCTAAAGCGTTTGATTTGCCGTATCTCTTTCGCTTGATTGGTCGTGTAGGTCAGGTGTATCAAAACCTGCCCAAGTGGCGGGACCCATTTGGCAAATTTTTTCATGAAAATGAATTGGCCTATTTTGAGCACTTGGTCCAGTTTGAGAACAAAGAAGTGGACTGGGAAGCCAAGTTCGTCTATGTCCCCCTGCATAACCAGCCAGAGATGTCTACTCAGTCTCTGGGCGGATTGTTTCGCGATCAGGTTCTGATGATCGAAGCCGTCGCGCGCTCACTGCCGGAGGGCTGGAAAATTTATGTCAAAGACAACCCGCGTCAGGGCGCGTATGCACGCGGCCCCATGTTTTTCCATCGGCTCACGAGGATCAAAGGTGTTCAACTTGTGCCATTGGATACCAGCACTTACGAACTCTCCTCTCGCGCTCAGTTGACGGCGACCGTCTGCGGCACAGCAGGTTGGGAGTCGATCAGAAAAGGAAAGTCAGTACTTGTATTCGGTGGCGCTTGGTACAAGAGTTTTCCTGGCGTGTTTCATTGGCATCACGGCATTGATTTGGAAGTCATAGCCAATCATCAATTTGAACACGCCGATCTTGAAAGCGCTGCTGGCGCTTTAAAGGCAGCTTGTCATCCGGGCATTATTGAATTGCTATACAAAGACCGAGCCAAAGACTACAGTGAAAGTGACAATGTGAAGGCCGTCGCTGTCACGGTACTGAAATTGTTGAAAAATGAAATGCCTGTCACGTTTCTTAAGGGATAAACAGTCATGCAACGTTTTGTTATCTGCATGAAATATGGCACGGTATATCCCGCAGCCTATGTCAATGTTTTATTTAACGCTGTTAAGTCTTCGTTGTCTGGAGATTTCAGATTTATTTGCTTAACCGATGATGGCAATGGTATATGCCCTGACGTGGAAGTGCATCCTATACCTGATGTAGGGCTTACTCCGGCCGAATGGTATGTTGGTGGAGTGTGGCCAAAAATTGGATTGTTTGATTCTTTTTTTCATGGCCTTAAAGGCCGGGCATTGTTCATCGATCTTGACATGGTTGTCTTACGAGGGCTTGATGCCTTCTTTGAAATTGACAAGCCATTTGTAGGTTTGAATGCCGGTCCGGGCTGGGGTCGAGGCGGTATACCCACTGAGTTCGGTTCTGCCGTGATTTGTTATGAGCTGGGCAGTTGGGGTCATATTGCCGATCAGTTTCGGCAAAACAAGACCAATGTCATGCGGTCTTTTCGCACCGAGCAGACCTATGTGGCCACGCACATTAAAGAGATGAATTTTTGGCCTGAAGGGTGGGTGCTGAGTTTTAAACGTTCGTTGAGGCAACCCATGCTTATTGATTTGCTAATGCCTCCCAAGACACCTCCAGATACGGCTCGCATGATCGCTTTTCATGGCACACCCCGGCCCAAAGATTTGTTACCGGGTGGCCCCTTGTTCTGGGATAGGTTTCCCCATCTGGGTTGGGGTACCGTTGCATGGATGAACGACTATTGGCATCGGAACGGGGGGGCGGGCAATGCAGCTTAATGGCATCTAGTCTGTCGTAATTTAGATTACCCACAGTGGGTCGCTTTGGTGTAAACCCACCCATGGCCATATTTGATCGGTCATAGTTGGTAGTCCACATCCACTTAGTTGCAAAATTTTTGTACACATGACAACTTGGATTCGGCGGTTTGAGTAAGCATGATGCATTACCATGCTCAGCCACCCGTAACAGATTACCTCCTTGTTGAAATTCGTGCTTGAATTTGCCCTTTATTCTACTTAAGGTAAACTAGAAATATGATTATTTAGAATGTGCTTAGCTATAACGGTAGCGCCAGCGACTGATATGTGGTCATCGTCAAAATATAATGATTTTCCATTTTTTGTCAAATGACAGTTGTAATCGTCACAAAATAGACTGGTCGGGTTTATTAGCACTACATCTTTTGGAGTTTTGTGAATGTTCTCAAGGACAAATGCATTCCTCCGTTGCCACCAATCTGAAGGGACGCTTGTGATTTCACGGTCATGAGGATATGCTTTAAAAATCAAATCTTCTGGATGCTTTCTTACTTCTGGGGCCTGTAGGACAGCGATAACTTTTTTCTCGGATTGACGGAGATGATTTAGAAGTTGAATATATGAATTCCATACTTGTAGACGTTCTGATTCAGAAACTATATTGGGGAGTGATGGATAGCTGGCCTCATGCTTGCCAAACAAATACTGGTTTAAACGGTATGATACAATCACCGTGGTAATGGTGGTATTTTTTTTAAGATAGTCAATTACCTCTGCTGTCCATTTGGCGCAGTCCGTAACATTTTGTTCTGACTGATACGTAGGCTTACACCCACTAAATGAAAAATGTTTTATGCCTACATCGGATGATTTGAGCTCTGTAGCAAATGCATAGGCTAATTCAACTGCATGGCTATCACCGAATACAGCAATTTTAATATTTCTCCCGAAATATTCGCATGCATTACTTGGAGAAAGATAGTTTTTTTCACCAGTATGGCATTCAGACCTTTTTGGACTTGCAGTTACAGTATTTAGTGCATTGATTTGGCGTTCGGTCATTCCTCTGTACGCTGTAAGTTGGTATGCTTTTTGTCCAAGGAGGCCGATTGCGATGAAAAACAAACTAACAATTATGCTGTATGAAAAAACTTGTTTTTGAGAGAAGTTATTTTTGTCTCTGAAATATTGCTCAATATACCTCCAGCTTATATACGCAAGCCCAAAAGATAAAAAGGTGAGCAACCACATCAAACTCGTGGAGGGCGTTTCATTGCTAGTGATGCGAGAAAATGCGAAGATGGGTTGATGCCAAAGATAGACACTGTAGCTTAGTAACCCTATCCCGATTAATGGCTTGCTGCCAAGCAGTTTTCCTGTGTAAGTATCGCGAGTTGCGAAAATGATAACGAGGGTTGCGCCTAAGGTCGGCGGCAATGCGAAAATTCCCGGGAATGAATTTTCTATTTTGTAGTTCGTGATTGTGTAAAGAATTAATGAAAGTCCAGCGAAACTTCCAATTTCATTTATCACATGATTGTGTGTTGGTTTTGGATGTTGAGATTTATAAATGGCAATAATTGCCCCCAATAAAATTTCCCATGCACGTGTTGTTAGCATGTAAAAAGTAAATTTCGGATAATTATAAATTCCCCACTGAGAATACAAAAAACTGGCAATCGATATGCTTGCCAATATTAAAATGGTGACTCGTTTACTATGTCGCTTCAATAAAAGTAAAAGAAGTGGGAAGAAAATATAGAATTGCTCTTCAACTGCTAGGCTCCATGTGTGAATCAGAGGTTTTATGTCATTTACAGTGTCAAAGTATCCAGATTGTTTCCAGAAGAAAATGTTTGAAATAAAAAGAGTCGTGCTGATTAAGCTCTTTGAGAAATCTTTCAAGTCACTAGGAGTTAGCCAAAGCCAAGCGAAAGGTAGGCAAGCGAGCATTACAAAAAAAAGCGGAGGTAGAATGCGTCTTATTCTGCGCTCATAAAATTTTGCAATGCTGAAGCTTGTGCTCTTAATATCAGTCAGTAGGATTGATGTAATTAGAAAACCACTGATAACGAAAAATATATCAACGCCGACGAACCCGCCTCTAAATGAGACGGAGCCTGCGTGATATGCAATCACGGCAACTACTGCAATAGCTCTTAATCCGTCTATTTGGGGGATATATTGCATTAAGTGTAACTATTCTGAGGGAATATTAATAATTTCGTAAGTTTGTTATGGTCCTCTGTCCGTGTAAGTATTGCCGACTTACACATCCCCGCCAAACAAATCCCGCGTGTACACCTTGTACGCCACATCCGCCAAATCCGCCGTACGGCGGTTGGCGACAATCAGGTCGCAGCGCGCTTTGAAGGTGCCTAAGTCGTGCACCACCTCGCTGTTTAAGAAGCGGTTTTCGCTCAGCATGGGCTCAAAAACCACCACCTCAATGCCTTTGGCCTTGATGCGTTTCATGATGCCCTGCACGCTGCTGGCGCGAAAGTTGTCGCTGCCCGCTTTCATGATCAGGCGGTAAATCCCCACCACCTTTGGCTTTTTCTTGACGATGTCCATGGCCAGAAAATCTTTGCGAGTGGTGTTGGCGTCCACCACCGCTCGAATCATGTTTTGTGGCACTGCTGAGTAATTGGCCAGCAGTTGCTGTGTGTCCTTGGGCAGGCAATAGCCGCCGTAGCCAAAGCTAGGGTTGTTGTAGTGGCTGCCAATGCGTGGGTCCAAACACACGCCTTCAATGATCTGTCGCGTATCCAGTCCATGCGCCATGGCATAGGTGTCTAGCTCGTTGAAATAGGCGACCCGCATCGCCAGGTAAGTGTTTGCAAACAGCTTGATCGCTTCAGCCTCTGTACTCTCTGTCAGCACAATGGGTGTGTCCGGTTTCAAAGAGGCGTCGCGCAGCATTAGTGCAAAAGCCTTGGCGCGATCTGAGCGCTCACCCACAACAATGCGGCTGGGGTAAAGGTTATCGTGCAGGGCCAAGCCTTCGCGCAAAAATTCGGGTGAAAAAACAATATTGGCCCAGCCTAGGCGTTCGCGCATGCTCTGGGTAAAGCCCACAGGCACCGTGCTTTTGACGACGGCCAGTGCATTTGGAGCCAAGGCCAAGGCGTCAGCCAACACCGACTTCACTGAATCGGTGTTGAACGCATTGCTTTCGGCGTCGTAGTCGGTGGGGGTGGCCACAATGATCACCTGTGCGTTGGTGTAAGCATCGTCCTTGTCTGTGGTGGCGCGAAGATTCAGCGCACGTTCGGCCAGAAACTGCCCAACGTCTTCGTCGACTACCGTAGGCTGTCTGGCATTGAGCTTTGCCACACGGGTAGTGTCAATGTCCAACGCAATCACCTCATGGTGCTGCGCCAGTAACACTGCCATTGACAGACCTACATACCCCGTTCCTACTACAGTTATTTTCATATTACTGCTTCTGCGGTTATCGATACTTTTTGCAAATTAACGCTCAAGCAGTGTATTTTTTGTGCGCTGGGTCTGGGCAATGATGCAGGAAAAATTCCAGTCAAATGTTGAAAGCATTTACCGTGCACGGATGTCATTGAGAAATCTGGTAACCGATCTCATATTCATCTGATCATGCGCAAATGCAGGTTATTTTTGCAACAACGCCCCCACGTTCTGCACGTCTTCTGCCTTCAACACCCCAGCGGCTTGACGCAATTTCAGTTGTCCCAGCAGCACGTCATAGCGGGCTTTGGTCAAGTCGCGCTTGGTTTGGAAGAGTTGGCTTTGGCTGTTCAGCACGTCGATGTTGATGCGCACGCCCACTTGATAGCCCAATTTGTTGGCGTCCAGAGCGCTTTGGCTCGAAGCTTCGGCGGCTTCCAAAGCTTTGACTTGGCCCAAACCTGACTGCACGCCAAAGAAGGCGGTGCGCGTGGCTTGAGCCACGGTGCGTTGTGCGCCTTCTAAATCGTTGCGAGCTTTTTCTTCAAGGGCTACTGTTTCTAGAATACGGTTTTGCGTTCCGTGGCCGGCGTATAGGGGGAGTTTGAATTCCAGTTCTATGGTGCCTGTGTTGTTGTTTGCGCGTGAACTCTGGTTGCCATTACGAAAACGATTCATTCCATAGGATGCGTTCAGGTCCAATGTCGGAAAATGCCCAGCTTTGGCTTTTTCGATTTCCAGCTGTGCCACTTCCAATCCTGTCCGGGCCAGTGCGATGGCAGGGTTTTGTTCGCCTGCTTGTTGAACCCAGGTTTCAATATCGCCACTCACAAGCTGCTGGAGGTTGGCGCCTGGGCGTATAGCTACAGGTTGAGCATCTTTGTTACCTACCAATTGATCCAATGCTAATTTTTTGACACGTAAATCATTTTCTGTAGCGATTTCTTGTGCTGTCACCAAATCAAAGCGCGCTTGCGCTTCGCGGGTGTCGGTGATGGTCGAGGTGCCCACTTCAAAATTTCGTTTGGCAGCAGCCAATTGTTCAGAAACAGCAGATTTTTGGGCTTTGACAAAAGCCAAACTTTCTTGCGCAGTCAGCACTTCGAAATAAGCTTGACTGACTCGGACGATGAGGTCTTGCTCGGCGGTCTTGAGTTGCGCTTGGGCCAAGTCCACTTGCTTGAGACCTTGTTTGTATGTCGCTTGATTGGCAGGACGATAAAGTGGATGTGTGGCGCTAATTGTGACGTTACGCGCTCCATAACCGGCATCGGGAGGGGTAACAACTTTGCTGTCGTAGTCGGTTTCATTGAACTTTGAACCCAAGCCCACCGTCGGCCGCATTGCTGCTTTCGCCTGCTCTGCCTTGGCCAAATTCGCTTGGTACTGAGATTGCGCCGCTTTGTACGTAGCGTCATATCCCTTGGCCGCCTCGTAAAGCTGAGCCAAGCTTTGGGCTTGGACCGAGGCGGAGAAAGCGGCTGCCAGAGAGAAGGCGAGGGGCAAAAGGCGCAATTTCATGGGGAATTCTTTCAATACTCAGTGAAGCCAGCCAATT
>JACCEE011833919.1_pt1 | contig 14322 bp, 12 predicted proteins | sample 7449931 | NCBI WGS metagenome assembly JACCEE01 (sample SAMN15323457, study PRJNA562643) | freshwater metagenome | isolation source: river surface water | place: USA:Blue River Watershed | collected 2017-08-19 | reverse complement strand
CGGGCAAAATTTGCTGGAGTTCCTCGGCTAATTCAGGCGTTAGGCGTTCATCGGCATCTAGTCGCATCAGCCAAGGAGTAGTAATGGGCAGATTTTCTAAAGCCCAGTTGAGTTGTTTTGCGTAGTTTTCCCAAGGATGCTGAACTACTTGGCAGCCAAATTGCTGGGCGATTTCCACCGTGCCATCATTACTACCAGAATCAACGATGAAAATTTCCGCATTGAGGGTTTGCAGGCTAGCCAAACAGTTTGGTAAGTTGGCAGCTTCGTTTTTCGTCAATATGATTACAGACAGCAACATGGATTTATTTAGGAGAGCAAGAACACAACATTGATTTCCACAAATAAGGCAATCTACCAGCAAATTTAAAATTGATATCCGTATATCCTTCTGATTCTAGTAGTTTTTGCAAACTGGACACAGAAAAAAATTTGATGTGACCGCCATCCCAATCAACGTGAAAGTGAGCATCCATTTTGCCAGAAACAGCCAAAACGAGATTTTTGAGATAGCCGTGATAAGGAGTGGTGATAATTAAGCGTCCATTGGGTTTGAGGCATTTTTTGGCGGCGCGCACTAACTCTTTAGGATAAAATAGATGTTCGATTACTTCAACAGAAATGATGAAATCAAAAGAGTTTTCGATTTCGGAGTAGGGTAGATTGTAGATACTACCTTGAATAAAATCACAATTGGGGAAGCTCTGGCGAGCTATAGCCACACCTTGTGCAGACTCCTCAACTCCCACAACTTCATATCCTTGCTTAGCAATGAAACTGCTAAGACTGCCGTTACCACAACCCAGATCCAGCAGCCGCAGTTTTTGAGCTGTTGAATTGGTTGGTTTAGGCAGCATTGATAGCAGGGAATCTATCAAATAAGAATGGGCTGGTGTCGTGTTGTTATCCAGATAAGGGTATTCGTATGTGTGGGAAGTCATGGTCATAGGTTTTTCAGAATTGTCGCTCAAAATGAGGTAAAAGAATCTTGGTTGATGATAGTTGTGTAAACAGCCTTGATTTGGGTAGCTATCTGGTTCCAAGTGTATTTTTGGAAGATCAACTCGCGAGCCCGATCGCCCATTGCTTTTGTTGTCTCTGGGGCGCCTAGTAGATTTTGTAAAGCAGAAGCGATCTGTTTTACATCTACTTCTGATACATCACCAAGTTTATGCTGTTCGACAACAGAAGCCAGAGCCACACCAGGGGTGACAAGGACAGGCAACCCAGCCGCTAAAGCCTCTAAAACTGCGACCCCAAAATTTTCCGAATGGGAAGTTAGGGCAAATATGTCGGCTCCTTGCACTAACAGTTCCTTCATCTCTCCGGCAACAAATCCGGAACGATAGGTGCGATCGCCAATTCCAGCAGCAGCCAGAAGAGCTTCTACTTCAGCCTCGTACTCAGGAGTACCGCTCCCGGCGAGTACAAAGGTAAAGCGTTCGTGGGCTATTTTGCCGAGAGCAGGGATGAGATAGTCTAATCCCTTTTTCGGATGCAAGCGAGACATGAACAAAATTACCGGTTCATCAGGGGGTAATTTTAGCAACTGCCGCAGACGACTGTGCGCATCTGGTATGGGAGAGGGTACAGACAAGCCGTGGGGAAGGATAAAATTGTCTGGTTTGAGACCAAGGCGGGATACTTCTTGCCGCTCTTGTTCTGAGGTAAAGTGAAGTGCTTGGCTGTGGTTGAGGTTGGCACGTTCGATTAACTTGAGGTAAATTTGTTTTTTGCGAGGGCTTTGCCGCAAAGACCACTCGCAGAGTTGACCGAGGGGGCGAACGATATAAGGTATGTTTTTGAGGCGGGCGATCGTCATTGCCGCTGTGGATGGATAGGAAAAAATGGCATGGACGTGTAAAAGGTCATATTCACTGATATGCTGCCACAGCCATGATGTCATTTCGCCAGAAAAGGCAAATTCTCTTAAAGATGCCACCGGTGGCGAAAATCGAGGGAAGAACCAAACGGGCACTTGCTCGTACTCAATGCGCTGCTGGAGGGGCACTTCCAGCAGGGTAAGACCATTGTCATTGGTAGTGGCAATTTCAGCATCTACTCCTTGATTTTGCAATGCTTTCACCATTTCCAAAATGGCTTGGCTGGGACCACCGCGCACCGGAGCAATCGAGGGAATGACGTGTAGAACTTTCACAAGTCAGCTCCTATGGGAGAATTTTTCATTAATTCGGCCAGAGTTTGTTTGAAGCGTTCAAATCCAAAGGTATCAATCACCTTTTGCCTTAAAGTATCAGGTTGATACATCAGGGGATTGGGATAATCCCCTTGCAAAATTTGGATAAGGGTTTTGCCAATCTCATCGGCATCATCTGGGTTGACTAATGCTCCTAATTCCCCATGACATAGGGCATCAATTGCGCCGTCTTGATTCCCACCTAATACTGGCTTACCGCAGGCGAGGGCTTCCAAGTAAACTATGCCAAAACCTTCCCGTTTACTGGGCATAGCGAACACATCGCATAGATTGTAATAATCGCATAGTTGCTCGTCTGGTACAAACCCAGCTAATGTGACGCAATCTTCTAGTCCTTTTTGGGCAATAAGTTGCTCGATACGAGGGCGATCGTCCCCTTTACCAACAATCATATAGTGAGCATTTGGTAGCGCTTGGCGAATTTTCGGCATTGCTTCCAAAATCTGGTCATATCCTTTGTACCGCTCCATCCCAGCTAGCCGCGAAACAGTTAAGATAATCGGTTGTTCGGGTTTGAGACCGTATTTTTCTAGCAAGTAAGCTGGTTTGGGGGCAATTTGGAACTGACTGTCATCAAAAGTGCAGGGCAAAATTGAGATTTTGTCTGGATCCAAATTTTGTTCTTTGATGAGGCGATCGCGAGTGTAACCGCTGATGGAAATAATCCGGTCTGCGGCGTGGAGAGCCTTCTGCAAAGCAGGATTCTCAATATTCCAGGCGTCTAGTCCATAAACATTTACCCAATAAGGAATACCAGCTATTTTTTTTATCCAGTATGCAGCTCTGGTAAAATGAAGATGACCAACTACGATGAAATTAGGACGTTGCCATAAGCCAAAAAATAGTAAATTTATGGCAAAAACAAAAGTTCTAATTGTCAATGGATATAATCCATAAAAATAAAATTTTAACTTTTTTAAATAAGTAAACGACGGATCAAGGTTTTTGGGTTGATCATGTTTAATAAAAATAGCTTTTGTCGCATTTGTATTGGTTAAGCTAAGTCCTTTAACTACATCCATTAAAAACACCTGCAAGCCGCCCCGAAAATCAAAAATATTCGGAGCCCAAATATAGATAATTTGTTTCCGGACAACTGGCATAATGACCCACCTCTCAAGGGAAAGAAAAGTAGTAATAAAACGAACAATTAAAATTTTGATTTTGATTGGTAAATCTAAAAGGTAAATGGTGATTTTGGTAATTTGATTTTTTTTACTTTTTATTTAATTAAAAAAATTTCTCCTATATTTATTAATTAGTTCTATTAATTAATTCACGCTTAATAGTTTAAATCCGGGTTAATAATGTTAAAATTTTATGATTAAAATTTAAATTTTCATTAAATAAATGTTAATGTAACTTAAATCTTTATGTAATTTTTCTGAAAGGTACTTATCTCAAAATCGTCATTCCCGCATCACGCCGGAGTTTACCCCCGCTGGCTCCCGCCAGCGTTATACTGCGCCCGATCCTTCGCAAGGAAAGGAGAAGCCTTCGTGCTTAGGCTTGCTCTGGCATTCTAATTCCTACTTATTATGTTTAGTGGCCAATCTAGAATTCACAATCTTTTTATGACTAAAATTCAAAACTAGAAATATGGTTATAAGAAAAGTAGTGTATTGAATAGCGCCAGACAAAATAGAAGCAAAGTTTGATTCTTGAGCCCTGTAAACTAAACTATACCACAAGCTAGTGTAAATGGCTATAGGTATTTCATTAAATTCTTTAAGACCCGCTAGAAAAACTTCGTAAATATATCGATAAAGATAACCTAAGAGAACCATTCCCAGAGGAGCGAATAGCGAAGTAAAATTATACACCTGTTCCCCTATTATAGTGATTCCAATAGAGTAGTTGGCCACTTTTTCTCCGAGAACTATTCTTTTGGGTGTGCTGTAACCTAGTTCTACAGCTACCTGTTGACTAATAGATATAGCTGGTTTGTCTGGCCAAATAAATCGCGGGATGAACAAGTATAATACTCTAATATAACTTCCCCCCCAATGTACAATACCTCCTTGGCTCTGATAACGCATAACGTTAGCTACTACTGAAATATTTGACAGACGAGCTGACATATAATCCAAGGACAAATCTAGGGTTTTGTTAAAATCCTGCAAAAGCATTTGAGTAATAGCCAATTCCATAAATTTAAAAGATTTTGCCAAACCTTGGGATTCAGTTTTATTTGTTAATAAAATTGAGCGATAAATTGCATTAAATGGCATTAAAATTAATAAAAATGTCATTGCAAAAGTTATAGCTAATATAGCTTGTTTTCTAGAAAATCTGGATCCTGAAGCGTAATTCCAGGCAAGACTCACGATAATAAAACCTAAAATAGCCAGTGTTTTTGATCCAGAAGGAATCCCAAATATTAAAGTAATCAAAAAACTAAAAAAAGCAGCAGTTTTCCAAAATTGATTATTCAAATTCTTCAAATATTTGGCAACTGATATGGCGGTGCCTACCAGCAAACCATTTTGAATAAAACCTACAAAGCTATAAAAAATTGGGGAGGCAAATTCTGTGGAGGTTTGATAATATACATTAGATCGCATTAACAATACAAAAGAAGCGATACCACAGGCAATGAGAAAGCACCATAAAATTTTCAGCAGTTCTCCAGAAGCTCGCCAACAAAATAAAGATGATTTTTTTCCATGAAAAATTATCCCTCTATCTGTGTATCCATAAAAAAAGCCAATTAGGCATAAAAATGTAACTAGCCCAGCTTGGGGATAGTATTCAAGCACTAAATAGATTATTCTTGAATAGCTTGAATCTGATGTGCGAACAAAAGGAATTATTAGTGCTAAACCATATAAAAAAGCAAATGATAATCCAAAGAAAAAGCCAGGAGAAAACAAATCAAATTGTGGATCACCAAAAAATGCAACTAATAATCCTCCTGCCAATAATGCGAGTCCCCAAGCGATAGATGCTTGTTCATAATTTGATGTAATATGCACAGATCCGGCAATAATTCCGAAAATAATCAAGCATAACCAAATTGGATTTACAACATTTTTGGGCTGATTTAGCATAGGGCAAATAAATTAGCTAGACTTCCGAATTTCAAGACAATTATGCGGCTTAAGCATCCCCAAATTCTTTATATAATTAAATTCATTAATCCTGTTTCAAGATACTCAAGTATTACCCGAACTCGTGATTCATAAGTATGTGGCGCAACAGCTTTCATGCCAGCCAACCGAATTCGCTCTCTTTCTGCATCATTGAAAGAGTAATATTTGACTTTTTCTATCATTTCATCTATTGATTTGAAAAACACTACGTCTCTTTCATCCTTAAAAAATAGGGCTTGTTCTTCAGTCCAGTTGGTCAGCATAAACCCGCCACATGCAGGAATTTCAAAAGTCTTCATAGAATGCATACATCCTGCTTCTGCACGAACCAGGTTAAAGACAATTTTAGAACTAGAAATTGCTCGAGCCATATTTATCCCTAATCCTTCGCCTTTTCTCCAACAATGACTAAGAGGACTAGCCCGATGCACGTAGTCCCAATCGCCTCCATAAATGCTTAATCCTTGTGATGCCAGAGGTTTAATCCAATGTTCTTGGAGCGGCCCCCATTGACCAAAATATGAGATATTTTGTCGATTAAATTCTGAATTACCATTTAAATGGTAGTGTATTTTTGGTGAATAAGCAAAAGGCAGCCACTTGACATTTTTAGCTCCTAACTGATAAAAAATTGGAACTAAGTTTTGACCAAATGTGAATACTACTGAGTAATGTTGCAATGATTCTGCTAATTGGACTGCTCCGCGACCAGGAATTACGAATGGATGATCGGGATAAATATTTACGCAACCAATTTTGGCAAACTCATTAAGTTTATTGATTGTATTTGATTGCAATCTTTCACAACGAATAACAACTATTAAATCTGGCTTTATATTTTGAGCAAATTGAATTAAATTATTAGCCACAATGTCCGGAGGTAATCCCTTGTACATCAATCCTGAAATTTTGCTCCTAACCCGCTCTCTTACCCCGTTAAAACTCAGAACAGAAGAAGTTTTTTCTAGCCCAAATAAGCTCACCTTACAGCCCAAGGATTGAAAAGCAATTTCATAAAATTTTCCTAAACCTATTTTTTGTTCAATAGGGCAAACAACTAAAACCGATATAGCTGAAAAATTCATGGCCATTTTTTCTCACAAATCAAATTTATTTGGTTTTATTAGATGTGATTAACCAGTGAAACTAATGACTTTTTTTCTGCGCTAGTTGTAGTTATTATTATAGTCAATAATCCCATAAACGTCCACAGCAATAACTGGTAAATACTTACGGTTTTGCTATTCCAATTAATCAGGGAAAACACCAAGACTAGAACTAATCCAAAATACCACGATTTGAGAGGTTTTCCGGAAATTTTTATGCCATAATTTATTTGAGCATTTAACCAGACATATGCACAGTAGAAGATATTAGCAATTGCAAATGATTGCCCAACTATTTCATAATTAAATTTCAAAAAAAGTATAACAGGAATTAATAAAACTATTTGGTAAATACATTCTGAAATTAAGAAATCTTTTTTTCTGTTAAAAGCTATTAGTAACATTCCAAAAACCCAAGCGTGTATTTTAAAATAGTCGCCAATAAGCATCCAGCGAAATATTTCAAGAGATATTTCAAATTTTTGAGAAAAAAGCAAATTAATTAGAAAGGGTTTGATTATGATTATAAGTGGGATGCACAAACAGCCAAATATTGTCGATATTCTAAAAAAATACATGACATGATCGCGCCAGCTATCATTATTTTGGTTTGCCATTAACATAGGAAGATAAGAAGTTCCTAGAGAGGACAAAAAAATCATCACATACATCATACTTAAATTCCATGCGGCATCAAAAATGCCTGCTAGTTCTAGCCCGCCTTTTTGAATATAAAAAAATCTAATAATTAAAACTGAACTTGCTCCTATAATCCCAGTCGCCAACATGGTTATTGAATAATAAATATGTTCTTTGCCGATGCGCAAAAAATAATTAAAATGAAAAATTGTTTGCCAGTTTATCCAAACAATTAATCGACGCTTAATAACAACATATAAGCTATATAAAAATGTACTAAGCATTCCAAATGCTACAATCATTACATAGGAGATTGGATTTCCCCATAAAGCTAAAGGATATGCAGAAAATGACAAACCTAATGATCCAAATATCTGAATATTTGCCAAAGCACCAATTTCCCTGTAGCCATTAATTACTCCAGTTAGAAAAGAAGCAGCCGAGCCGATGCATACAACTGCAGCAACTGCATATACAGCTAAAGTCAATTCATCACTATTGTTTTGAGCAAAAATAAATTTTGATAAACTGGGGGCGAACAGCACCAACAGCAAAGCAATAAAAGCTGTACCAGTCAAATAAATAATCCCGACTATAGTGATAAATTCTAGCCTTTCTGCCCCATCTCTTGTAGCAACTCCTCGGACTAGAGAACTATTACCATTGACTGTTGCCAGAGTTGTAAACCACTGCTGTAATTGACGTAATTGGCTATATATCCCAATACCAGCAGGTCCAGCTACAGTAGCAATTATTTTCGTGGTTAAAGCTCCTAATAATATTGATATTAGGGAGGCAATTCCATTTTTTATAATTAATTTAATGGTGTTTTTGTTTTTCATAACTTAAGGGCGGGTAAATTTTTGACTAATTATTTGTTTTTGCCACCATTTTTCAGGTATTTTTTTAGCTAATATTCCATCCCAGTATGCGGACAATGGCACAAATGTTTGATATCGTATTGAACGAAATATGCAGCGAAAAAATAAATTTATATTTCTCACAACAGATACAGATAATGGAGAAATTTTGTTGAGGACAGATATGGTATTTTTATGTTGTAAGTACAAAGATAGCTTTTGGTGTTTTCCGGTGCTATTTCCCGCGTCATGATAAGCTACTGCTCCAGGAAAATAGCAAGTAAAAAAATTTATTTTTTTTAAGTTAAAACAAAATTCTATTTCTTCAGCAAATAAAAATAATTGTGGATCAAACCACCTTCCTATTTGAGCCAGAGCAGACCTACGGACTAGCATTATGGCTCCCAATAAAACATCACAAATGAGCGGAGATTCTGAATCCTGCATATAATTTTTACCGCCCCAGTGGTTTATCCAGATCGCCCCACCATTCAAACACGATGGATCGGAAGCATAAACTATTCTGGGTCCTATAACTCCGATGTTTTCATTTTTATCCATAAAACTTAACATTTTATCAAGAGCATCGACTTCTAAACAAACATCATTATCTAGTCGCATAACATATTGGCTTTTAGGATTTATTTTTTCTAGTGCTATGTTCATGGATTGAGTCAATCCAGGATGTTGATCCAACCTATAAGAACAAATATTAAAATCTTTTTTCATATCGATCACCGCTGTTTCTAATATTTTTGACGAACCATCTGTGGAGCCATTATCCATAATAATTATCTCAATTAGGTGGCGAGGATAATTCCAGGTTAAAATTTGCTGAATGCAATCAAGAGTTTTTCTACCCGCATTCCAGTGAGGTATTATTATAGAAACGTTGTGCTGGATCATATATTTTTAATATGTTAGATAATATTCAACTCATTAATTATAGAATTGACTCCATATTTCCAAGAGTATTGAGGCACCCATTCTAGTTTTTTTAGTCGCTCAATATTTGCCTGAGAAAACATAACCTCATTTTCCCGGTACGGCAAGGCGCCAAACTTCAGAACAGTTTTTGATTTAATCATTTGATGCACGGTTTCAACAAATTCACGTATTGATACTGCTTCGCCACTACCCAGTTCATAGTTTTGGCATAACTCAGCTTGCTGATGAGCCTTATCGAGCAAAAGCGTATAAGCTGATACAACATCATCGATATATATGAAATCTCGCTTTTGTGCGCCATCCGTTAAGTTTAATTCGGCTATATTATCGAAACAGCTTCTAATCACATGAGTTGTAAATTTAGAGGAATCGTCTTTTGGCCCAATTATATGCTCTAAGATGATATTTACAAAGTATATTTGAGATAATCTAGAAAAATACTGTCCCCACTCTGAAAATTGTTTTTTCGATAAAGAGTAGTCGTTTAACAGCTTGGGGAGGCTTGTGTCTGTATTCAGAAAAGTTTTGACTTTGAACTGAATAGCTATTTCCAGCAAACGCAAAGGAAATACTGTGTTGGCATCCAAGACGCTACTCAGGCTCTCTTGGTTCCGCCCATAACAGGTAGCCGTATGAATAACTGCATCAATTTTGCCAACATCTTGAAAAGGTTGCTCTAAATCGCACTTATCTATATCATAGCAAATTAGCTGAGGCAAAACATCTTCAATGCGCCACGTGTTAGAAAAACTGCGTTTGAGAATGACAACCCGATAACCTTCCTGGAGAAGTCTCCTCACTAGATGACTTCCTAAAAAGCCTGTTGCACCTGTGACTAGAACTGTTTGTGTCATTTTAGTTATGGCTTCCCTGTCTAAAGACTTAGGTTTTTACTATCGAGACCGACAAAACTCTCGCAGCGTCGCCGCCGTATATGCCAGCATTTCCTCTGTCAAACCGGGGAAAATCCCCAACCAGAAAACACCTTGCATCACCAAGTCAGAATTAGTGAGATTCCCCACCACTCGATAATTCAAACCCTGGTAAAGCGGTTGCCGTACCAAGTTTCCCGCAAACAGCAGGCGAGTGCCAATCCGCTTTTCTTCCAGGTACTTCACTAACTCATTACGGGTAAAGGGTGCCTCTTTCCGGACAAAAATCGGAAAACCAAACCAACTGGGTTCAGAATTAGGGGCAGCTTCCGGCAAGATTAACACATCTTGCAAGTCCTGTAGCTGCTCCGATAAAAACTGGAAATTATAGCGCCTTTTAGCGATAAATTCCGGTAATTTATCCAACTGGGCACAACCCACCGCCGCCTGCATATCGGTCATTTTCAGATTATAGCCCACATGGGAGTAGGTGTACTTATGGTCATAGCCAAAGGGCAAATCTCCCAACTGCCAGCCAAACCGCTTATTGCAGGTATTATCCACACCAGGGGCACACCAGCAATCTCTCCCCCAGTCCCGAAATGATTCTACTATTTTTTTCAGGCGCGTATCGCTGGTTAACACCGCTCCTCCCTCACCCATTGTCATATGGTGAGCGGGATAAAAACTCACCGTTGCCAAATGACCGAAAGTGCCGGTTTTTTGGCCATTATATAGGCTACCCACCGCATCGCAGTTATCCTCAACTAACCACAAGTCGTGTTTCTGGGCAAACTCGATGACCTTTTCTAAGTTAAAAGGATTCCCTAGAGTGTGCGCCACCATAATAGCACGGGTTTTATCGGATAACGCTGCTTCTAGCTGGTCAGTGTCGATGTCATAGGTGGGAAATTTGACATCGATAAATACCGGCACTAACTGATTTTGGAAAATCGGGTTAACCGTAGTGGGGAAACCAGCCGCCACGGTAATCACTTCGTCCCCTGGTTGCAGACGTTTATCCCCTAACTTGGGGGAAGTGAGAGCGGTAAGAGCTAGTAAATTTGCCGAAGAGCCAGAATTGACCAATAGACAGTGTTTTACTCCCATCCATTCCGCAAATCGCTGTTCAAATTCGGCGGCGTATCTCCCCGTTGTCAGCCAAAAGTCTAGGGAAGAATCTACGAGCTGGAGCAACTCCTTGTCATCAAACACTTTGCCAGAAACCGGGATGTAGGTTTTGCCGGGAATGAATTGCTGGGGGGTAAATTTGAATTGGTAGTATTGTTGCACGGCGGCGAAAACTTGGTTTCGCAGGTCTCGTTCCTGCTCTGAAGCAGTAACCGGACGGGGAATCGATTGGGTCATTTTCCTGAAAAAATCCTTTTTTAAACAGCACGAGCTAAAATTGCGGGGGTAATGGGAGCCAAAAAATCCCGATACCAATCAATCGTTTCCAGCAACGCCGTTTCTAGGGAATATCTAGATTTCCAATGCAGCATCTGGCGAGCTTTTACCGCCGATAAGTATTGATGCTTGATTTCGTGGCGAGCTTGATTAATAATCAGAGTTTCTAAGTCTTTTTCTCCCATCAAATGCAAAATTTTTTGCACCAAGTCTAACACTGTAATTTGCAGCTCGTTACTGAAATTAAACGCTTCGCCCAAAATTTCTGGGCGGTTCATCTGCTCAGCTAAGTGCAGGTAAGCTAACACACCATCCTTAACGTAAAAATAATCTCTGATGTAGGTGCCATCACTTCTAATTACCGGATTTTCTCCCCGCAAAACCGAGCGAATCGTACCGGGGACGATGCGATTAAAATTCAAATCGCCACCCCCGTAAAAATTGCCACATCGCGTCACGCACACCGGCAACCCGTAAGTGACGAAATAAGTGCGAGAAATTAAATCAGCGCAGCTTTTAGAAACATCATAAGGATGTTCTCCCTGGAGCGGCGTGGTTTCATCATAAGGCAAGATGTCTTGGTCGCCATAGGCTTTATCGCTGGACGCCACGATAATGCGACTGACACCCCCAACCCGCCGACAGGCTTCTAGGAGGTTCCAAGTGCCCTTAATATTGGCTTCAAACGTCCCTAGAGGTTCTCTATTAGCTACGCCGACAATGGTTTGAGCGGCGAGATGAAATACCGTATCGATTTCATGCTCGTTGATGGTTCGCTCTAGGGTGGCTAAGTCTTCAATTTGACCGTAAACTGTGGTAATTTTCTGGGATAAATTCTCGGTAAATAATCTAGACTGGGGCACCCAGTCGCGCACTAATCCCACGACATTAGCGCCTCGGCTGACTAATTCTTGAACCATCCAACTGCCCAAAAGTCCGGTGCAGCCGGTGACTAAAACTGACCTGTCTTGCCAAAATGAGTTCATTGCCAAACCTGCCACAGTGCTTTTCCAGATTGATGTAATTCGTTTAACAGCTCTAATTCCCGGTAAGTGTCCATGCACTGCCAGAAACCGTGATGCTGATAAACCGCTAATTCGCCCATTTCCGATAAAGTTCGCAGGGGTTCTGCTTCAAAAATTGTCTCGTCACTGGCGATTAAATCTAAAACTTTGCGATGTAAAACGAAATATCCGCCGTTAATCCAACCTTCACTGGTTTGGGGTTTTTCTTTAAAACTTCTCACTAAGTCATCTTCAATCATCAGCTCGCCAAATCGGGAAGCGGGACGCACGGCGGTGACTGTGGCGAGTTTGCCGTGACTGCGATGGAATGCTAATACTTCCGCAATGTTGACGTTAGCGACGCCATCGCCGTAGGTAGCCATAACTACATCGCTACCGATATCATCTAAGTGAGCTGCTAGACGCTTCAGCCTACCACCAGTTAGGGTTTCGGCGCCAGTATCAATCAACCAAATCCGCCAGTTTTCTTCGTGGTGTCCGTTGCGCAGCTTGGTGGCTTTTTTGCTACCCAACTCTAATAGCACATCGCTGTGATTCCAGTCGTAGTTATAAAAATATTCGCGAATCATTTCGCCTTTGTAGCCCAGGCACAGCATGAAATCGGTAAACCCATAATGGGCGTAGGTTTTCATAATGTGCCAAATCATGGGTTTATCCCCTACCATAATCATGGGTTTGGGGCGAAATTCGGTTTCTTCTCTGAGGCGAGTTCCTTTCCCCCCGCACAAGATAGCGACGGGTATTTTTTGCCCATTGTTTACCATAACCAATCCATCCAATCTTAAGCCGCTACAGGGTTAGAATTATTTCTGGTTGATGCTTGTACCCACTCTGTCTAGTTCTACAATCTTTATCGATTGGGCCAGGATGAATTGGTCATGGTCTTTTCTAGAGGGCTGAAGCCCAACTACGAACCTTTGAGATTTAGTAGGGTGGGCATTGCCCAAATGATAATGGGTCTTGATGATGTGATGGCTGTGGGGCAATGCCCACCCTACATCTACTACGAACCACATGAGGGCTAAAGCCCAACTACGAACCTTATCCCGTTACGCGGTCTGCCATTTGTGCTTCTACCATCATCCGTACTACATCTTGCATTTTTGATTTGGCTTGCCAGCCTAAAACTTCTCTGGCTTTGGCGGGATGACCTCTACCGACGGCGATATCTGTGGGGCGATATAGACTTTTATCGATTACCACATGTTCCCGCCAGTCTAAATTAACACAAGCAAAAGCCGCTGCCACAAAATCTTCTAATTTGTTGCTTTCTCCGGTGCAGATGACATAATCATCGGGCTGGTCTTGTTGTAGCATTAAATACATGGCTTCTACGTATTCTGGCGCCCAGCCCCAGTCGCGCTTGATATCGGTATTACCTAGATAGAGTTTTTGTTGTTCTCCCCGGGCGATTTTGGCGGCGGCAGCGACGATTTTTTGGGTGACAAATCGCTGGGGTCTTAGGGGGGATTCGTGGTTGAATAAAATGCCGGAACAGGCAAATAACCCGTAGGCTTCTCGGTAGTTGGCGACTTCCCAGAAAGCGGCGGCTTTGGCGACTGCGTAGGGACTTCTGGGGCGAAAGGGGCTGGTTTCTATGGCGGAACCTTCGCCAGTATCGCCAAAGCATTCGCTGGAGCCTGCATTGTACAGTTTGATGGGGGCGCCGATAAAACGAATTGCTTCTAATAAGTTGAGTGTCCCAGTGGCGATGCTGTCGAGGGTTTCTACGGGTTGCTCGAAGGATAAACCGACGGAACTTTGACCGGCTAGATTGTAAATTTCGTCTGGCTGAATTTTGTTGAGGACTTGCAAGACGCTGCGAAAGTCGGTCAGAGACATGGATTCGAGTTTGACGTGTTCGGCGATACCTAAGCGGGTGAGATTTCCAAATGATGACATCTGGGCGTCTCGGGATGTGCCGCACACTGAGTAATTTTTTTCTAGTAGTAGCTGGGATAGGTAGGCTCCGTCTTGCCCGGATATGCCGCAAATTAGCGCTTTTGTCATTAAGCTGCTCCCTAGATCGTGGCTGAATTATACCAAATTTGGCTGTTATTCTTTAGTTGCGCCGGAACAGGTCGTTTAAAATGTCTTGGGTGCGGGAAATGGCGTCATCCATTTGACCGTTGCCGTTGTGACCGTTGCCGTGGTG
>JACCEE010947027.1_pt1 | contig 14329 bp, 12 predicted proteins | sample 7449931 | NCBI WGS metagenome assembly JACCEE01 (sample SAMN15323457, study PRJNA562643) | freshwater metagenome | isolation source: river surface water | place: USA:Blue River Watershed | collected 2017-08-19 | reverse complement strand
TGCGCAGCAAGCCGCCCATCCACCCCGCAGTGTGCTGGATCAACGTCAAGGGTTGGGAGCGCAGTGCGCTGCTGGTCCTCCTGAACTGCCAGAGGTCTGACATGAAGTTGCGGGCATAGCGCGGTGCCGGGTAGGTCACGGAGGGGGTGCGTTGACCCAAGACCAGCAACTGGTAAAGGCGATAGGGGAAGTCGACGCCCCAGGGCACGGGCAAGGGCAGTGAGCCCCAGGGGCGCGCGTTGACCTCCAGCAGATGCCATTGTCCGGTAGGCTGATCGACCTTGAACTCGAACATGGCGAGGCCGGTGTATTGAATGGTCGCCACCATGCGTTGCACGGCCGCCAAGCGCTCGGGGTGCAAAGGCATGCTTTTGCGATAGAAGCTGCTGCCCGAGACTTCGTGCGCGCGCTGATGTTCAAAGGCCTGCAGCACCTCGCCACGGTCACACAGCACCGACACGCCCACCCCGACGCCGGGAACGAGGTGCTCGAAGAACACCTCCTGGTCGGCGGGCTGGTGGACGTGCAGCCACTCCATCAACTCGCTCGGCGACTTCACGACCTTGACCTGCGTGCGCACATACAGGTCTGGCCAGCTGTACGACTTGCGGTATTTCGCCACCAGAGGGAAGGTCTGTGGCAGCGCTCCCTGGGCCTGGTACAGATGCGCCTGCGCCACCGGCACATCGCACCGCGACGCCAACTCACGGGTTTGAACCTTGTCGAAAAAGGCATCCAGGGCCCGCTCGTCTGGCACGGCCAGACGCGTTTCAGGCGGGAACTCGTGCTGATGCCGGATCAGCGGCAGCAGGCTGCGCTCTTCGCAGGGCAGGACAAGGGCAAACTGCTCCCGCTCGAATAGCGTGCGCGTGGCCGCCAGCCACTCTTGGCCGTCGCCCAGGTAGTAGGGCAGGATGTGAACCTGCTTGATGTAGCGAGAGGCCAGGGCCGGTGACGACAGCGTATTGGGGGCGACGTGAACCTCCAGGCCTTGACGCCCCAGGGAGCGCACACAGGCCAGGAAACTTCGTGTGTCATCTCCGATGACCAATACCTTCATTGCTGCTTGCGCCATGCGTTTACCGGGACGGGGGGAAATGGGACATCAGGGACCTTGCTTGCAACCAGACACAATACAGCGCCCATTTCCAGGTGAACTTCGCTCCCAGAGCCTGCCACGCCAGACGTCTCGCGGTGGGATGACGCCCCTGCTGGCTGCAGTGCTCAGAGAGGTGACGCAGCAGGTCGCCCTCATGCCGCAGGCACAGCTTGACAATGTAAGGGCTGGACACCGACATGGCAATGTGACGGCTGACCATGGCGGCCATCAACCACCGATCGGTGGGGGGCACGGTCATGGACACGTTGTTCTGTTTGGCACGGTCGGGAACATGGTGCTGCGCAGTCACCATCGGGGTGTATGCCATCACCCGGGCGCGGTCCACGCATCGCCAGAACAGGTCCCGGTCTTCTTCATAGTTGACGCCTTCCCAGAACCCGCCTGCATCCTGCAGGAGCTTGCGGCGCAACACAAGCATGTTGAGGTGTGCAAAGCCCCCGCATTGGCTCAGCTGTGCAAGGCTGACGCGGTGGCAGTCGGTGTTGAGCGCGGGCATGGCGGCCCACTGCGTGGTCAAGGGCGGGAGCCAGTCTTCACGCACGGAGCCGTCGGGATAGACGGCGCGCTGGTTGCTGATGTACAGGTCCAAGTCGGCGTGTGCCCCGAAGGCGCTCACGGCACGACTCAGATGCTCGGCGTCAATCCAGAGGTCGTCGTCATCGCAAAACGACACGAGCTCGCCGTGCGTCGCCTGAATGGCCTGGTTGCGCGAGGCCGAAGGCCCTTGGCCACGTTGCCCGTCGTGCCCTTGCACCACCAGGTGGAAACGATCATCGAGCTCCTGCCACAACGGGGCGTACTGCGCACGCGTGGCCGATGAGGAGCCGTCATCCACCACCACCACCTCCAGCGCCTGATGCGTTTGCGCCTTCAGGGCATGCAGCGTGGAACGGAGCAGTTCCGGCCGGTTACGGGTGGCGACAACCACAGATACGAGCATGGCGTTTCCTCAGCGACGTGCGTTCCACGCGCGGCTGAGCGGTCTCAGCGCACGCACCCACAGCGGAACGGGCCGGTCCAGAACCGGCGCGCCGCCACGTCCGGCCAGGCCATCGGCCAAGCCAAGCATGCAGGCGCGAGCCTTGTCTGCTTGCCCTTGGGCAAAGAGCTTCTCTGCCATCACCAGCGAGCGGTCGATGTAGCGAAGCCGCAGTCCTTTGCGGTAGCCAGGCGGCACATGCTTGAGGGCAAAGAAGATCGCATTGCGCGTCATCAGGTAGAAGAAATACGGCTGACGCTGGTACATGTCCCCGTCGAAACAGGCGTGTTCCACGACCGCACTCATGACGATGCGCGTGCGCCATCCGTCCGCGATGAGACGGGCGCCCATGTCGTCGTCTTCGTAGTAGGCGAACATGCGCTCGTCCAGCACGCCCACCTCACGCAGCGCGGCGACCTTGAGCATCAAGGCGGTGCCCACCGCCCAGACCTGATCGGTGTGATCCGCGAGAAAACGGGGCGCATCTGCAAAGGTGACAGGTCGGACCGTGTCGATGAGCGTCCAATCGTGGATGCCACCACAGAAGTCGACAATGTCGCGATGTCCCATCCGGGCAATCACGGGTGAGCCAGCGCCACAGCGCGGATCACGGCTCATCGCGTGGATGACCTCGGCGATCGCCCCTGGGTCAACAATGGTGTCGTTGTTCAGCAGGAAAACGTAGTCATAGTCGTGAGACAGCGCGTGGTGGATGTTGAGGTTTTGCCCCCCCGTGAATCCTGTGTTCACAGGGTTCTCCACCAATTCCACATCAGGTGGGAGGCCTGATTTCAGGATCTCCACCTGCGTTGTTCCGGATCCGTTGTCTACCACTCGGATGTCGCACTGCAGCGTGTCAGGCAGGATGGAGTTCCGCACGGACTCAACGCAATCCAGCGTCTTGTCTGCGCCTTTCCAGTTCAGGATGCTGATCAATACCTTCGTCATGTGCGCGTCTTGGCTGTTCAGTTTCACCATAGCTTGTGAACGATGCGTTTGAGCAGGCCCGCGGACATGAAGCCTTCTTGCGAAGTCGTCAAATGCCCATGCCGCTGCAGCCATTTCAAGTTGGCCATGGTGTAGGCCGCGTTGTCCTTGATCTTGTAGAGATTGGCACCTTCTGGCAAACCGTAGCGGATCTCACCATCGAAGCGGTGCAGGTGTTGATGTGGCACCACATAATCCTGCCAATGCAATGAGTTGACGTGCCCCCAGTTGTTGGAGTGCGTGTTGTTCTGTGTGCGGATGTTGATCCGATGCTGTGTTTGCTCGGCCGACCTGTACTGAAAATGATGGACCAGGAGCAACCGTGACGAGATGACCAAATTGGCTGTCCGTTGCTTGACCGCATCGGCAGTGAGCGTCACGCCTGTGGCATAGCGAAATATGCGTGGCTCACCATAGTTGACCAGGTAATGGCGACGCTGCTCAATGACCGGGCGAGTGGGGTCAAAGGCGTAGCTGTCCTCAGCGTCGGAAAAGTAAAACTGTGCGGTGGCGTGCTCAATCGCATTGGCGCCCTGTCGCGTCGCTTCTTCCACGACCGCATGCAGAGGTTCGACGAAAATTTCGTCGGCATCCAGGATGGCAAACCAGTCACCATCCTCTATCAGATAACGGTGCCGATACACCGTCTCGTACTTGAGGTTGTCGTTGAATGGCGTTGGCAGGGATTCAACGCTTAGATCGGGGCCGACGAAACTGCGGGCGATGGCCAGGGTGTCATCGGTCGAGCCGTTATCGAAGATGAAAATGTGCGAAAACCCGCCGAGACTTCGCAGTGATGTCAACGTCTGCGCAATGATGTCTGCTTCATTCTTGACCAGCATGAACCCGAAAATTTTCACTGTGTCCTCCATTTGCTCAATACACGGCCGAGCAGTGAGACCCCCATGGTTTCAATCCCATCCGGCTTGCCGGCGAGCATCCAAGTGATCAGTATCCAAGCCACATAAAAAATACCGCCCAGGACGACCTTGATCGCCAATTCGATGGGCGCAATGCTGCTTACGATGAATGACGTCAGCATGAAGTACATGGCGACGCTTCCGGCAAGAGGACGAAGGTAGGTCAACAGGGCAGAGCGCATGGGCAGGTGCAGATGCCTGCTCGAGGCGAAAATCACCATGAATGCGTGCAACAAGCCGCTGATGAGGCGCGCGACGATGAGCCCGATCAGTTTGTATTCGGGTGTCAGAGCCACCGCGAGCAGTACAAATGCGACAAACTCCAGCCAGATGATCTTGCTTTGCACCTTGACGTGTCCGACCACATTGAGCAATGTGGTGAGCGGCCCGGTCAGGTACTGCACGACGCCAATCATGGTGAAGCCGGCGACAAAGGGTGCTGCTTCCACCCACTGTGCACCCAGCAAAACGAGTGTTGCTTCCTGGCTGACGGCCGCCAGACCAAAGCCCAGAGGGATGGTGACGGCGTTCACTGTGGACAGTGTACGCAAGGTGGCGCTTTTGGCCCGCTCCAGGTCACCTTGCATGGATGCCAGGATGGGGAAAAGTGGTCGCGTGAGCGTTGGGCCGAGCTCGCCGGTGGGAATCTGACCGATGTCGGCCCCCACGGTGAACAGACCGTACTCGCGGGTGGTGCCGACGCGTCCTGCAACGATCTGGTCGGTGCGCCGGAGCACAAAGTTGCCAATCCCGGCGGTCAGCAGCCACTTGGAGATGGCCCAGATTTCAGGAATGCGTGAGGTGCACCAACGTGGGCGGTAGGGGTGCAGCCGGTAGCTCAGAATGAACTCGCACACATAGCCTGCCAGGATGCCGCTCACCAATGCACGGTAGTCGCCGAAGTACAAGGCAGTGGCCAGCGTGACCAGCGCCGCTGTCAGCTTGGTCGTCACCGCCGAGCGGTACTCGACCCCAAACTGCAGGTCTCGGTAGGCGAGGGCCATGCCGATGTTGGAAAAGCCCATGAAGGCCATGCCGGCCGCCACGATCCACAGAACATTTTGTACCCTGGGCTCGTGGAAGTACTGCGCCGAAAGAGGGGCGAGTGCAATCAGGGCGATGGCCATCAGTACCCCCTGGATCGCACGCAAGGTCCAGGCCGAATTGATCTGATCGTGGTTGGGGTTGCCGATGCGCACCAGAGCCTGGTTGCAGCCCGCGTTGAGGAAGGCATCGACCAGACCCACGATCAGGAAAGCCAGCGCCACGACCCCATAGTCTTGAGGCGCCAGAAAGCGCGCCATGATGAAGGTGCTGAGCAGCCCGATCATCTTGATGGACCAGCGCATGCCCAGTGACCACAGGGCACCCTTGATCAAGGAGGCCTTCGCGTCCTTGACGACGGTTGGGGGCGGGGGGCTCATGCGTTGACCGTTTCCACTTGGGTTTGGCGCTTGAGCCAGTCATTGCGAATGATCAGCAGCTTGCCGTTCTGGGTCAGCTCAGGCTTGCCCCATTCAATCTGCCAGGTCACTTCGGTGCCGATCTTGTCGTTGAGAAAGCGACGGACATCGTCCTCGCTCATGGTGAACGACGAGCCGCGCTCCAATCTCACCGTGATCACGTCGGCGGCGGATTGGATGAACTGATAACTGCTCAGACCTTCCATCCAGCGCATCACCAGGGTCAGGCCGGGCATCGGTACCTTGCGCCCACTGGGGAAATGCAGGACATCACCCGTGCGGCCATCCACAGGCCCAATGCGTGGCCAATGCACGCCCGACGCCGAAGGCTCGAAGCTGTGCCAATGAACCCTGTCGCCCGTTTCATAGCGGATGAAGGGCATGGCGGGGTTCGAGAACAAGGTGGCCACCGCACGCCCGGTCGTCTTCAGACTGTGGATCTGCTGGTCATCGTCCCCCAGAATCTCAAGAATGCCCCGATGGAAAGACAGGTGCAGTCCGTCCTGTTCGGGTCCTTCGCAGGCGTGCAGCCCTCCATCGTTGAGGCCGTACTGATCCAGGACTTTGACGCCCAACACCTCCTGGATGCGTTGCCGCACCTCGGGCAACATGACCTCGGCCGTGCAGATCACGCCCTGCAGCGATCGAGGGCGGACGTTCAGTTGCACCAGGTATTCACACAGCTCCTTGATGGAGTTCGGATACCCGTAGATCAGGCGGATTTGATGGAAATGGGGCTGTTGGGTCAGCGCACGCGTGCGCTCCAGCGTCAGGTTCGAGCCGCTGGTCACCCAGCGATTCATCACCTTGTCAGCCAGCGTGCGCTTGTCGCCCAGACCAATGCCGACCGACTCGCCACCGACGATCAGAAAGGGATCGCCGATGCGGTATCCCGCCCACGACCATCCGACATACATGTGCGCCCACGCCAGTTGCTCGTCGTGGTAGGTCATGCGAAAGATGATGGGCTTGCCCGTACTGCCCCCGGTGCGGGCTTCCGTGCTTTTGACTTTGGGGTCGGTCGTGATCAGCGTGTCCAGGTGTTCCCGCACCTGGTCCTTGGTCAGCAAGGGCAGCTTACGCAGGTCGGCAATGGTGCGGATTTCGCGCGGGTCGTCAATGTGGCCTCGCCAGTGTTCGCGGTAAAAGGGGATGTGCTGCCAACAGTAGGCGATGACATCCCTGAGTTTCTTCTCCTGGTAGGTGCGGATCTGATCTGGCGTCCACGCAGCACGCGCCTTCATCAGCCGATAAAGCCCGACGCGGCGTGGTGTGGCGGCTGTGATCAGAAGTTGGTGAAGCAGGAAATTCATGAAGCGACTTTCATTGCGCTGGCGTCACATCTTGGCACCCACCAGCTTGATGGAAGGCGCCAGGCAAGGTTGTGGCTGGGCGAGGGCGTCCGCAGAAGTCGTCTGAGACGAGGCTGTGGGTTGGAATGCGTGCGGGAGGACTTTGCCAGCCGGAGGGGAACTGACGTGCATCGCTGCGATGGTTGTGATCAAGCTTGATCGTCGAGCCCTGACGCGCCTGGATGGGGCCATCCACGACGTTGCCATACACCGTTGCATCAGAAGGGGTGGAACGCAGGCCGATGCCAAGGGTGCGGATGACGGTGTTGTGTGCGATCACGGACTGCGTAGCGCGGTTGTTGTCGATGCCGACATCATTGCAATCAACAATGACGTTGTTGCGGATGACACCACCTTTGTGCTCGAAAAGGCAGCGCCCGTCGGGGCAGAAGCGTGGACCCGTCAAACCACCGCCCAAGGAGATGCCGACCCTGCTGCCGCCATGAGAGACATCTCCCCCGATGGCGCACATCACGAGGTTGCGTTCGATGCGACCACCTGCTCCGCCACCCTTCATGAACAGACCGTAGGATGGATAGTGGCTGGAGGCCTTGATGAAATGACTGACCTGATTGTCGGCGACAACCCAGTGGCTGGCGCCCACCAGATCGAAGGGGGTCAGGATGTCGCTGGCGAGGGCGGTATCGTTGCTCAAGGTGTTGAACTGAAACAGTCCCCCGTCGGGGAACTGCCCGTTTTCACCGTTGACCTTGATGTGCGCAGAGAAGTTGCGGATGAGGTTGTTGCGGATCACCACATGACGCGCAGCGCCGACGACATGGAATGCATGTTCGCAAGGCTGCCCCCTTGGGCCGCAATGACCTTCAATGGTCAAGTTCTCGTAGATCCAGTAGGCGTGCGTTTGATGAATCGTGCCTCCGCTCATCTGAAGTCGCACATCACCAGGGCGTTGCGCACGCACCGTGATAGGTGCGTCCGGGCGACCGTCCTGGCTTTGGCTCAGTCGGCTGCGCAGCACATAGATGCCGGGGGCCAACAAGATGGTGTCACCTGCTTGCGCGTGGAGCGTGGCCTGCTGTAGAGCGGCGCCATCCTTGACCAGATGGCTTCGGCCTCCGGAGGCAAGCTGCGGCCGAGGGGCTGGCATAGTGCGAAGCGCCGCGGTTGACGTGGGCTGTGGCCTGCCGTCGAGGGCGTAGGTTTGCGGAGGCAGGGGGAAGGCCTGTTGCCCTTTACCCAGTTGGCTAAAAGCCTCCGCAGGAATCACAAGGTCGCTCCCCAGGTGACGATGCACCGACAGGCTCAACGAATGCGCCAGCCTCTCGAATCGTTGGGGTGCATCGACCTGTGCCCAGGCGTTGCGTATCACTGAGGGGGGCTCGCTTTGTATGCCTGCTGCCCCGCAGATGCCTGCGCTCACTGCGGCTGCAGCGAGCAGTGCATACAGCCTGCTCAGCGTCACCCATTGGTTCCGGGCGTGCTTGGAGGTGCGTGGCATGGTGACCGACTGACTCTCAGTGTCGAGCATGCATCCGCCGCGTCAGGGACGGCGCAGAGCCGGCAAATGACTGGGAATCTGTTTGAATGTAGGAATCAGGAGTTTGTTGCCGTATTCGCTCAGGTGGTCGTCGTCAAAGTAGATCGGGCGACCATTCTTGGTGCCGTAGCAACGGGCATCGTCACAGAACTCCTGGGTGCCGTCCAGAATCACCACGCCACATTGGTCGCGGGCGGCATCTTGTGCTTTCCAGACCCACGAATTCCGCGCCCAATAACTTGACTTCGGAATGCTGACTTCTGGTGGCAGTCCAAACGCGATGCGCACGGAACTGGCCCGTGGGACATTGAATCCCATCTCGGGGATGGGGCGGAGCATGAACACGGTCCGCTCCTTGGCTAGGTTGCAGGCGGTGGCCGTCAAGGCACTGGATAATTCGGCCATCAACTCTGGCGTGGCCGTATCGTACGCTTTATTGAAATACGCCTGCGGTGTTTGCGGTTTCGGGTCTTCTTCATTCAAGCCAAATGGGTGAATGGCGTAACGCCCGACCAAAAGAACAGGGTAATCCGTTGGGTATTGGCTCAACTTCTGCTGCAACTGCTTATTAAAGCCTTTGCAATTGTAGCCATTTGGAAGTTTTTGCGTGGATATTGGACTGCGCTGCATTCCTTCAATGAATGGGCAGCCGGCGTAGGTGAGTTGAGTGATGTTGAAGTCTGGCAGAGCCGCCGCCAATGATGAGACCAATATTTGCGCGTGGGAGTCGCCAGCAAGAAGGATTTTTTTCTTCTGATATCCGTATTCGCAAATTTTTGGGATTGTGCCAGTTCTGAGATGGCAGTCCTCTGATCTCTGGTTCTTATTATTTTTCTCGCTTGCTGCGACCTCTACGGCATCTGGCATGCGCGCCGGGAAGCCGCTGAACTTCCACACCACGATGGCAGCCAGTGAAACCACCGCACCCGCGCTGATCAAGCTGGTCCACGACTGTGCTCGTGATAACTTGGAGAACGACGCTCTGGTAGGTTGCTCAATCCAGCGGTATGACAAGGCCCCGAGCAGAATGGACATCACAATGCCAGCCGCGAGCGCCACCGGCTCATATCGCTGCTCTAGCAGAACCAAGGTGACGAACACTGGCCAATGCCACAGATAAAGTGAATAGGAGCGATCGCCCAGCCATTGCGCAATAGGATGGTGGGTGAGCGCGGTACGCTGCTGACTCCAAATCACCAGTGAGGTGCCGATCACGGGGAGCGCTGCCCACGTGCCTGGCCAGACGGCGTTCTTGTCCAGGGCTGCGATCGCGCTTGCGATGAGGGCCAGGCCCAGTATGGTCAGCCCGTAGCGGACACGTTGGCTGAGCTGTGCCGCCGGCATGCACCAGATCAATCCGCCCGCGATCAATTCCCAAGCGCGCGTGTGCAACAGGTAAAACGAAGCGGTGGGGTAAATGGATGAGTAATACGCCGATGCACCGAAAGACAGCAGGGCTAGCAGCGTCAGGACCGCAATCAGGGTACGTTTACCTGGCCTGAGTTTCCACGGCGCCCACAAAATGAGGGGCAGCAGCATGTAAAACTGCCATTCCACCGAGAGCGACCATGTGTGCAGCAGCCATTTCTCATGAGATTCCGCGTCGAAATAACCGGCGCTGAGCCAATACTCAATGTTGGAGAGAAAGAATAGGCTGTAAACCGAGTGCGAGGCTAGCGTCTTGTAATCTGTGCTTGGCAGGAAAAACCAGCCTAGCGTCAGCAAGGTGATGCACACGGCCAGCAATGCCGGGATGATCCGCTTGGCGCGTGCCAGATAAAACCCGATGAACGAAAATGAGCCGCGTGAAATACCCTTGACGATGATGCCGGTCATGAGGAAACCGGATATCACGAAGAAGATGTCGACCCCGACAAAGCCGCCCTTGAAGCCCGGCACGCCAAAGTGGTAGAGCACGACCGCCATCACGGCCCATGCACGCAACCCATTGATGTCCGTCCTGAATCCATCGCTCAATGGCTTGAGCTGCGGTTTGATGTCCATGCTTCCCTGCCTGCGGAGCAGGGCGGGTTCCCCCGATCTTGCGCCGCAATTTTTATGTGTTATTGCCCGCATGATAGCAAGCAATGGTGTGGGTCGCGATGCGCAGGTCAAGTAAACTGGGGCGGCAGTATCCGAGGCGGTTTGATCTCAACGTGTGGCCAGAGGCTCCGCATTGCGGCGTGTGGGCCATGCGGTCAACGCAAGACTTTTTCTGGCGCGAGACGTGGTGAGCGTGTGTTTGAAAATCAAGCGTGGTTTGATCATCTTCTGTCGTGCGGTTTCGAGTCGCGCCCCCACGCACACCATGTTGTAGAAGCTCCGCAGGAACTTGGCGGACCAACGCTGCGTTTGCATTTGATGCAGCTGAAGCTTGGCGAGCCGCTGACAGGTCTCGCCAACTATTACAGCTCCCTGTACGGGCCCGTGTGGTGTGATGGGGGGCGTGAAGGCGTGGATTGGCGCCAGGTCTGCCAGGCCGTGGTGCGCTTGCCTGGCAGCTCGGTGATCAGATTGCAGCCCCTGGATGCCGACGGCTTGTTCATCCGCGGCATGGAAGCGGGCTTACAGGCTTGCGGTTACAGCGTCGATCGCTTCTTCTGCTTTGGCAACTGGTACCTGCCCGTCGAGGCCGGAGGCTTTGAGGCTTATTGGCGGCAGCGCCCGGCACAGCTGCGCAACACGGTGGCGCGTGCAAAGCGCCGACTGGAACGCTCACACGCGTGGCACATCGACATCCTGACAGACCCGTCACCGGCGCTGGAGCTTGGCATCACCGCCTATCAGCGCGTGTATGCTCAAAGCTGGAAGGAGCCCGAGCCCAATCCTGATTTCATGCCCGGGCTGATTCGAATGGCTGCCGGTCAGGGGAACTTGCGCCTGGGGCTGTTGTGGCTGGAGGGGGAGGTGGTCGCCGCCCAGGTCTGGATCGTGACCGCCGGCAAGGCACACATCTTCAAGTTGGCGTACCAGTCAGGGTTTGAGCGTTTCTCGGTGGGGTCGGTGTTGACGGCTGCGCTGATGCGGCATGTGATGGATGTGGATGGCGTGCGCGAGGTCGACTACCTCACGGGCGATGACAACTACAAGAAGGACTGGATGTCGCATCGGCGCGAGCGGGTGGGCCTGATCGCTTTCGACAGGTCCCGTCTGCGTGGGTGTGTCGCTTGGGTGAGGCATGTCGCTGGCAAGCTTTACCGGCGCCTCGTGAGCCCGAGTGCGAGTCGAACGAGCCTCAGCTCTTGAACCGGCTCAGCAACCACTGCAGGGTCAACTGACCCAGGAGTTCATGCCCGCCTTGCGTCGAGCAAGTATGGTCAGCGCCCGGCATGATGTGTTGCTGCACGTTGGCCATTTGCAGGCAGCCCTGCCAGGCCTTGTCGGTACGAGCCTGATCCATGAACTCCTGCCCCGTCAGGTCCCGTTCACTGATCAACAGCAGGATGGGAGATGGAAAGCTGCGCCACGCCAACGCCATTTTTTGCTGGAAGCTCTGTGAGGTGTCCTGCCTGTGGAGGCTGGTTCTCAGGGTGCCCATCAACTGCGCAATGGCTTTGGGCCCCACCCCGCCTGCCAGCAGCTTGCGCCAGAACGACCACTCGGTGAGTCGGTGCCCGTAATAGTGCTTGATGTGTGTGCGCGCCAACCCCGTGTCTGAGCGCACCCAGGGATTGACCAGACAGAGCCCTGCGATGCGCGGGTCGGTGGTGGTTCGCCAGTGAAGCAGGGCGGCCGATGCGCCATCGCACAAGCCCCAGAGCACCACGCGCTTCACGGTGCCATGCTGGGTGGTCAAGGCCTCGAGCGCCGCGGTGAGTTGCGGCCCCAGGGTCTCAAAATCAAACACGTCGCCAGTGGCGTCGCCGAGTCCGGCCAGATCAAACCGCAAAGTCGTGAACCCTGCTGCAGCCAGTTGTCTGGCGAGCAGGACGGACTGACGGTGGGCACCCACACGGTACTGCAGCCCCCCCGTCACGATGATGACCCCAGTCTCATAAGCTGGACCCTGCGGCGCAGACACGATGCCCCATGCGGCTGAGGCCTGGGTCAGGATCTCAACGGGGGTCTCGGAGCAGGGCGACGTGTCAGTTGCTGGCATGGATGACATTCACCGGACGCAGGCGAGACTGGCGTCGATCAGATCCGAAGGGTCTGTGCTGCTGAACTGCTGCCAGAAGGCGCCGCAGGTCACGCTTTGCAGATGAGGTTGCCAGCCCTGAGCTTGCCAGACCTGCGTCTGACGTGTGATGCCGGGAGGGGGCGTGGAGGGCGATGCGGAGATGTCCATGCTCACGAGCTTGCCGTGCTGGTTAGTGTGTGGACGAGGGGGCGTCAATTGCAGCATGTTCAGCTCGTGTGCCAGTTCGGGCGAGATCCGGTAGCCGCCCACGTGCACATCCTGACCCTGTTTGAGTTGTTCGCTGAGGGATGGGGTGGCTTCGATGCGCTCTTTGTCCTTGCTCAGCCATTCTTTGGCCGCATCCAGCCTCAACCATTGTTGCAGCACCTGCTGCCCGCTGACCACCGGCTGCCACCACAGCACATGGCATGGGGCATCCATGTTTGGGAGCATGTCGGCCGACATCAATGCCCCGCTGCGCACGCCCCACAGCCACAAGGGTGCGGCATCGGTGGGCTCGCCCGCGCGCCGGTGCAACTCGGCCAAGGCATCTTGGGCATTGTTCCGCCAGGTGGCCCAGGTGGCGTCGCCAAAATCGCCTTCGCTGTCGCCACAGCCGTACATGTCGAACTGCAGCACGGCAAAGCCCGCTTCGGCCAGCGCCCGCGCGAACTGCGCGCTGATGCGTCGGCAGGTGTTGAGCTCTTCGGCAAAAGGATGCAGGTGCAGCACCTGCCCGCGCTGCACTGGCCCTTGGGGGGCGTGGTACAGGCAAAAGAGCGATCCGTTGCGTGTGGGCAGGAAGAAGGCGTGCGGCAGGTCGGCCATGTTCAGGGTGGGCTCACATAAGCCTGAACCAGGCGGCACAAACTGCCGACGGTGGCAAAGGTGTCGGCATTCAGATCGGCCTCGTCAAATGTGACGCCAAAATGATTTTCCAATCCGGTGATCAGGGCCACGGCCGCCATGGAGTCCAATTCCGGCAAACTCCCCAATAAGGGGGTATTGACATCAAAGGCCAATGCCTGCTCCTGCAAATGCAGGGCTTCATCGAGCACCCTGAGTACATGTTTCATGAGGTCCATGCCTGCATTCTAGAGTTTCTGCCGTAACATCAATTCATGACTTTGGCGCCCGATTTCAGGGGGGGGCTTCCTCCGGTATTGCTGCATGATTTGCCCGCGCGTGCCGCTCAATGCTGGCCTGCGCAGGTGGCGCTGACATCCGGAGATACCCGCTGGGAATATGCGGCTCTGCAGGCGCGCATCGCGTGGTGGGCGCAGGGCATGCGTGCTTGGGGTTTGCAACCCGGTGAGCGGGTGGCGGTGGTGGCTGACAAGCACCCCGACACGGTGGCGGCGATGTTCGCGGTCACGCGGGCGCAGGGGGTGCTGGTACCCATCAACCCCTTGCTCAAGCCAGCCCAGGTTCAGCACATCTTGAGCGACTGTGGTGTGGCGGTCTTGATCGGGCCGGTCATTCGCCAGTCAACGTGGGCGGCCTTGCGCGTGTCCTGTCCCGATCTGCGGCACGTGGCGCACACCTCGGCCGACGCCGTGAGTGACACCACCAGCACCGATCAGCATGCCGACGACGAGGTGCCCCACCGAGCCCTCGAAACCGATCTGGCCGCCATTTTCTACACATCGGGCAGCACCGGTCTGCCCAAAGGCGTGATGCTGTCGCACCGCAATCTGCTGGCTGGTGCGGGCAGCGTGGCCGCCTACTTGGGCAACCATGGCGGCGATACCTTGCTGGCGGCTTTGCCCTTGTCCTTCGATGCGGGTTTCAGCCAGCTCACCACGGCTTTCCTGGTGGGGGCGCAGGTGGTGCTGTTGAATTACCTGCTGCCCATGGATGTGGTTCGCGCGATGGCGCGCCACCGTGTGA
>JACCEE011780184.1_pt1 | contig 14330 bp, 7 predicted proteins | sample 7449931 | NCBI WGS metagenome assembly JACCEE01 (sample SAMN15323457, study PRJNA562643) | freshwater metagenome | isolation source: river surface water | place: USA:Blue River Watershed | collected 2017-08-19 | reverse complement strand
GTACAAGTTCCGTTTCCGTTAACTGTTGGACAAGTTACACTGTCACAAGGATTAACACAAGCTGTTCCGCTTGCATAATATCCGCTGTCACAAGAACATGTGAAAGTTGTTGCACCTGTTTGAGTACAAACTGATTTATTTGCTTCTGTACATGGATTATTTGCACAAACATCTTCATAGCTTGTAATATCAACATGAAGATTAAACAAACCATAACTGTAATCAAACCAGCCATCAGCTATAATAAAATAGGTTCCGGCAGGCAAAACACCTGTAACAAATGAACTGTTTTTAGCTCCAACACCACCATGAAGAGTTGAATCATCATTATAATATAAATAAGCTGTTGCCGAACATGATTGGTTTAGATATAAAACAGTATCAAAACCTGTTCCTAAAGATTCCATCCAAATATCAACAATTGAAGGTTGTGTTAAAACCAATTGATAATAAACATCTTTTCCGTCTTGTCCATAATTATCTATCGCATCTGCAGTACTTCCTAAATAAACACCATCAGTATCTATTATCGGAGCAGTTGCATCACAAATATCATTACCGTTATAAGCTTCTTGGCAATTAAGAGCTGTTGTTGCATCAATATCAACATAACCATCATCACATTTACAAGAAGCAAGTGTTAAACTTGTTGCTTCGCAATGTTGATTGGTTCCGCTGCAATCAGGAGCACCTGAATTAAATAATGGGTCACATGCTGTTTCGCAGTTTCCTGAAATGTCATCATAGAAATAATTTTCAACGCAACCGCATGTATAAGTCGTTTCACCTGTAACTGTACAAATACCTGTACTGTTTGTTTCTTCCGCACAAGGATTTCCTGCACAAGGTCCTGTTTCATCAGGAACACAAGAGCCGTTTTCTTCATGATAATCGGCAACACAATTCCAAAAACAATTTGCAGGTGTTGTCCATTGATTGTTAACCCAATTTACTTCAACAATTCCGTCAACATATTCGGAATTTGCAGGTGCACCGTTTTGTAAACAGGCAACTGATTTTGTATTACCTGTACAAGTTAAATTATCTTCTGTGTGATAATTTACATTACAAGTCCAAGCACAATTTGCTGCTGTTGTCCAAGATGAACCATTCCAAGTTACATTAACGTTTCCTGCTGTATAACTTGCATTTGCAGGAGCACCGCTTTGAGTACATGCAACTTGTTTTGTATTGCTTGTACAAGTTAAATTATCTTCTGTATGATAATTTGCATTACAAGTCCAAGCACAATTTGCTGCTGTTGTCCAAGATGAACCGTTCCAAGTTATATTAACATTTCCTGCTGTATAACTTGCATTTGAAGGAGCACCGCTTTGAGTACAAGCAACTTGTTTTGTATTACTGATACAAGTTAAATTATCTTCTGTGTGATAATTTGTATTACAAGTCCAAGCACAATTCGCTGCTGTTGACCATTCACCGTTATTCCATGTTATTTCAACGGAAATGTTTACATAATCAGCATTTGCGGGTGCACCGTTTTCCAAACAAGCAACCATTTGAGTGTTTGATTCACAAACTTCGCCGTTTAAATGGAATGATTCGTTACAATTCCAAACGCAATTTGCAGGTTCAGCCCAACCATCTGCAGTTGTATAAGAAATTTCAACATCTGCAATAACAGATGTTGCATTTTCGGGAGCTGCATCTTTACAAGTTGTCATTTTTTTATTAATACATGAAGTTCCTGCTTCAACTGTATAATCAGTATTACATTCCCATCCGCATCTTGCAGGTTGAGACCATTCACCGTTATTCCAAGTCACTTCAACTTGTTCAATAACAGATGTTGCATTTTCGGGAGCTGCATCATCACAATCAACCATTTTTGTATTTGATTCGCAAAGTTCTCCGTTTGCATGATAATTTTCATCACAAACGCAAAGACCTTCAACACAATGTGAATTGGGTTTTTCGCCGCAATTTACATTTGCACATGCATCATCTGTAATGTTAATAGTAAATGTTGCTTCAACTTTTCTGTAATTATAAAAATATTCACTTCCTTTCGCTCCGTTAAAAGCAACAACATCAAAAGAATAATTTGTTTTTGCTTCTGCCGGTGTTCCTGAAATAACACCGTTTTCAGATAAAGTAAGTCCGCTTGGTAAAACAGAACCTTCTTTCATTTCAAAATAAAAAGGGGCTGCACTTCCTTTCACCGTAAGTGTGAAAGTATATGGTTCACCAACCAATCCATCCGGTAATGTTGCACTGTTAATACCAAACGGTTCAGCTGAATAACCGCAATACATAGTATTATCAACCAAAGATTGATTACATTGTCTTCCGTCACATTCGGCTGCACTTTCGCATTTTGTCATTGCAACACAAACCCCTTTTTCATTTTCCAATCCATCAAATCTGCATTCTGTTCCCTTATTGCAATCGGCAACTGTCAAACAGCTTTTTTTTGTCGTAGTTGTTCCGCTTTCATCACAACCAGAAAAGAAAAGCAATATTGCAAAAAGAGAAATTAATAAAATACTAAAATTTCTCACTGATACCTCCAAAAAAAAACGCTTGATATTTTACATAATAAAAGAAAAAAAATCAATGAAAGTTGATAATAAATTATATTATTTTAACATTGTAAAATAATTAAACAAAATTATTGATTAATATTTATTTATTTGTTAAAAATAGCAAGGGAGGTGGTTTATGGAATTTTTAAAAAACAATCAAATACAATTATCAAAATATTTTGATTTACTGAGTAATGATTTATTATTGGAACCGACAATAAAAGAAGCAATGGTTTATGCTCTTGAAGGCGGAAAATGTATAAGAGGTTCATTGCTTATTGAAACTGTTAAAGGACTGAATTCGGCTTTATTAACAGATTCCGTTTATAAAGTTGCTGTGTCAATCGAAATGATTCATGCATATTCATTAATTCATGATGATTTACCGGCTCTTGATAATGATGATGTGAGAAGAGGAAAACCGACTGTTCACAAAAAATACGGAGAAGATGTTGCAATTTTAACAGGAGATGCTTTATTAACTCATGCTTTTACAATTATTACTCAAACAGATTTTTCGGCAGAAATAAAAATAAAGTTGGTTGAATTGCTTTCAAAAGCAGCAGGTCCGTACGGAATGATTTATGGTCAAATGATGGATTTAAAATATAATATTAAAAATATTGATGAATTAAATTTACTTGACAATTTAAAAACAGGGAAAATGCTGACAATTCCTGTTGAAGCTGCAATGGTAATATTAAAAGCAAAAGAAGAACAATATAAAGATTTTGTTGAATTTTCAAAATTAGTCGGTATTTCGTTTCAGGCAAAAGACGATTTGCTTGATTTTATCGGAGATGAAAAAAAAGTCGGAAAGAAATTAAATAAAGATTTAAGTCAAAATAAAAAAACATATCCTTATTTTTTAGGGATTGAAGGAACTCAGTCAAAAATAGATGATTTTATAAACAATGCTTTAATTATTATTAAAAAATATAATATATCGAATTTGGAGATATTATGTAATTTTTTAAAAACCAGGGAGTTTTAGATTATGTCATCATTAAAAAAAGATTTTTTAAATTTACCGAATATTTTAACATCAATGAGAATATTTTTAATTCCTTTGATTATTTATTGTATGTACAGAGAAGAAAAGATTTTTCATTTTTGGACACCTTTTATTTTTACAGTTGTTTCAATAACTGATTTTTTTGACGGATATTTGGCAAGAAAAATGAATTTGGTTTCAATTTTAGGAAAATTTCTTGACCCTCTTGCCGATAAAATTTTAGTAAATACAATGTTGATTGCTTTGGTTGATTTGGATAAAATTCCTTTTTGGGTTGCAGCTGTTTTGATTGTAAGAGATATTATTGTTGACGGATTGCGTTCACTTGCTTCAAGCGAAGGAATTGTTATTGCTGCTTCTTGGTGGGGAAAATGGAAAACAGCTGTGCAAATGTTTGCATTAATGTTTTTACTTGTTCACGGAACTTATTATTGGAATTTTTTATTTATTAAACCTTTGGTTAATTTTAATCTTATAGGTAATTATGTAATGTATGTAGCTGTTGGTTTATCAATTTGGAGCGGAATTGATTATTTTTATAAGTTTTTGGTTGGGGCTTTTCCAAAAGAAGCCAAATGAGGTTTAAATGGTATTTAAAATATTGATTGGTTTATTAATACTAAACAGCTTTTTGTCAGCTAAAACATTTGAAGAAGAGCAAAATCAATACAAAAGGGTTAAAGAAGCTCGAAAAGAAAAAATTGAAGGAATAAAAAAACTTTTTAAAGAAAAAAATATTCCTTATCCTGCAAATATTTTTATAAGAATATTTAAATTTGAAGAAAAATTTCAGGTTTTTGCATTAAACGGTAAAAAATACGAACTTGTTAAAGAATATCCGATTTGTTCATCATCGGGCGAACTCGGTCCAAAAAGACAACAGGGAGATATGCAGGTTCCCGAAGGTTTTTATTATATGCATCATTATAATCCTTTAAGTAATTTTCATTTGTCGTTGGGGGTTTCATATCCGAATAAATCAGACTCAATATTAAAAACCGCAAAAGATGCAGGAGGAGCTATTTATATTCACGGTGATTGTGTTACAATAGGCTGTGTTCCTTTAACCGACAATTTGATTAAAGAAGTTTATACAATGGCTGTTGATGCAAAAATAAACGGGCAAAATAAAATAGAAATCCACATTTTTCCATGTGATTTTAAAACAGAAAAATGTCAAAAAGAACTTGAAAATTATAAAGAACATACAAAATTTTGGGAAAATATAAAAGCAGGATATGAATATTTTGAAAATAATAAAACTCTCCCGAAAATTTCAATAAATGCAAAAGGTGAATATAAATTTAAATAACAATAACGGATTTTAAAAGTTTTTTTTGTTATTATTGAAAAATAAAAACAACTGTGATAGAATTTTTTGTTTTTGTTGTGACTTAATAACTATTTGGGTTTTAAAATGAAAAACGGAAATAAAAAAGATAATCTGTCAATTGAATCCAAAGATGTTACAGTTGTCGGAATAGGAGCTTCTGCCGGAGGTTTGGAAGCTTTACAGGATTTTTTCAAAAATATGCCATTAAATACAGGTTTGGCATTTGTTGTAATTCAACACCTTTCTCCCGATTATAAAAGTGTTATGGATGAACTTTTGGCACGTCAAACAACAATTCCTATTCATATTGCATCAGACGGTTTGCAAATAAAACCCAATAATATATATCTTCTTCCTCCTAAAAACAATATATCAATTTTTCATAATAAATTATATCTTGAAGAACAAATTATAAAAAAAAGATTAAATTTACCTATTGATATCTTTTTTCGTTCTCTCGCAATTGAAAAAGGGAAAAATACAATAGGAATAATTCTTTCGGGTACAGGAAGCGACGGAATGCTTGGAACAAGAGCAATAAAAGAAGCAGGCGGAATTGTTATGGTTCAAAACGAACAAACAGCAAAATTTGACGGAATGCCGAGGAGTTCGATTTCAACAGGACTTGTTGATTATATTTTACCTCCTTCAAAAATGCCCGAAGCATTGGTAAATTACATTAAACATCCTTTTGTCAAAACAAACAAATCACTTGAAAATATATTATCCGAAAATATTGATACTTTAACAAAAATTATTATTATTTTAAGGGATTTCAGCGGAATTGATTTTTCGTATTACAAAGAAAATACAATAATTCGCAGACTTGAAAGAAGAGTAAGTATTAACAGATTTGATACACTTGAAGAATATTTGATTTTTTTATCCGAATCGGACAAAGAAAAAGATATTTTATACAGAGAATTATTGATAGGAGTAACTCGTTTTTTCAGAGACTCAGAAGCCTTTGACAGTATAAATAAAACAGTATTTCCTGTTATAACAAAGAAAAAATCAATCAGAATTTGGTCAGCAGGCTGTTCAACAGGTGAAGAAGTTTATTCTCTTGCAATTCAAATAAATGAATATCTTGAAAAAAACAAACTTGATTGTGAAGTTAAAATATTTGCAACTGATATTGACAGATATTCAATTGAACTTGCAGGTCAGGGATTTTATCCGGAAAGTGTTGTTGCAGATATTGACCCGTTATATTTAACAAAATATTTCAATAAAAAAGAAAACGGTTATCAAATAATTGATTCAATTAGAAAAAATATTGTTTTTGCAACTCATAATTTATTAAAAGATTCTCCCTTTTCAAAATTGGATTTGATTGTTTGCAGGAACTTATTTATATATTTTAAATCAGAAGTTCAAACAAAACTTTTATCTATGTTTTATTCCGTTTTAAATCAAGACAGTTTTTTATTTATGGGAAGCAGTGAAAGTATCGGTGATATGAGTGAAGCTTTTGATTGTTTGGATATAAAATGGAAAATTTACAAACATAAATTCGGATATAAATCACCTTTGATTAAAGATATTTTTCTTTCTCCGACAACTCTTCATGAAACAGAAAGAAATAATTTAACAAAATCGAAATTTACCGAAGGTATTAAATTTGAAAAAATGGCAAATTCAATAATGTCTGCATTTTTGCCTCCGTCAGTAATTATTGACGGAAATGATAATATTCTTCATATTATAAATGACATATCTCCTTTTTTGCAAATTCAACCGGGAAAATTTTCTCAAAATCTTTTAAATAATTTGCCCCGTGAATTATCTCTTTTTGTGAGTACATTACTAAGAAAATTAAAAAAAGATGAAAAACCTACGATAATTGAAAGTTTAATTTCATTAAAAGGATTTGAATCTCAAAAGATTACAATTGAAGGACGGGTTTTAAATATAGAAAGAACTGTTTTTTATATTATAAGTTTTACTGCTGATAAAAAATCAGAATCAAAGAATAATAATTCAAATTCGATTTCTTTTAATGTTGATGAACAATATTTAAACAAAGTTGCGGATATTGAAAAGGAACTTCAATCCACAAAGGAAAGCTTACAGGCAACAGTTGAAGAACTTGAAACCTCAAACGAAGAATTACAATCAAGTAATGAAGAATTAATTGCATCAAATGAAGAATTGCAAAGCACAAACGAAGAATTGCAATCGGTTAATGAAGAACTTTATACCGTAAATTCCGAATATCAAATAAAAATAGATGAATTAACAAGATTAAATAATGATATAACAAACTTGGTAAAAAACACCGAAGTAGGTGCATTGTATTTGGACAGAAATTTGTGTATCAGAAAAATAACACCTCTTGTAAGCCAAATAACAAATATTTTACAAAGTGATATCGGTCGTCCCATATCACATATTTCAATAATGACCGAAAACAATTTAATATTTGATGATATTAAATATGTGGTTGAAACATTACAATCAATTGACCGAGAAATTAAATTAAATAATAATTTAACCTATTTTGTGAGAACAAGACCATACAGAACCGATTATAATGCAGTTGAAGGTATTTTAATTACATTTTTTGATATAAGTAATTTAAAAAAAGAGTCAAACAGAGCAAATATCGCAACAAATCGTCTTTTTGAAGCATTAAAAATAGGAAATATGGCGTGGTGGGAATGGGATGTTAAAACAGGAAAAGTAATATTTGACGAAAGAAAAGCAACAATGCTCGGATATACATTTGAAGAATTTCCCAAAGATGTTTATAAGATATGTGATTTAATTCATCCCGATGATTACGGAACAACAATGCAGGCAATGGAAAATTATATAAGAGGTTTAACAGATTCATGGGATATAACTTACAGAATAAAAAGGAAAGACGGAACTTACGCTTGGTATTATGATATAGGAAAAGTTACGGAAAAAACAGAAAACGGAATTCCCTTAAAATTAATAGGAACGGTAATTGAAATCAGTAAATTAAAAAATTTGGAAAATGAACTTATTAAAAATAAAGAACTTTTTGAAAAAATGATAACAAACAGTCCTATTGCTCAGGTTTTAACAGAAAAAAACGGACATATTGCATTTGCCAACAAAAAAGCATTGGAAATTTTTAATATAACTTCCGAAGAAATTACAAATCGTACTTACAACCCAAAAGAATGGGAAATTACAGATATAAACGGGAAAACAATTGATTGTGAAAACCTTCCTTTTTATATAATAAAAAAAACAAAAGAACCTGTTTATAATTATAAACATTTTATTTCGGTTTTTGGGAAAAAAAGAATATTATTAAAAATTTGCGGAACACCGATTTTAAACAAAAATAATGAATTTGAAGGAGCTGTTTTTACAATAGGAGCAGAAGAAAATGAATAAAAATTATTCAATTGATTCATTAAAGTTAAAAATAGAAGAAACTTTAAAACAAAAAACGGATAACACCGAATTACTCAACAAAAGTATTGAAGAATTGCTCGAAGAAATCAATATTTATCATCAGGAATTACAGGTTCAAAACGAAGAATTAATCGAAACAAGTGATAAATTGGAGTTATCTCAAAAACATTTTAAAGATTTGTTTGACAATGCCCCTATCGGTTATGTTATTTATGACGAACAACTGAATATTATGTCGGCAAACAGAATATTTTCAATTATGACAGGATTTGAAAGATTTTCGGGAAAAGATGTTTTATTTACAAATTATATTTATCCCGAAAGTCAGGATACTTTCTATTTTCATTTAAAATCATTGATAAAAACAAATGAACAACAAAGTTCCGAACTTATTATAAAGGGAATTAATGAAAATTATAACGTAAAAATCGAAAGCAACATTTTGTTTGATGATAATAAAATTATTATCCGAAGTGCAATTATTGATATAACACAACAGAAAAAAAATGAAAAAGCATTAAAAGAATCATTATTGTTTCAAAGTGCTTTGTTGGATGCAATTCCCGCTCCCGTTTTTTATAAAGATAAAGACGGGTATTATTTGGGATTTAACAAAGCTTATTTTGAGTTTTTCGGAAAGCATCAAAATGATTTTATCGGAAAAAATGCTTTTGATATTTTTCCTCATGAATTTGCAATAATTTATTACGACAAAGATAAAGAACTCATAAATAATCCCGGAAAACAAATATATGAAGCAAAAGTTATTGATAAAGACAAAAAAATTCATGATGTTATTTTTCATAAAGCAACTTTCGGCAATGTCGAAGGAAAATTATGCGGAATTATAGGAATTATTCTTGATATAACCGAAAATAAAAAAACAGTAAAATTACTTGAAGATTATAAAAATCGTTTGGATGCCACAATGCTTGCGGGAAATATTGCTTGGTGGGAAATGGATATTGAAACAGGAAAAGTTAATTTCAGTAATCAAAAAACACAAATGCTTGGATATTCTTCCGAAAACTTCAAATATTATTGGGATTTTACCGATTTGGTTCATCCCGATGATTATGAAAGAATTATGCAAAATATGAGAGATTGTCTTGAAGGCAAAAACGATTATTATAAAGTTGATTACAGGATAAAAACAAATAAGGGTGATTATAAATGGTTTGGTGATATAGGAATTATTACATCTAGAAATGAAAAAGGAAAGCCTATTTCGATTTCCGGTGTTGTAATTGATATTGATTCCAGAAAAAAAACGGAATTTGAATTAATTTCCTCAAAAACGGATGCCGAAAAGGCAAATAAAGCAAAAAGTGAATTTCTTGCAAATATGAGCCATGAAATAAGAACACCGTTAAACAGTATTATCGGATTTACGGATTTATTAAAAGATACAGATTTAAGCAATGTTCAAAAACAATTTGTTGAAAATGCAAATTCTTCGGCATATATTTTACTCGACATAATAAGCGATATTCTTGATTTTTCCAAAATTGAAGCAGGAAAGTTGGAACTTGAAAGAATTGAAACAAATATAATAAATTTAATAAAAGAAGTTATTAATATCATTAAATTACCGGCATCAAAAAAAGATATTTTAACAGAAACAATTATTGACGAAAATATTCCCGAAAATTTAATAATTGACCCGATAAGAATAAAACAAATATTGGTAAATTTGCTTTCAAATGCTGTTAAGTTTACAGAAAAAGGAAAAGTTACGTTTAAATTGACATTTGAAAAATTATCAAATAACGAAGGAATATTTAATTTTTCCGTTACAGATACAGGAATAGGAATAACCGAAGAACAACAAAAGAAATTGTTTAAAGTATTTTCTCAGGCAGATTCCTCAACAACAAGAAAATTCGGAGGAACCGGACTCGGACTTGTTATTTCAAATATGTTGCTTGAAAAGATGAACAGTTCATTAAAATTAAAAAGTAATTACGGAAAAGGAAGTGAATTTTTCTTTTCGATTACAACAAATTTTACAACCGAAACAAATAAAAAAGAAATTGTTCAAATAAATGATAATTCTGTACTTAAAGATTTAAAATTAAAAATAAAAATATTGATAGCCGAAGATGTTTCCATCAATATGATTTTAATAAAAACAATTCTCGCAAAAATAATTCCCGATGCCGAAATAATTGAGGCTATTGAAGGAAACGAAGCTGTGGAAAAAACATTAAAATTCAAACCCGATATTATTTTGATGGATATTCAAATGCCTGAAAAAGACGGTTACGAAGCAACAAAAGAAATCAGAAAACAAAATATAACAATTCCGATTATTGCATTAACCGCAGGTGTTGTAAAAGGAGAAGCGGAAAGATGTATTGAAATCGGAATGAATGATTTTTTATCAAAACCCGTTACAAGAAAATCACTCGAAGATGTTTTAAAAAAACATTTAATTGTATAATTTCACGAATTTTAATAAATCCAAACTTTCGGCAACATTTGTTTTAATTCGGTTTTTTCTTTTTCATCAATTACCCAAGAAAAAGATAATTCTTTCAGATTTGTAAATTCTTTTAAATGAGGTTTGAAATATTTCAATGCTTCATCGCTTATTCTTAACTTTCTCACATATTTTAAATTACCCAAATCTTTCGGATAAACAAAATTTCTCGGTTCAACAACCAATTCTTCCAGTGTTAATTGATTAAACGATTCGGGAAAAACAAATTTTGCTTTTTCATCTTTTATTGAATAATTATGAGAAATTTCAAGTGTTTTTAAATTGGTTAACATTCCGATTGAATCAGGATATTTAAGTTGATTCGATATTTTTAAATAATTTAACTTTGGTAATTTTGATAATTTTTTAAAAGCATCATCATAATCAAAATCATTCGTGATTTCCAAATTAATTCCTTCCAAATTCATTAAATTAATAAAAGAATCGGGAAGTTTTTTAATTGCGGTGTAAGATAAATGAAGCCATTTTAAACTTTTTAAATTTCCCAAACTTTCGGGTAAATATTTCAATTCTTTATTATCACTTAACGATAAATATTCCAAATTGATTAAATTCCCAATCGTTTCCGGAATTGATGATAAGTTTGAAGCAAAAAAATTAAGAGTTTTTAAGTTTATTAAATTACCAATCATCATCGGAATGCTTTGTAACTTACTTGCATAAGCTGCTGAAATTTCTTTTAAATTTGTCAATTGAGAAACTTCTTCGGGAATTTCTTTTAAATCATAATTATAACCGACATTTAAATAAATAAGATTTTTTAATTTTTTGATATTCGGTGAAATTTCTTTTAATCCGTTCATATTCAAATCAAGAATTTTTAAATTCTCCAAATTAAACAATTCTTCGGGAATTTTATCCAATTTATTTCTTGAATAAACAAGTTTTTTCAAATTTTTACATTTAAACACAATTGAAGGGATTGCTTTTAAATTATTGCTGTCATAAACCAAAACTTTTTCTGTTTCGACATTCGGTTCATAAGGTTTGTTTTTTTCTTTTGAAAATTGTTGCAAACTCACATCAAGCCAATTTTCATACCAATCAAAAAAAGTAAATTGCTTTAAACTGTCGTAAAAATACAAAGGACTTAATTCTCTGTAATCCGCCAAAAACCAAACTGTTCCTTTTTGTTCTCCTTTTACAACCAAAACATAATGATGTCCGCAACCGTAATGAGATAAAAACAAAACACCTGATAAACATTTCGGATAAAATCCGACAATATTGTTTGTTTCAAAATTTTCCGAATCATTTATATATTTTTGAACTTCTTTTGTTGTTATCGGAAAATCCGAAAAACATTTTTCATTATTCGGCAAATTATTTTCATCATAATTTTCATCATCGGAATCGTAATAATAATCTTTTGCTGTTTTAATTGCTTCTTCAAAATTAAACAATCCGTAATAAGGTCCTGTATCTCCGTTGCAAAATTGAGTTAAAAACATCAAATAATCTTCCGGCAAATATTCAACGATTTGATTTTCAAATTCTTTTGTAATTTGAGGATTTAACGGAGCATTAAAATTATATTTATGTCCGTAACCTCCGTAATTTGCTCCGAAAACTTCTTGTTTTTTGTCAATTTCAACAAGTTTGTTTAATTTTTCTTTAATTCTTTCAAATTGTTCGTTCATATAAAATCCTCCCGTAAAAAAACACAAATATAACATAAATTGATATTTTGTGCAAAAATATTCATGAAAAATTATTTTTAAAATATAATTTTTTTTTCAAACATACAATTTTTTCCCAAAAGGGTTGATATATGAATCTGCGGAGTCCTCGCAAATCAAAGATTTGCGAGGTGGAAAATGTTGAGCAAAAAAGCTTTTTCAGGTGGTGTCAGGCTAATCTTTCCCGATAAATATTTTGACAAAAGAATAAGAGAGAAAGTAAGAAACTACAAAAATAAAATGTCTTTATTGAACTTAAAAAAGTTCAACACTAATCATACATCTAAAAAATAATATTTTGAAATAAAAATAATAACAAAATATAAAAATAAGATGTATTAAAAAGTAAATACCTCACAAAATATAAATATTTTCTGAGTTAAATCAAAAAGTAAATAACCTCCTAAAATAATTAAATAATATTTTAATTAAAAATATTACTAAACCCAAAAAGATTCAAAGCTTCTTTAAAACCAATAATCCTTTCCTGTAAAACACGATAACCTCTCCAAATAACTTTAACACCTGGAGGTAAATCTGATTTTCTGTTTAAATAACCACCCAAAATACTCATTAAAACAGTTGCTTTTTTTAAAGTAGGTTTTTTAGATAAATCTTTAATGTTTGCAACAAACATCAATAAATACTTCCATTCAATATCATCAAAAAATACAGAACAATCCTGATTTTCATCTTTTCTTGATTCATAAGTCAACCATAACAATCGCCAAGCAACAATATCATAAACTGCCAATGCTTTGATAAGTCTTTCACTTTCTTTAAATTGCAACTTTTCAATATAACAACCGCTTTTTAAAGTATAATGAAGTCTTTCTATTAACCACCTTTTTGTATAATAATTTACACATTTCATTGCTTCTTCGTTATTCAAAATCGGGATTGTTGTTAATAAAAACCATTCTAATTTATCTTTTTCAGGAACTTTATCATTTATTTCTTTCACATATATTGCATATAATTTTACAGGTTCTTTTATTCCGTTTTTTAAATCATTTGGTGTTGATATTGTTACTTCCGAATATGTTATTCCGAGTTTTGTCTTTTTTGGTAATTCATCTTTTCTTCTTGAGAGTTCCAAATCAGTTATTACCTTTATTTTTAATGTTTTTAAATAATCATGTAATTTCAATGAGTTATTTTCCAACTTTCTGTTGTGGTAACTTCTTATTAATAAATCATGATTTTCTTTTTTTATTGCATATAATTCCAATATATCTGATTCTCTGTCTCCTATATATATAAATGGCTTTTCTATTAATTCATCGCATTTTTTGTAATGTTCCAACCATTTATAACTTTCTTTTTCTTCTATCGGATTTTTTTTATTTTTATTCTCTTCTTTTCTTTTTATTACTGTTTGATTTATTATTCCTAACGGCACTCCTTCCATACTTACTGCCATACTTGTATGAACTACTATTCCTTTTGATGTTTTATTTATTTTTGCCAAATTCTTTTCATCTTTTAAACTTTTATTCATTAAATCTGTTGTATCACTCATTATTAGTATCTTTTTTTCCTTTTCTGCTCTTTCTTTTACTCTGTTTCCTATTCCTTCCATTATTTGTTCATATTTTACTTCTTTGTTTGACATGAATTCATAATATCTTTTTAACTCATTTCTGCTTTTAAATGCTGTTGATATGCTGCTTTCAGGACTTGCTGATATTTTTATTGTTATTTCTTTCAGTCTGTTATCTAATCTTTTATCACCTGTTTTCACACATTTTATTTCATCTTTTACCCAATCTTGACTCATCTTTTCCTCTCAAATTTTTATTTTTACTATTTTTATTTCTTCTTTTCAATAACTTTTAAAGATGTCGGGAAAGATTAG
>JACCEE011286117.1_pt1 | contig 14344 bp, 13 predicted proteins | sample 7449931 | NCBI WGS metagenome assembly JACCEE01 (sample SAMN15323457, study PRJNA562643) | freshwater metagenome | isolation source: river surface water | place: USA:Blue River Watershed | collected 2017-08-19 | reverse complement strand
GATGACTTGAAGGCTCGTTTAGAGAAAGTTTTGGGTGCTTCTGAAATGCCTAAGACTACTGTTGAACAAGTTAAGGCTGCTGCGCCAAAGACTAAAGTTGCTGCTGATGATGCACCTTGGGAACCACAATCATCAGAAGATGATGACATGGCATACCTCTCAAAGTTAGCTGAAGATTAAACTGTTGTCGTAAACCGTTTAACCCCGCCTAGTGCGGGGTTTTTTATTGGTTAGACAACTCTTGTTGAATCAAATATCATTCTCTGGAATGTTGCCTCACTATTACGAACATTCGGCAAATTCTTTTTAATTGTTGTCGTTTCTGAGGTCTTATTGATATTTGTGTTATTGACCACTGGTTCTGGTGGAGCAGTTTTCGTTTCCAATTTGTTTTGTATGTTTTCGTTTGTTACACGATTCAACATATTACCTTTGGTGTCCATTTCACCAGTGACAATTTTAAGGCGTGGATCAACCTTTGCAAAATCCGCACGTGCTGTTTGAACACTATCTTTTGTCATTTCGGATATTGGTGTAGGTTGCACACGTTCCGGTGCAGGAGTAGGTGATTCAAGGTTTTGAAACTTTAAGTCTGGCATATCAACTTTGAAGTCTGTTTTATCAAACATTTTATCATAATCACCAGTAATCATGGATTTAAATTTATCAAAAACAGATGTTGTTTCCTTCTCTTTGCTTTCTGCTGAACCTAAGTCATCCAGTTTTTGTTGATAACCCTTACGTTCATCCATAAGTTTTTGTAAGGCTTCACGCTTAGGTGCAACCTTTGGACTGTTTTCACCAAACAATCTAATTTCTCTATCCAATTCATATTGTTTTTGTGGTATGTAACGATCCAATCTGGCAATATTTGTTTTCAAACCAGTTTCAGATTCTCTAAATTCTTTAATGGCATATGCGCCAGCCAATGCTGCTAACGCACCCAAAACAATAGGATTGCCTAGTAACAACCTTAATGGACCAACAGCCAATCTAACTAAAGTGCTCAATGATTTTGTCAGTACTTCCAAACTCTTAGTGACCCATTTCGCAAAGTTTTGAAACAATGTTTCTACCATTGTTTTTAAACCATTCACTGCACCACCAATCATATCACGTATTTTGTCCAAAAATCCACCGACATCATTACCCTCTGATTTCGTTATCTTCGTTACAGTTATTTTTTGACCACCCAAGCCACTCAAAACTTCCAACAATTCTTTATGGCGGCGTTCAGATTCAATTTTATATTCTTCCTCATAATTCATTTGTATCTGAGCACGTTGTTTGTTTTCATCACGTGTTTTTAACAAGTGGGCATATATTTTTTGAAGTACGGGACTGGATGTTACATCACCCATATCACCACCTCTACCAATTTTTTCAACACGACCCTTAGATTCTCTAATTGGTTTCAAACGACCAGTGAAATACTGTATGTCACGTGCATCACGCTTTGTTAAGTGACCAAGAATGGCAGGACCCAAAGAAGAACCAAATGTCAATATCTTTGCAATATTCAATGGATCAAATTTCTGGGTCAAACCCATAATCGTTCCACGTGTTTTAAGTGATATTGCCTTTTTAACAGCAGTACCAATCTTTCTTTCATATTGCAGTTGGTCCGCAATAAGACCTGTTAACGAAGATTTTCTAATTCGTTTGGCTTGTTGGTATGTAATAGTCATCGAATATTTTTCTTTCTTTCGTAGGCTGACCTATCATCCTCTTGGGTTTTACTATCTATTTGTTTAGAAGTATTGGAGTTCACATTCGTATTATTTACTTTTTGTGCAGCAGGCAAATCTTTCTCTAAAGAATCACGCAAATTTTTATTTTCTGTTGATGATTGGTTTAGTTTTGTGCCCGTTTCAGATTCTATTTGCATGGCAAGCATTCTTCTTCTTTCAACACGATTTCTTAATCCAAGTTCAATTCCTGGATTATTTGATAGAGCTGTCTTGAAGGCTTTGCCGATGTTTGCCAAATCAAATTCAGTCATCATGTTGATGAATTCTGTACCATCTTTAGCTGTAGAAGAATAACTGAGGGCTTGTTTTTCCATCACACCACCATATTGAACTCGCCTGTCAGCAAGATACGCAAGAACTCTAGAATCATTTGCTATTTGAGCAGGTAGGTTGGAAAGGTCTTTCTTCAGCGGATTAATTATGCTTTCTTGGTGCCATTTTAATTGTGCCTCATACAATTCTTTTGGTCGTTTTTCTGCCAATTCTTTCCATTGGTCATCAAAACTTTTCGTTCCTGGTTTGCTTGTTAGTCCAAACTGTGGATTTTGTGCAACAAATTTGTGAATTGTACCCGATTTGGTATTCATTCCAAAAATACCATAAGAGAAATGTCCAGGTTCTGGATCATTCGGTACAATTTGACCACCTTTTTTCATGGCCTGTGAAGGATTTTTTGCGCCAGTCTCACCAAAGATTGATATTCCTGCTGCACCAAGACCAGTTATGGCGACTCCTGTGCCTATTTTTGCAGCTGTAGTTCCTGCACCTGTTGTGGCTGCTGGTTTACCTATGGTTTTTGGTACTGTCGGAAAATTAGAAAGTACACCAGTTTGTTCTTTTGGTAATTTATCTGGTGGTTGTGCGCCTTTATCAATCTTAGGTTCAATCTTTTTGTCTTTTAATATTTTTTCGGCAGCTTTTTTGCCATCATTTTTTGATGGCAACTTTTCTTTTTCTTTTTTTGGTATTTCTTGTTTGCTTGTGGTTAGAGCAGATATAATTTCATCATGTCGTCTGTTTTGTTCAGCAATTTCTTCTTCTCTTTTGTTGAACTTCATTTGTTGTTGAAGTTTATCGTCAGTATCAATCTGTACCATCAAACGATAAATTCCATTTAACACATCAGAACTTGAGGCCGTAGGCTTGAGTTTATCCACATCGTTTGAACGATTGAACAAGCTTAACATGCTTTTAGACTTTTCTTTTGTGTTTTCTGATATTTCTGCCATTATTTTCTTTGAAGTTCTCTGATTTTATTATTTTCTTCTTCAATATACTGTATTAACATGGCAACATATATGTCCCTCTCCCAAGGAATCATATTTTCAAGTTCAGTAAGACTATACTTATGGTGCTGCATCAATGAAAAGTTAGTCTTGTAATAATTTCTTAAATCATCATAACGAAGTATTAACCGAAAAAACTTTCAAGGCCCTCCACATCAAATGCGTGGTCAAAACCACACTTTGAACACTTCATTTCTACCTTATGTTTCAATCTAGGTAAGTTATTGAAGTAGTTTTCCAGTTTTTCAAATTGTTCTTGGTTCAAAGATTCAACAAACTGTTGTAGTTCTTCCTGTGTGGTTTCGTGTGAATAGTAAAACTGTTCGCCGTCATAAATGTACTCCACACAATTAGCAATTAACTTGAATGCCAATTCAGTCACATTAGTAAGTTCAATAGAATCTCTCATAATACCAAACTCTGGGTATTTCATTTTTACAGAAATCTTATCACTTAACTGAATTTCAGGATCAACAACAACATCTGTGTGTGGTTTAATATCAGTCAAACCAATTTTCGATTCCATTGTATTGTTACAAACAACACCGTCAACTTCATTATTGCAACGGTACTTTGATTCAGACACTTCACCAACGGATTTTGCTCTGAGGTTCAAAAAATAATATTCTATGTCCAAAATTGGCAATTTGTCCATGTCAAAATCTTCAGACAATGTACAAACTTGTATAATTTCACTGACTGTATGTTGTATTGATGCGGAATCACCAGATTCCATGGCCATCAACAACGATTTTTGTTCTTTGACCAAAAATGGTCTGTATTTAATTTTCTTTTTAGAAAGCGGCAATTCAAGTTCATAAGTTGGCACTTCAAGTTTTGGTAAAGCCATAATAACTCCTCATATCATTTATTAAAATTCAAACTAATATCTTTTGGTACAACATTCAATGCATCGTTAATGACACCTACACCAGTGCCGCCAAGACCACCAATAGAATTCACAACAGAATCCAAACCAGCATCGACAAGTTCCATACCAAGAGCTTGTAGACTGTTGTTTTTCCAATATGTGTAATTGAATGTAACGACCAGTTTATGTACACCATCAGAAGACCAGTCTAAATCCATCTGGTTTGTTGAAATTGGAAATGCTTCATACAAATCAACAGAATATGTCAATTCGTTTGTTTGGTCATACTGGTTTATTCTCAGTGTTGTACTATAATCACCTTTGTATCTGTAATTATTGTTGTGTAATGGATTGATGTATTGTAACCATGCATCAAAGAATAGTTTTTGGTTCATGTCAGCATCAACCAAAAAGGTCATGTCAATGTCATTAAAGGTTGTTGCGTATGGATAACTTTCGACCGGACCATAACTCTTTTGTTCCATTGTTGCAAGTTGACGACCTGGTAAATTTGTGGACTCACAACGATATGTCAAATTTCTTGCGGTTGAAACATAAGGTATCAAAGTCAATGGAATTGGTATGTTTACATCAAAACGACTAGGTCTTGCTAGGTCATCTTTGAAACTGGATTTGAAGTCATTAATGCTGCGTGGCATTTATTAATTCCTTATGTCTTGTAATGATTCTTGCCAAACAGTTTTGGCTTGTTCTTTTTTGAATTGGTGTACAGGTAGATACATTGCAATATCCCATTCCTGTGGTTCAACTGCAAGAATTCTAGATTTTATGTGTGAATAAAGATATTTCTTCAAACAAGGTCTAAAGTATCTATATTTTGATGAAGCGTTCAAAATAGGGTATGTTATTCTGATTCTTTTTATTTCATCATCGTCATTATAAATTGCAAGTGGTAATAATTTTTTCGCAAAAATGATTCTGTGTTTGACAGGCAAATAGTGAAAATTTAACGCCAAAAAACCATCCGATTCTCTTTTCAATGGCATCACCAAAGGGAATTTATCATAGTATGGCATATCGTCTTTGCCCTTTGGATCATATACAAAGTAATACAATCCACCCATAAGAAACTTCTGTTTATCGTTTGGACGTGTAAAACGAGACTTTTCTTTGGTAATCGGTGGCACCAATCGTGATGGACTTCTCAGGTCATTGATTCGTTGTACTAACCAAGCAAGAGAATCACGGCCCATTGTTTGGTGGCCAAGGTCAACCTTTTCTTGGTGTAACGAGGTAAGTATGGATGGTTTTATAGTCATCTAATATTTAGGTTATAGTCCGAGGTGTTCTTCTGTGAAGATTTTGAATTCCCAACCACGATCCAAGCAGTATTCATTTGCGGCTTTCCACTTTGCTTGGTTGACACCCCAGGTTGCAACTTCTTGTATGTATTGTTTGGTGATTCGTTTCTTCTTTTCTGGTTCTTTGGTCTGTTTCTTGGGTTTGACCTCAATCATCATGGTTTTGGTTTTGCCGTCAGCAGTTTTCACTTTGACCAGAAAATCTGGGAAGTATCTATGTTTCTTACCATCCACGGGTGAAATGTAAGGCACAATTAATTCTTCTGATGCCCAAGATATCACGTTTGGATTTTTGTCGAGCCATGCCATCACCCGACATTCCCATGACGAGCGGTATATGATATTTGTGTGGTCTCCTGCGTATTTTGCAGGATTTGTAGGTCTAAATGTTCCAGAATATGCCATAAATAGTATGTATAACATTTTTTAGAGAAAATAATGGCCATTATTTCAATACCAACGTCCATAGGCGGCATCGGCATTCCCGGTTCAGCAGTAAATGGACCACTCAAAAATCTTTTCAAAAACAAATATCAGACCGAAGCTGCATACTATCCTAGAGATTTAGGTAGTGCCACAAAAGGTCATGTGGTTAGTTTTGACTTCTACAAACAAGATAGTTACGGAATAGAACAGGCTCAAAAAGTTTTGACTGAGGCGGTTGAAACAAATTATAGTGAAAAATATCAACAAGCCAAAGAAGCTTTAACAGAAACTTTAGAATCGACAGGAAAAAAGACAACTAATGAATTTGGTAAAGATATAAAAGATTTCGCAAAATCTGATAAAACAGCAATCGTAAACAAGATTAAACCACAATACTCCAAAAAATTAGGCACAGTTAACCTCTATATGCCAGACACACTTGATTTCACACAAGGTGCAAATTATGATTCCGTTAGTATTGCTGAGGCTGCAGGTGCATTACCAGGAATTGGTAGAATAGCTGGTGCCATCAATTCTGTTCTAGGTAATAACGCTGCTGCCAGACTTGCACTGAATAAGGCTGGTTATGTTTTTAACCCACAACAACAATTACTATTTCAAGGTATTGATTTTAGAGAATTTACTTTATCTTTCACCTTCACACCATTTAGCAAACAAGAAGCTGAACAAGTACAAAAAATTATTCGCATGTTTAGAGAAAACGCAGCACCAACTGCGGTAAAGGCAGCTGCAGGTTTCTTCTGGGAACCACCATCAGCGGTAGATATCAAATTCATGTTTAATAATGGTGAAAACTTAAAAGTGAACAAAGTCACCAGAAGTGTAATCACATCAGTTGATATTAATTATGCACCAAATGGTTGGTCAGCGCACAATGATGGTAATCCTGTACAAACAACCATGACACTAACATTCAAAGAAATCGAACTTCTCGATAGAACTAAAATTCAAGAAATGTACGGTGACGCAAAATGAAATACTTCGACACATTACCAAAATTAGTAAAAACTGCAAAAAACGGAACAAATTCCGTTATGACGAACCTTTTGGTTCGTGCCAGTCCAGTGCAAGATACATTGTCAAATCCTTTGTTATTTTATAAGTATGATGTGCAAGAAGGTGATACACCAGAAATTGTTGCACACAAATATTATAATGATAGTTTTCGTTACTGGATAGTTTTGTATTCTAATCAAATGATGGATCCACAATGGGATTGGCCACTATTTGGTCAAACATTAGTTGATTACATAGAAGATAAGTACACAGCAAACAATATCTACGATTTGCACCACTATGAGAAAATCGTAACACAATTGGATTCTGGAACAGGCACACTAAGTACAATAACTACAATTATTGGTGAAGATGATTATAACAATCTAGTCTTAGGTACAAAAACCGTATCATTACCAACAGGAAGTGTAACTGTGACAACAGAAAAAAAGATTGTTTCCAATTATGAACATGAAGTTCAAGTAAACGACTCTAAAAGATCCATCAAATTATTAAATGCCAATTATGTGAACCAGTTTGAAAATGAATTTAAAAAATTAATGAGTTAATATGTCTGAAGAATTAAAAAATAATACTGGTTATTTTCCACAAGACGCTAGTGTTGACAGAATTAGTTTGTTGACAGCTTCTGGTGAAACAGTTGAGTTGAAAAAGTTGATGGTTGAATTGTCCTATTTTGAGGACATTTATAGTTTTGTTGTTTCTGGACATGTTATTGTCGTTGATGCTCTAGGTCTATTGGAGTCACTACAAATAACAGGCAACGAATTCTTAGAAATTAGTTTTGGTAAGACTAAAAATGGTCCAACCAACATCACCAAGGTCTTTAGAGTTTACAAAATAGGTGACAGAAAACCCTCACCAAACCTGAATAGTGAGGCATTTACACTATACTTTTGTTCGGAAGAATTGTTGTTGTCGGAACAAACGAAAATCAGTAAATCGTATGCTGGTAAAAAAATCGACAAAATTATCACAGAGATATTACAAGACAAACTAAAAGTAAATAGTAAAAAAATTAATATCATAGAACCAACAACAGGTGTCTATGATTTTACTGTACCTAGACTGAAACCATTTGAAGCCATAAGTTGGTTATCTTTGTATGCTAGACCATCACTGACTGGTGCACTAGGTGCTGATATGTTGTTTTTTGAAAATAGAGATGGTTTCAATTTCAATTCAATTCAAACTCTTATGTCCCGTGATGTTTATGATTCTTACACATATCAACCAAAAAATTTACCAACAAAATTGACAGATATTGAAGAAAAGATATCTACCGTTTTGGAATATGAATTTATAAAAACACACGATTTATTAAATGAAATTAATTCAGGTACATTTGCAAACCGTTTAATTTCTATTGACCCACTCACAAGGTCGTACAATGTAACTGATTTTGATTATGAAAGTTACAAATCACAAATAAATGAAAAGACAGGTGTGTTAAGTAAGTCCAAAAACAGATTGAACAAAACACAAAATGAAAATTATGAAGGTAACTTCAAGGTTGTGATTGGTAATTCAAATCAATCAAATACACCATATATCAAGGAGAGAGTTGGTTCTGTTGCAAAAGACATTTTTGTTGAGAATTACATTCCTTATAGAACCGCACAATTATCTCTGGCCAATTACATTGTGGCAAAATTGGTAATACCTGGTGACTCTGGTATATCTGCTGGAAGAACGATTGATTTCAATCTTTTGAGATTAGGTGTTGGTGAAAATGGTGAAAAAGAATTAGATTCTTATTATTCTGGCAAATATTTGGTGACAGCAGTTAGACATGTTATGCAGTCACAGGGTGCATTTCAGACAATTTTAGAAATTGCAAAAGAAAGCACACCAACAACCTTGGCTCCAGCATTTTCTAGTGCTTTGAGAAAAGAAATGGATACCGCATGAACAATTTTATAGGTAAAGACGGATTTATTTGGTGGACTGGAGTTGTAGAAAACATTAATGATCCACTAAACTTGGGTCGTTGTCAGGTTCGTATATTTGGTTGGCACTCAGAAAATCTCAACGAAATGCCAGTAAGTAAGTTGCCATGGGGTCTTCCTATGATGCCAGTGAATGCTTCAACCACATCATCGAAACCATTTGTGGGTGATTTTGTTGTTGGATTCTTTATGGATGGTATGTCTGCTCAGGCACCAATGATTATGGGTGTTTTACCTGGAATCATTAAAAATGCACCAAATACTTCAAAAGGATTTTCTACCGGTACATATTATCCAGTAGGTGAACCAACCACAAGTCGCCTATATCGCAATGAAAAGATATCCGAGACTGCAATCGGCCAGCACAACAATTCACTAGACACCGATGTTTCAACTGCAAATGGTGGTTCCTGGAGTGAACCAGCATCACAATATGGCACAAAACCACCATATAACAACGTAACACAGACAGAATCTGGCCATGTTTTTGAACTGGACGACACTCCTGGTAAAGAAAGAGTGCATTTGGCACACAAAAATGGTAGTTTTTTTGAAATTGCACCAGACGGTACAAAGGTAACTAAGGTTACTGGCAAAAATTACGAGATTTATCTATCAGATAACAATGTACACATAAAGGGAACTTGCAATATTACAGTTGACGGAACAGCAAACTTAATGGCTTCAGAAATCAACATTGATGGAGCAGTCAACATTAAAGGTGATGTTGATATTACTGGTCAGGTTACTGCCAGTGGTGATGTGGTTGGATCAGGCATCAGTTTAAAGACTCATGTACACGGTGGTGTTCAAAGTGGTGGAAGTCGCACAAGTGTTCCGCAGTAATTTCAAAATTTCGATTTTTTCGATTCCGGCCCAAGAATTTTCTCCTGCAGCTTCAAAGTTCCAAAAAGTGATTTTACTTTTAGCTCATAAATAAAAGATGGCAAACTTAACAAAGATATATTCAGACATAGACTTCACTTTCACCAAAAAACCGGTGACGGCTGATGTTGCTTTAAGTTATGACACTCAAGCAGTCATCCGTTCTATCAGAAATCTGTTGTCTACCAAAAATTATGAAAGACCATTTAATCCAGACCTAGGGTCAAATATGGATTCAATATTGTTTGAAAACTTTTCACCTTTGACTGCATTGGACTTGGAAAAAGAAATAACTGTTATGATTAAAAATTATGAACCACGTGCAATTTTACAGAATGTGACAGTTAATCCTCAAGAGGACAAAAATGCATACAATGTTGCTTTAACTTTTTTTATTGAAAATGCAACACAACCAACAACAGTAACACTTCTTTTAGAGAGAAACAGATAAAATGGCTGGTGCTAATTCTAATATTCAAATGACAGATTTGGATTTCAATACGATTAAGGAAAACCTTAAGACATATTTGAAATCTCAAGACACACTACAAGATTATAACTATGAAGGTTCTGCGTTGTCTGTGTTACTTGATGTTCTTGCTTACAACACACAATACAATGCATATTACTTGAACATGGTCGCAAATGAAATGTTCTTGGACACAGCATTAGCTAGAGATTCTGTGGTATCACAAGCAAAATTGTTGAATTACATTCCACATTCGGCAATCGCACCAAGTGCAACAATTAATTTGACCGTTACTGGTGTAACACAACCACAATTAACATTACCACGATTCACCAACTTCTTGTCCGAATCAATTGATGGCATCAACTATAATTTTGTCACAACAGATGACACAATCACAGAAGTTAACTTGGCCACCAATCAGGCATTTTTTGCGAACGTTGAAATCAAACAGGGAATTCCTGCGACATTCAATTATACCGTAAACAACTCAAATAATCCCACATCAAAGTTTCAATTGCCTGAACCAAATGTTGACACAACAACTTTGCAGGTTTTGGTACAACAATCTTCTTCAAATAGTTCCTTTCAAACATATACTAAGGCATCAAGTTTTGTATCGTTAAATGGCAATTCTTTGGTATATTTCTTACAAGAAGGTCTTGGCGGAAATTATGAAATTTATTTTGGTGATAACATATTGGGTAAAAAACTGGTAGACGGTAATATTGTCCGTGTTTCATATCTGACCACATCAGGTACGGCTGCGGCAGGCGCAAACAATTTTGTCTTAATGGATACTATACAAGGGTATTCAACTTCTTCTATCAATGGTGTCTCTGCCGCAATAAAAGGTTCAGACCGTGAAACGATTGATTCTATCAAGTTTCAGGCACCAAAATCATACTCAGCGCAAAATCGTGCGGTAAGTAAAGAAGATTACATCACAGCAATACAACAAAACAATCTTGGTTATTCTTTTGATGCAGTAAACGTTTGGGGTGGAGAAGATAATGATCCACCATCATATGGTTCGGTGTTCATTTCGTTGAAACCAACTGGTGCATATGCATTTACACAAACACAAAAAGAAAAGTTGATTAACGATGTTATCAAACCAATTTCGGTTTTGACTGTCGTACCAAAAATTGTTGATCCTGATTACACATATTTGCAATTGACGGCCAATGTTTTGTATGATCCAAAGAGAACAAACTTAACAGCATCACAAATACAAACGAATGTCAAAACAGCAATTGCAAATTATGCCAACACCGCATTGAATACTTTCAATTCAACTTTCTCTGTCAACGATTTCAACGAAGTTGTTAAAAATACAAATCAATCTATTGTTGCCAATGAAATTGAACTGAAAGTTCAAAAGAAATTCTATCCAAATTTAACAACACCAACAACATACAACTTATATTATGGTACAAAGTTGAAGAAAGGTATGTTTGAAAGTGGTATCAATTCTTCTCCCTCTTTTCAACTTAGAAACCCATTAAACTTGTCACAGACAATTAACGGTGTATTCATTGAAGAAGTACCATCATCAACTGGTGGTGTCGAGTCCATTTCCATCTTGAATCCAGGTTTCAGTTATCAAATTGCACCAACAGTTACAATTAAAGGTGACGGCACAGGCGCAACAGCAATTGCCACACTGAACACAAATGGAACAATCAAGTCTGTTAAAGTGACCAATTCTGGTTCCAATTACACTTCTGCAATAGCCGTAGTGACTGCTGCACCAAGTGATACAACAGGACAGTCTGGTTCTTTGGTTGTTAACCTAGAAGGTCGTTATGGTACACTTAGAACATATTATAATAACACAGAGAATGTTAAGACTGTGTTAAACAATAATATCGGTACAATTGATTATCAAGCAGGTATAGTTACATTGAATTCATTTAATCCATTAAATGTGAACAATGAATTGGGTCAATTTACCATCAGTGCTAATCCAACCTCAACAATTATTTCATCATCATTCAATAGAATCATCACAGTTGATCCGTTTGATGCAAATGCCATTGTTGTTAATGTTACTGCCAAAACATGATAGTAAACAATAATAAGACTTCACTACTGGTAACACAACAGTTACCAGAATTTGTCAGGGATAACCCAGACTATGCCAACTTTTCTTTGTTCCTGAAGGCATACTATGAATGGATGGAACAAACAGGTCAAGTAACAGAAGGTTCTAAGAACCTTTTGTCATATAAGGACATAGATAGAACTGCAAACAATTTCTTGCAGTACTTCACCAACGATTTTCTACCAAACTTTCCAAAAGAATCTCTAATTGATGAAAGACAAGCTGTAAAAGTTGCCAAACAGTTGTACAATTCTAAAGGTACACCTGCATCATATGAATTTTTATTCAAGATTCTTTTCAATTCAGAGTTCCAATACTTCAATACAAAAGATGCCGTGTTTAAGGCATCTGATGGTATTTGGTATGTTGCCAAGAGTTTGAAACTTAATACACAAGACGAACGTTTCTTACAGATAGATAATTACCGTATCATTGGTGAAACAACAAAATCTATTGCAACTATTGAAAACACGGTCGTTTCTGGTAATAAAATTGATGCATTTATCTCCAACATTGAACGACTATTTCAGTCAGGAGAGTTTGTTCGTGTTGTAGACAATAACAATCAAGATATTATTATCAATGGTTCTAATCTTAGAGCAAAGATTGTGGGTCAAGTCAGTCAACTAAGAGTTGATTCTAGATCCAGAGGTCTATTGTATAAGGTTGGTGACCCAGTAATTGTTTACAATGGTCTAAGTTCCAATACAGGTATTGGGGCAACTGCTGAAGTTTCTGCAACAACAAGAGGTTCTATTCAACGTATCAACGTTGTGAATGGTGGTTATGGTTATACATTTACACCTAATACTTTAATTGATATTACTGGTGATGGACTAGGTGCTACGGCCGTAGTAGGTTCTTTTGATCCGGATCCAAAGAAACGAGCCAATGTTACTTTTGCACCAACAAGTTCAATTACATTATCCAGATTCACCACGATTGGCAATACGAATTATACTTTCTTACAGAATAATCCAACTGCAAATGCCAACACATCATTAGCAAACGCATTTTCTTTTATAGATTTTACCACTTATCCATTGTCATCCATCATAGTTGAGAATGGTGGTGGTGGATTCTCCACAATACCAACTGTAACAGCAACATCAACCTATGAAAATGACAGTGGTTCATTTGATGACCTTAGTAAATTAGGTATTTTGACACCAATTCAGGTGATTAGTGGTGGCCATGGTTATGTGGCAAACGACAAGATTATACTTGATGGTGGTTCTGGTGTCGGCGCATATGCGAATGTCATTTCTGTGGCTGCAAACGGTGCCATTCTAAATGTTGCATATGTTTATGATTATACACAAAACATTCCAACATATCCCTTAGGTGGACTTGGATACAGAAATGAAAACTTACCAACAATTAGAATCGTATCAGCAAACAATCAGGCAGCAAACGCAGTATTGACTGTGCCTAGTATTCTTGGTACTGGCGCAACATTCTCCGTCATTGTAGACCGTGCGGGTTCAGTAACATCAATTAGATTGTTGTCAGCAGGCGAAGATTATATATCGACACCGAATGTTTCATTGAAGGTGCAAGATATTGTTGTGTCGAATGTTTCTATATCGAATTTTCCACGAAAAGGTGATGTGTTATATCAAGGTAGTAATGTTGAGGTTGCAACTTATCGTTCAACAGTTAATTCGGTGTCATTGTTGACGCCATACAACGATCCAGCAGAGTCTTTATACAACTTGCGAGTGTTTGAATACACATCCAATCCTGATCCAACAGTACACCTAAAGATTGATAGAAACATCAATCTAATTATGGCAAATACTGCCATAGATTCATCATACAATCAAAATGGTGTGAAGAATTATGGTGATGGTGCAGCGAAGGCAACCGCATCTTTCTTAAATGGTTTGGCATTAAGTCAAGGCCAATACTTGAACGCACAAGGACAACCAAGTTCATTCAGTGTATTGCAGAGTGAAAAATATAACAACTATACTTATCAAATTACAGTTGAAAAAGAAATTGAAAAGTACAGAAATGTATTGAAAAACTTAATACATCCAAGTGGTATGAGAGTTATTGGTAGAATGGCAGCCAAGATTCCATCTGATTTTGATTACCATGTACAGAAAGCTTTGTTTGATGCTAAACCATTATACTATTATATTGGTGCATCAGGCACAACGGCAACAATAACAACGAGCTTCACTAACAAGAGCAACAACATCATCAAGTTTAACAATTTACTTGGTGCAAATCTT
>JACCEE011806897.1_pt1 | contig 14348 bp, 14 predicted proteins | sample 7449931 | NCBI WGS metagenome assembly JACCEE01 (sample SAMN15323457, study PRJNA562643) | freshwater metagenome | isolation source: river surface water | place: USA:Blue River Watershed | collected 2017-08-19 | reverse complement strand
GTGCGGCCTCGTGAACCGGCATGCGCTGTTTTTCCTTCAGCTCATTTGCATAGTCAATCAGGATAATTCCGTTACGAACAACCATTCCGCAGAGACTAATTATCCCGATGAAAGCAGTGGTACTGAACGGATAGTTCATTAGTGTTAACCCGATGGCTGTTCCCGGAAGCGACAAAACCATCGTCAGCATAATGATTACTGATAGTTTGATCTTCTTGAACTGGAACAGGATGATGAAGAAAATGAGCAAAATACTCAAGGCCAGCGCGTAAGTCATCGGGATGAATGTTTCCTGTTGGCCCTCATAGTCGCCGCCATAATTCACTGATGTTCCCTCCGGAAGTTTTAGCTTTCCGATTTCGCCACGCACTTCTTCAAATATTGAAGAGGCCGCTCTTTCAGGCTGATTGTCAATCAACATGGTCAGTGTTCTGGTGCCATTTCTGCGGACAATAGTTCCTTCGGTCCAGTCGGGCGTAAAGCTGGCAAACGAACGCAAAGGGCTACCTGTGAATCCGATTGGCGATGTAATGTACTGATCAGCAATGGTATTCAGGTCTTTCTTACCTTTGGTTTCCTGCGATAAGCGTACGTCAACCGGGTAATCGTCTTCCCAAATGGTTGTCAAAGGCAATCCATCCAGTCCGATCATCAGCGAAGTGGATACCATCGATTTTGAATAGCCGAGCAGATTGGCTTTGTCGCGGTCGAGGTTCACTTTCATGATTTGCTGTTTCTGATCCCAGTCGTCGCGAACCCATCCTACCGATTTTGTTTTCTTCAGGATATCGTTAATCTGAGCCTGTGTTGAACGAATGTCATTAATCGAGTCAGCCGAAATCCTGATTTCGATGGGTGCTTTTGACACCTGCATGGCTAGAATTTTGAATTTGACATGCGCATTGGCAAAACCATCGGAATATTTTGGTGAATAGTCGCTTACAACTTCGCGGGTAGCTTCGTTTGAAATGGTATTGATTAAAAGCTGTCCATAGCTAGGGGAAGGCATGTTAGGTGCATAAACGGTATGAAATCGAGGAGAACTGGTTCCGATAAAACTGGTTACGTTGGTCACCCGCTTATCTTTCATCAGTACTTTTTCCAGGCTGTCAACCACTTGCTCCGTACTTTCGAGCGATGACCCTGTCGGCAGATAAACCTCAATGGCAAACTGGTTACGTTCCATTTCAGGAAACATTTGCTGATCGAGGTTTTTAAATAAAACGATAGCCAGGACAATGGTGCTAAGTCCGGCTGCAAGAATCGTTTTAGGATTTCGGAACGACCATTCCAGCGACGAATCGAACCAGCCCTGCAAAATATCCAGCAGCGATTTGCCTTTCTTTTCCTCATCAGGTTTTTTCAGACCTTTTTTAATGAACACAAAGTCGAGGTAAGGAACCAGCAAAACAGCGACCAATACTGAAACAATCAATGCAATACTGATCACTATGGGTAACGGCCTCATAAATTCGCCTGCTGTTCCCGGAACCATAAACCCCAACGGAATGTAGGCAGCCATAATGGCCAGAGTAGCTGTAATGATTGGCGTCAGCAACTCTTTTGCGCTTTTTATAGCCGCATGCCAGGGCGAAATGCGATGGTCAATTTTTTCGACGTGGTTGTCGATTACCACTATGGAATTATCCACAATCATTCCGAGAACCAGGATAAGTCCGGCCAAAGAAACGGTGTGTAGTTCAACGCCAAAGAAGTACAAAAATGCCAAAGTAATCAACACCGCAATTGGCACGGTAATACCTGCCACCGAAGCTACGCGCAGCGGTAGAAGCAACATGGTAACCAGAATTACGGCAATGATAGCAATCAAAAATTCGTGCATGAAATCGGAAACCGACTCATCGACATATTTCGGCAATTCCGAGATCTTGGCTACTTCAATTTCTTCGGAAGTGTTTTTCTTGAAACTTTCAATGGCTTTATCCACGTCGGCGCCATACTCAACAATGTTGTTCCCTTTCTGCATTTCAAGCGAAAGCAGGATGGTTTTTTTACCGTTCTGACGAATGTAATTGTCCGGATCTTCGTAGCGGCGTTCGATGGTTGCTATATTTTTCAGGCGCACAACGTTTCCGTTAGGGTCGGAATAAACAATCTGGTCGGCTAAATCCTTTTCCGACTCAAAGTTCTGCGGAAGATGCACCGCCAGGTTGTACTTTCCATCCTTCAATGTTCCGGCATAGTTCACCATCCCGTTGGGCATGTACGAACCAAGCAGCGTCAACGATTTGATGTTGTATTCATTCAGCATTTCAGGTTTTACGTTCACGTAAATCTGTTCCTTTTGTAACCCGAAATGTTTAATTTTTGAGGTAGCCGGAATTTTTCGGCATTCGGCTTCAAGCTTCTTTAGTTCCTTTTCAAGGTCTTTATAGCTTTTTGTGTCGGACGAAAGGGTAATTAGAAGGGCTGAAGTATCGCCAAAATCGGAATTGGCAATCAACGCCAGAACGCCCGTCGGCAAAGTGCTTTTCATTTCGCTCAGGCCGTGCTTGAGCTTCGACCAAAACTGATCGGCATTTTTTACGTTGTCATTCAGTTCGACAAAAATGTACATGATGCCCTCACGCGAATACGAGTAGGTTTTGGCCTTTTTTACTTCTGAGAATCCGAAAATGTAGTTTTCTACCACGGTGGTCAGTTGTGATTCAACTTCAGCAGAAGTGGCTCCGGGATAAACCCCAACAATGACTCCCTGACGAATGGTAAATTCAGGAAACTCGTTACGGGCCATCTTTTTAAGTGCAATGCCGCCCACCAGCATGAATAGTACGGCGATCAGAATGACGATATTTCGATTCCGCATCGCGGCCTCGATAAATCCAGTTTTTTTGTGGCTCATGTTACAGGATGATTTGACTGTTATCAGTTAACTTTTCTTTCCCCTCAACCACTACAGTCTGATTTGCAGTCAATCCACTGAGAATCTCTAATCCTTTGGTTTGGTAATTCCCAATTTTCACGGCTTGTTTCCGAACACTTTTCTGGTCGTCGTTTACCACAAAAACGATTGAGTTTCCTTCCGAATCTTTGGTAACAGCATTGTACGGAATCAAAACCATTTGTTTTTCGGTGGTCGAATTGAGTGTCACATCGCAAACCATTCCCGGTTTTATTTCAAGTTCCGGATTTTTTACCGTGATTTTTACTTCGTACGTGCGAGAAAACTGATCGGCCACCACGCCTACATTGGTAATTGTTCCTTCATACTGCTTGTTGTCGAGCGCCGAGATCGTGAAACTGGCATTCATCCCTTTCTTTATTTTCCCGATTTCGTTTTCAGGAACCGAGATTTTTACCAAAACGGTTTCAATTTTCACCAGTTCGAGCGGGGCAAAGCTTGAAAGCGCCGATTGACCCGGCTCAACATTTCGTTTGCCAATAATTCCGCTGACGGGTGCGTACAAATTGCATTTCTCCAGACTATTTTTGGCCACTTCCAGTTGCGATTCGGCTTTCTTCAGGTTGGTTTCCATTTCAACCCATTTCACTTCCGAAAGGCTACCGTTGTCGTGCACTTGTTTCAGGCGGTCGTAGGCATCTTTGGCTTGCTGGTACATGGCCAGCGACGAATTGTAAATACTCTGGTTGTCGGCTTTGTCAACCGTAGCCAGCAATTGCCCTTTCCGTACCGCATCGCCTGCCTGAACCAACACCCGCTCTACCGTTCCCGAACTTTGGAATGTGAGCGGAATCGTTTGCGAAGCCTCAACGGTTCCGCTGTAGCGCAAATTCGAGAAGCCACTTGCGGTTAGAACCTGCTGAGCCTTAACTTTCAGGCTGGTAACTTCTTTTTGAGTTGTTTCCTGTTTTTGCTTGCAACCGAACAAGACGATTACGATTGCTGATAAAATCATTGTTTTCTGCATAACTATTATTGTTTTAATTGTTAGATACTAAACGATCGGTATGTTTTGAATATGTAAACATACTAAACAACCGGTATGTATTATTAATATTTAAGTACTGAACGGTCGGTATGTTTTGTTTGAAATCAAAATGATTCATCATTTATAAATTATTGGGATTATTTCTTCATTAGTTTATAAAACTCGGAAGTTTGTTTTTTTAGTAATTCAATGGCACCGTCAATCGAGATGTTTCGCATCACATTTCCGGCAAGACCCATGTTTATCGCAAAAAAGTTATTTGCTACCAGCGACGGATCAATATCGTTCCTGATTTCACCCCTCGAAATTGCATTTTTCAATACCTGGACGGTTTTTTCTATTTCGCCATTGATGAAATTTCCCTGATTTTCGGCAAAGCCGGGATAATGCCTGAATGCGTCGGCAATCAACGAAAGATAATTTATTGGCGAAAAAGTCATTGAATGCTGAAATAGTGATCGGAAAATCTTTTCAGTCTGCTTGATGGATAATTGAATGAACTCTTCAAGAGTTAATGATTCTATTTCATCATCAAATGCGACGATTCGGAAGTATTTATCAATTACATTAATAAATAATTCTTCTTTGTTTTTAAAGTGGTGATACAGCGCTCCTTTAGTTAGGCCAATAGCCTGGCTAATGTCGCTGATTGAAACAGCCTCGTAACTGCGTTGCAGAAACAGCTTGAATGCTTCGTCGATTATAAATTCTTTTGTGTTATCCATCTTATTGCATACTGAACGATCGGTATGCAAATATAAAACCTTTTTGAATACATCAACGTGGAACAGTAGAATTTCAGAAAAAAATAACATTAAGGGAAAAGAATAATGAATTAAGTGTAGTTAATTTCATTGTATTCAGCTACTTATCTTTCAATACCAAATCGCAGCTTATCGGGTAATGATCGGAATGATTGAGGGTTGAAACAGAAAAATTATAGCCGTTGAATTTTGGACTATAAAGAATATAGTCGATTCGGAACGAAGGGAGCCTGCCGTTGTATGTGTTGGCAGTTCCTTTTCCCGATTCAGTAAACGAATCTTTTAGGTCGCCACGAACGGTGCGGTAAGTAAACGATACCGGAGTGTCGTTGAAATCGCCACAAACAATCACCGGATATGGACAATTATCCAGATGTTCGCGCAATGTGGCCGCTTGTTCGGCGCGTTTCACAATGGCGTCTTTAAATTTCCATGCCAGCGATTTTATTCGTGCACGGCCTTTTTGATCGTTATCAAAATTAAGCGAATCGATGCGGTTAATTTCTGCCGGTTTAAGCCTGTACGATTGAAGGTGACAATTATAAACCCGAACGGTGTCATTATCAATAAGCATATCGGTATAAATCACCATATTACTCGAATTACTGAACCTGATTTCACCCATATTCAGAATAGGGTAACGGGTCAGGGTTAACTGTCCGCCTGCATTGCTTGTGTGGGCCAGTTGCATGTGATTTATAGTCGGAAGTTTACTGTTGGTTACATCAAAAATTTGTCGTTTGTTGAGCCTTACTTCCTGAAGACAAATAATATCTGCATTATTTTGCCGAAGGTACCCCAGAATATGATCGGCATTCTCTTTGTTTGGGAATAAGCTAGATCCCATAAAGTATTTGACGTTATAGCTAATAATTTTAATTCCTGATTCGTTGGTTTCTCGTCCCGAAAACTGAAGGTAATTACCAATTTGATTGTAGCCGGCAAGTATAACAATCAAAGAAATAAGCATGAATTTAGGTTTTATAATAGCCCATAAAACAATGAAAATGAGGTTTGAAACGAGGATGTACGGATATGACATCCCAAAAAGAGCTGCGATCCACAACTTTTCGGGGCTTATGTAAACCGATACAGTTGCAAAAATCAGTGAAGCAACCGCAATCAGGTTAAAAAATAAAAGGATATATACAAAAAATCGCTTCAAGAGTTTTGTGGTTTAGATTCCAACTTCACCAATCATCAGCCGCATCTATTACAAATATATGAAATGAGCGCGATTTCTGGAAACACCAGTCAAAATCAATATTTCACAATTGTGAGAATTTCATACGGCAAGTAAAAATAAATTATTCACGGATGAAAATTATGACTTCGGGTAATCGCTGTAAAACAGGTTTGATGAATGCTATTTTGAAATTCGGCAACCAATCATCCGGTCTTTTCCGTTGATATCCTGTTTAAGTATTATTCCTGAAAATCCTTTTGATGCAAGCATTTCAACACACTCATTCCCAAATGCTTCGTTTATTTCGAAATAAAGCCGACCGTTGTTTTTCAACTTTTCTTTAGCAAAATCCGCAATTCTATCATAAAAGAGCAACGGTTTTGCGTCGGCCACAAAAAGAGCTAGTTCCGGTTCATAATCAAGCACATTGCGTTCCATTTGAGCTTTTTCTGTTTCGCGCACATAGGGCGGGTTACTTACAATAATGTCCAGTTCAGGAAAAGTAAACTCAGGCGTCTTGTTTAAAATATCAAAACTGACAACGGTAACGCTTACATGGTTTAAAATCGCATTCTTTCGTGCTGTTTCGATGCTGATGGGCGAAATGTCGCAGGCATAAACGATTGAGTTTTCAATGTTTTTCTGAAGCGAAACAGCAATACATCCGGAGCCTGTACCGATGTCCAGAATGGTTGGTTTGCCCGGCTTGTTTTCCTGAACGATCCAGTCAACAAGTTCTTCGGTTTCGGGCCGAGGAATTAATACTCCCGGATTGCAATAAAACGGAAGATTATAAAATTCGGTACTGCCAAGAATGTATTGAATCGGTTCAAATTTCTTTAGTCGATCGACGATCTGAGAAATATTTTCCTGTTCTTTCTCCTCAAGCAATTCGCTGTCGGCCAGTATTAGTTGGGTTCGGGAATATCCTTTCAGCTTATCGAAAATCAGAGAAATCATGCTTTCAATCTCGCCCTTCGGATAAATTCCATCCAATTCTTTTCTGATGTATGCGATTCCTGCCCTCATTTATTGCTATTTTTGGCAAAGTTAATTTTTTAGCTGATGAATACTCCTGAAGAATATATGCAACGGTGCCTCGATCTGGCTCAACTCGGAATTGGCGAAGTTGCTCCAAACCCCATGGTGGGTTGTGTAATTGTTCACAAAGGGAGAATTATTGGCGAAGGTTATCACGAAAAATACGGGCAGGCACATGCTGAAGTGAATGCCATCCTATCGGTTAAAAATCAGGAATTGCTTTGCGAATCGACATTATATGTGTCGCTTGAACCATGTGCCCATTTCGGGAAAACACCTCCGTGCGCCGATTTGATTATTGAAAAACGCATTCCGAAAGTAGTTGTTGGAATGGTCGATCCTTTTGCTAAGGTGGCCGGAAAAGGTATTGAGAAAATGCGGGCTTGTGGAATCGAGGTTGAAGTAGGCCTGCTCGAAAAGAAATGCCGAAACCTGAATCGGCGGTTTTTTGCTTTTCACGAGAAAAAAAGACCGTACATCATATTAAAATGGGCACAAACACTGGACGGATTCATCGACACCGACCGCACCGAAACCATTCATCCAACCTGGATTACGAATGCCCTGGCCAAGCGGCTGGTGCATAAGCAACGGTCTGAAGAATCGGCTGTTTTAATCGGCACAAATACTGCCGAATACGATAACCCGGCACTTACAGTCCGCGAGTGGAGCGGCAAGCAACCCATACGAATGGTGATCGACCGAACGGGCCGCCTAAGTCGCAATTTAATCCTCTTCGACCATAAAGCACCAACCTGGGTGTTTACCGAAAATGAATCGGCAGACGAGGAAAATCTGAAATTCATAAAGCTCGATTTTAGCCAAAATATTTTACCACAAATGATGGAGGAACTCTATCGGCGTGAAGTTTTGTCGGTGATTGTTGAGGGTGGGAGTGAGCTACTCACCAGTTTCCTGGCTATTGGATTGTGGGATGAAGCCTTTGTATATACCGGGAATCAGTTTTTCGGCAAAGGTGTTGCGGCTCCGCATATCTTGGGAAAAACAGTGGCTTATCGCAAACTCGACGATTGTAAACTGCATGTGCTGAAGAGAATTTAAGCCAAAGACACAAATCCTCCGAATTTGAAAATCGATTTTATTGTTTTTATGTTGTTTTTTGATGAAATTTAATGACGAATAAATTGATCAGAAACAATGGATATTTTAATCAACATATGGAAATCAATGCCCGATCTGGTGTCTGTTCTGTATTTGATTACGGTAATATTTGTTGCGTTCCTCATTATTCTCGAAAACCGAAATCCGGAGAAGACCATTAGTTGGATTCTGGTTTTGATTCTGCTTCCTTTCGTCGGAATAATCATTTACCTTTTTTTTGGTCAGCAATACCGAAAAACCAAAATGTATTCGCGGAAAGGATTAAAAGACCTTGAAAAACTGAGGAATTTAACCATGGAACAATTAGATAATCTCCCGGAGGAAAGCTACCGGTTTAGCAAGAAACTACAATCGAAAAGGAGATTGATAAATCTGATGCTTTCGAATTCCAATGCCATTCTGACCAACGATAACGAAATTCAGGTTCTGAGAAACGGAGAGGAAACTTTTCCTGAAATATTCAAAACAATTGAACAGGCCAAACACCACATTCACCTCGAATATTACATTATTGAAGACGACAAAATCGGCAATTATTTGCGCGAATTACTGATACAGAAAGCTCAGGAAGGAATTGAAGTACGTCTTATTTTCGACGATGTGGGAAGCTGGGAATTGAAAAGGAAATTTATCCGTTCGATGTTGGATGCCGGTGTAAAAGTCGACTGTTTTATGAAAGTTCGGTTCCCCATGCTGACCTCAAGGGTAAATTACCGCAATCACCGCAAAATTCTGGTCGTCGATGGAACCATAGGTTTTGTTGGCGGATTAAATTTCGCCGATCGTTACCTCGATGGAGTAAAAGGAATTGGCCCCTGGCGCGATACACACCTGAAAGTGATTGGCGGAGGGGTAACCGCTTTACAGATTATTTTTATGGCCGACTGGTATTTTGTGTCAAAAGAAATTCTGAAAGGCGAAGAATACTTTCATCCGTTTCAGTCGGGAAATGGCAAATTAGTGCAAATGACTGCCTGCGGCCCCGACTCGGATTGGGAAAGTATAAGCCAGGCTTATTTTTCGGCTATAGCCTCGGCCAACGAATATGTTTATATCTCGACCCCATACCTGATGCCGACACCTGATATTGTAACAGCCCTGAAAACATCGGCCTTGGGCGGAATTGATGTCCGGATAATTGTTCCGGGTTTGTCAGATGCCATTACTCCCAAATGGGGAACCAACTCCTATATTGAAGAACTACTTGAAGCTGGTGTAAAAATTTATTTTTATCGGGCCGGTTTTACCCACAGCAAAGTAATTGTTGCCGATGGTATTTTTTCATCAGTAGGAACAACCAATCTCGATTTCCGAAGCCTTGAAACCAATTTTGAGGTAAATGCCATGATTTACGATGAAGAAATTGCCCAAAAGCTTACCAGTCAATTTCTCGATGACCAGGGCAAAAGTGAATTAATTCTTCTGAATGAATGGAGAAAACGTCCGCGTCTGAATAAAATTAAAGAATCGTTTGCACGGATACTAAGTCCGATGCTCTAAGTCCTTCAACTTTGGCAATCCGTCATTCAACACAAAAACTTAGGGTATTTCTGTGGCTAGTTGTCATCTTTGATGAAAACCAATAAATCAATTAACAATGAACAGAAAGGAATTTTTCAAGGGGTCGCTGGCTTTGGGTGCCTGCGCCGGTTGTTTTCTTATGCCAGTGAGTGCAATTTCAGCTTCAGAAGTACTTCCCGATGACGATGACCGATACAAAAATCTGCTTCAGGAAAAAGAATTTATCCAGAATTGGCTGAGCGATTTGCTGGAAACCATTGACGAAAATCTGGATGAACCATCGAAGGTATTTTTACTCGCCGGATGTGGCCGCGGTTGTTTCAAGCGTCACAAGTTTAAACAGGACATTGCTGAAAGAGGAAAGGGCGATGTTGACAAATTAATTGAATCCTATAAAAGTAATTTTGAAGTCTGGAAGGACGGTAACCAGGTGCATGTGCGTTACGGCGAAGTTTCGCAGGGGTGCTATTGTCCGGCCGCGAAATACCGACCGGCAAAACCCAATGATATTCATTGCGAATGTACCCGTGCCACTCACCAAACTATTTTCGAAACCGCTTTAGGTCGTCCAATTGATGTCAAAATTCTTGAATCGGTGCGACGAGGAAATAAGACTTGCCATTTTGTGGCCACCGTTTAAAACGAAACAGCGTTTGTAATGAATATTTAGACTTGATAAGTTGAGATTATTTTGTTTATCTGCCTTGCTATTTGTAAATTAGGGATGGTAATATTCAAAAATTCCACTCCATGTTAATTAAAACTTTCGCAAGTGCAGTTCATGGGATTGATGCTACAACGATAACCATCGAAACCGAAATTTCGCAGGGAATTAAATTTTTCATGGTTGGTTTGCCCGATAGTGCTGTAAAGGAAAGCCAGCAGCGTATCGAATCGGCTATGCGCCTGAATGATTTTAAGTGGCCACGGAAAAAGGTAGTGATCAACATGGCCCCGGCAGACATTCGAAAGGAAGGTTCTGCTTACGACTTGCCTCTGGCTATTGGTATCTTGGCTGCTTCGGAACAGTTAAATCCTGAAAAAGTTTCTAACTATGTTATGATGGGTGAGTTGTCGCTTGATGGGAATCTTCAACCGGTGAAAGGTGCGTTGCCGATTGCTATCAAGGCTCGTCAGGAAGGATTTGAGGGATTTATATTGCCGAAAGAAAATGCCCGCGAAGCCGCTGTTGTTGATACGCTGAAGGTTTATGGTGCCGATAGCCTGAAGGAAGTGATTGATTTTTTCAACGGAAAAATTGAACTGGAACAAACGATTGTCAATACCCGCGAAGAGTTTTTTGCAAAAGTAAACGAATGCGACGTCGATTTTTCTGATGTCAAAGGTCAGGAAAATGTGAAACGTGCACTGGAAATTGCTGCGGCTGGTGGGCATAATATTATCATGATTGGTCCGCCCGGTGCAGGAAAAACCATGCTTGCCAAGCGAATTCCTACCATTTTGCCTCCGTTTACTTTGCGTGAGGCACTGGAAACCACTAAGATTCATTCGGTGGTTGGTAAAATCGACAAAGATACTTCGCTGATGACACAACGACCGTTCAGAAGCCCGCATCATACAATTTCTGACGTTGCCCTTGTCGGCGGAGGGGCATTTCCTCAGCCGGGCGAAATTAGTTTGGCGCATAACGGGGTGTTGTTTCTCGACGAGCTTCCTGAATTTAAGCGACAGGTGCTCGAAGTAATGCGTCAACCGCTCGAAGACCGGCTGATTACCATTTCTCGCGCCAAGTTTTCGGTTGAATACCCGGCATCGTTTATGCTCGTAACTTCCATGAATCCGTGCCCTTGTGGATACTACAATCATCCTACAAAAGAGTGTGTTTGTGCCCCGGGCATGGTTGCCAAGTACCTCAATAAGATTTCGGGACCATTGCTCGACCGCATCGACATTCACCTGGAAGTTGTTCCGGTTCCGTTTAAAAAGCTATCGGAACAAGCGCCCACAGAACCCAGTTCGGCTATTCGCGATCGGGTAATTAAAGCACGCGAAATACAGTCGGTTCGGTTTGCCAAAAGCGAAGGTGTATTTTGTAATGCGCAAATGTCGTCGAAAATGATCCGGCAATATGTTGATTTGGACGAAGCAAGTAGCGGGTTGTTAAAGAATGCCATGGAAAAACTTGGTTTGTCAGCCCGAGCCTACGACCGTATATTAAAAGTCTCCCGAACCATTGCTGACCTTGAGGGATGCGACCGCGTAGAAAGTCATCACCTTTCAGAAGCCATTCAATACCGCAGTTTAGATCGCGAAAATTGGGGTGGATAATAACAAATCCTGACATTTTATTTTCTTAATGATGATAAAAACCATCATTAAGTATTAATTTGTGTATTAATGATGGGAAAATCAGACGAAAATAATTTATTCAAGATTGAAAAATCAAAAATAAATATATATTTGTATAGAAAAACCATCAATAATATTCAAAATTGGAGGTAGTGATGGAAAATGTCAACATAAATTGGAATGAATTAAGCGATAGCGCTGTCATGGAACAAATTGGTCGCTTTGTACAGCAATCGCGGTTGAAGCAAAATAAAAGTCAGCAGCAAATTGCCGATGCCGCCGGAGTCAACCGCAGTACCCTTAGCCAGATAGAGAATGGCAAGGGAGGAACACTCATTTCCCTGATTCAGATTTTACGGGTGCTTGGCCAAATGTCGTTTGTAAAAGTCTTTCAGGTTGAAGACCGGCCAAGCCCGATGTATTTGGCAACGCTTGAAATGAAAAAACGCAAACGGGCTCGCAATACAAACGGGCCAAAACCTTATGAATTACCCGACTGGTAATGATTGAAAATGCTTTCATATCGATTTGGGGCAGAAGAATTGGTGCCATACACTGGAATTCAGAATCCGGAATTGCCGATTTCGAGTTCGATGCCGGATTTTTGCGCTCCAGGTTGGATGTGGCTCCGTTGAAAATACCATTGTCGCAAGCGCGGGGAACTGTTTTTTCGTTTCCTGAATTGGCCGGAAGCAAAACGTTTAAAGGCTTGCCTGGTTTGCTGGCCGATGTATTACCCGATCGCTACGGAAGCACCCTGATTGATACTTGGCTGGCGCGGGTTGGTCGCCCTTCAGGAAGTATGAATCCGGTGGAATTGCTTTGTTTTACTGGCAAACGCGGGATGGGTGCTCTGGAATTTGAGCCTGTTGTTCCACCGTCGGCCAATCAGTCATCGAAAGTGGAGATCAGTAGTTTGGTGGATGTAGCTCAGCAAATCTTAACGGGCAGAGAATCGTTTTCAACCGACATGTCGCATGATGAGCAAAAGGCGCTTTCTGATATTCTGAAAATTGGTACATCAGCAGGAGGTGCGCGGGCAAAAGCCATCGTGGCCTGGAATGCCGAAACGGGCGAAGTGCGCTCGGGACAAACGGATGCTCCTGAAGGTTTTTCTCACTGGTTACTGAAATTCGACGGGGTTGACGATGCCCAGTTTGGTGCTACCTTTGGTTATGGGCGCGTGGAAATGGCGTATTACCTGATGGCCATCGCCTGTGACATTGAAATGACCGAATGCCGCCTGATTGAAGAAAACGGCCGTGCACATTTTATGACCCGCCGGTTCGACCGCCCAACTGGAAGCACAAAGTTGCATGTGCAAACGTTTTGCGCCATGATGCACTACGATTTCAACGATATTTATTCGTACAGCTACGAGCAGTTGTTTCAGACCATGCGTGCCTTGCGACTGACTTACCCTGAAGCCGAACAAATGTTTCGGCGAATGGTATTTAACGTGATGGCCCAAAACTGCGACGACCATACCAAGAACTTTGCATTTATGATGAATCTACAGGGAGAGTGGCGGTTGACTCCGGCCTACGACGTTTGCCATGCCTATCGCCCCGGAAGCGCCTGGGTAAGCCAACATGCGCTGAGCATAAACGGCAAGCGACAGGGAATTTCCCGCGACGATTTGCTGGAAGTTGGCCGCCAGATGAACGTAAAAAAGGCCCCAGTTATCATTCAGCAAATTGCTGAAACCGTTGCCAAGTGGCACGAATTTGCCGAACAGGTAAAAGTAGAGACTAAGTTGAGGGATGCTATTGGGGGGACTTTGGTGGTTTTGTAGCTAAATGAGAAACCACTTCACGAAATGCAAAATTGGGAATTACAAACAATACCTTTTTTTGCTTACCCTCCGGGTTGCCAGCCGGGGAACATCTTACTAAGCGGCATGATGTTCTCATGGATTATTCTCTTTTTCTGATTGAAATCTGAAAGCATTTCTGCGATCACATCAGGATTTATTTCATCAATGAGCCGCTGTCGTTGTGATATTCTTGCATCTACATCAATAAGTGGAGTATAAGGTTTCGATTTCAGGAAAATACCGATTGGTTGTACCGGATCAAATTGCAACGTATCAAAATTTGCCTGGACGCAAAGAGAGGTAGAAATATTCTCATCTTCACTGTCAAGATAAAGTACAAAAGCTTCTCCGAAATAAGCAACTGCATCTAAATCTGCAACTTCAATCGAACGATTCCTTGTTTCCATAACTTTTTCGATTATAAATTTCTTGCCAGAATAACATTGCTTTGTTGGTGTAAATAATATACGCATTTCACTTGGATAGGTTGATTTAATGAATGATTCCTTTTGTACTTTTTCAGTATTTCCAGCTACTTTTGCTCAACAGATCAGGCGTCCTTAATAATTCAATTGAAAACATTTGTGTATGGCCCGCAACTCCTATTTCCAATTCAAGCAGTTCCGAATTATTCAGGAACGATCGGCCATGAAAGTGGGCATGGATGGCGTGTTACT
>JACCEE010576946.1_pt1 | contig 14361 bp, 12 predicted proteins | sample 7449931 | NCBI WGS metagenome assembly JACCEE01 (sample SAMN15323457, study PRJNA562643) | freshwater metagenome | isolation source: river surface water | place: USA:Blue River Watershed | collected 2017-08-19 | reverse complement strand
CTATATCATAAGGACTCTTACACTCAATTATCGTTGAACCGGGAGAGATGACGCCCTTCTCCAAACCCGCAACCGCCGTGACCATCTTGAACGTCGATCCCGGCGCGTATTGCGCCTGAATCGCACGATTGAAGAGCGGCTTTTCGGCATCCGTAATCTCAGCATAATCGCCGAGCCCGAGATAATACTTCACCTGTTCCGTCGCCTGCGCGTCATCTTCCATTGTCAAAACAAAGTCCATCGGATCGAAGTTAGGATACGAGACCATCGTTAAGATCTCACCCGTCTTCACGTTCAACATAACGATTGCGCCCGCTGAGGCCGTCTTATAGCCCGGTTCACCGTTGGCGGCGGCTTCTTCGATGAAATCCTTCAGGGCATCCATCGCGACCTTCTGCAGCTTGGTATCAATGGTCAGCCGTACATTGGCGCCGGCTACAGGCTCCATTCCGATCGTCTCCGGGAAGAATAGTCCGTCCGCTCCCTCATCCGTCCAGATATTATATGGCTGAGTCCCGGACTGACCATGGAGATAGCGTTCCATCTGGGCTTCTATACCTTGCTGTCCGACAACATCTTCCGCCGAATAACCGAAATCCTTTAAGGTTGTGTATGTCTCCTGAGAAATCTTGCCGATATAACCGACGACCTGCGAAGATGTCTCCGCTAAGGGTGAGTATACACGGCGGTACTCCTTGGCAGAGATGATTCCCTGATACTTCGTATTCTGTTCCAGAAGGAAACTGATCAGTTCTTCCGGCACGTCCGTCGCAATTTTGACGGCGGTTCCTGTCTGGAAGGCCCATCGCGCGGCATAGATCTGGTATCGAAGGAGCGCTATTCGATAGGCCTCTTCATCGGAATATTCGGTAGATATATTAAACACCTCTTTGGTGCGCAAATACAGGAAGAAAACTTGCGGATCCTTCTTCACATATTCGTCTGAATAAGAGACGATCGCGTCGGTAGTGGACTCCTTAAGCCCGAAAAGATTCTGACTGACCTGCCAGGAAGTGATCTTATCGTCGTCCTGCAAAAAGGTATAAGGATCAACCGATAGATAATCGGCAAGATCATACACAGGAACAACGTTATACTGATCGAAAAGATAGGACAATTCCAAAAGCATCGCATTGAGATGCTCATCATCCAGACCCGCATTGGCTATGAGAAGCGTATTAACTTCTTCGGTAGTCGCTAATGGAATGCCGTTACAATCGACAATATTTCCTCTCGGAGCGGGCACGATATATTGTTGCGAGACACCGGAAGACGAATTTAGAATTTGTGTCGTATTTCCGGAGAATTGCAGAGTCGATGTCATCACCAGAATGGTAATTCCGAAGATCCAAAACAAGATTCCGAGGATCGCATATCGACTCCGCAGCAATCCGAGCAGAGAAAATACCGATTGGGGCGTTTCTTTCGTCGTCGATTCTACGTGATCGTGGTCAAAGACGTATACACCGTCGTCATTTATCCTTTGCGCCATAATCCCTCCGTTGAAACCCGGGTTCTCTCTTCTGGCTGAACATATCCAACGCGATATGGACCGACATACTTGAAAAGAAATATCATCGGAATCGCGATCAGAAGATTGACACCGAGTTGCGGCAATATGCTGTCGAGTACAATGGTCTGAAACGGTAAATAGATGGTATCATGCCGTTCCAGCATAGGAAGGAAGAAAAACCACAGATGGCCTATGATCTTATACCCGAGGGTCATGATCGTGACCTGAAGTATCGCTAAGCTTGCGCGGCTGTGGAAGGCCTTCGAGAAGAAGATCGAAGACAGTATTCCGATAAAGAAAAATAGCAATGCCCCGACGCCAAGCGTCATACCGGCAAGAACATCACGTATGAGACCGACGGTTAATCCGACAACCGCTCCGTCAAACGTCTTATAGAAATATCCGCTCAACACGACCAGAACCAGCATGAAATCAGCGGTTTGATTACGCAGAGAGAATGCTTCAGGAAACGAGACCTGAAGAGTTGTAAAAAATATGATGTAGACCGCGTATACCGCGATTTGTCGTATTCTTTCGTTACGCTTCATTAGACTCCTTCTCTTACGCTGCCGGTGTTGGAGTAACCGTTATGGAGCTGTCAACGTTAGTGTCCGCTGTTCCGTCAGCGGTGATCGCTGCCGGAGGGACCATGATGAATACGTCGGTTAGACTGGCAATATCCGAGTATGGCTTCAACATAGCAAAACGATTCAGCGGCGAGCTGTCATCGATCGAAACAATAACGCCAATAGGAATTCCCGCCGGAAAAAGCCCGCCGGAGCCGCTGGTAACCAATTCATCTCCCACCTGGAGAACTGCCGAATCGGATAGCTGATCTACCTTGAGAAGTCCGTCTTCCTTGAGTTCAATCTCTCCGTGGACGATAACCGTCGCACCATTTACCACATTGACGCGTGCGCTGACCGAAAACCCTTCATGAAGCAGCGGCAGAATCTTCGCAGAAGTCATGTCAGATGACAAAACCTTGCCGACGAGCTGCATTTGAGCGTCAACAACGGCGTAAGACGTGATCTCCTCATTGATAACAATCCCGTCTTTACTACCGACACCTACGCGAATCACGCTGAACCATTCATCGGCTTCTCTTGAAAGAATAGGAGCTCCGTAGATCTCATAATTCTCAAAAGTATCCTTAATATGAAACGCGTCCTTGAGTTCTTCCCAGCGAATCGCCGCTTCCTTTTGCTGCTGAACTTGATACTGCAGTTCTGCGATCTGCGCCTCGAGCTCCCGATTCTTATTGCGAATCTCAATTCCTTCGGTTATCGAAGAATAGAAGTCGGAAAAAGCATTGCCTCCACCGGCTATCGCCGTCTGAACCGGTTGAAGTACCAGCGTTATCGGCGTCGAGAGGTTGTGTATGAAGTTTCCCTGAATCGAGTCGAAAATAATGACGGCCACAAGAAGCAACACGACCAAAATAATAATAAATACCTTGTTGGCTAATAATTTTCTGAGCACAAAACACCTCGCCGGCACGATTGATAATCCGCACCCTGTGTTCAAAATCTTATGAAATTATACCATAGAATCGATTTGACTTCCTGCGTCATATCATACCGAGCTCTTTGAGACTCGAACTCGAACCTCTGCCGACGACAATATGGTCGATCAAATCGATACCGATCAGATCCGCAGCTTTCTTCAACGTCCTCGTCGTGGATGCATCGTCAGGGCTCGGTTTCGGGTCCCCGCTCGGGTGATTATGCGCCAGCACAATTGCCGAAGCATTGGCCTTTATCGCCTCACGAAGCAATTCACGGGGATAAATTCCCGTCGAAGCCAGTCCGCCGGAGGAGATCACCGACTTACGAATAACTCGGTGTCTTGTATCGAGCAAAGCCACATGTACTTCCTCTTTCTTCAGGAAACACATCTCATTCTCGAAAAGTGCAATCGCATCAGCGGGAGAGGATACCTGCTTACTCTTCCAGAACGGATCGCCCCGAAGAGAGCGTTTCCCAAGTTCCATCGCAGCCTTCACCGTAATCGCCTTCACTTTACCCAGACCGTGACACTCCTTGAGTTCTTCAATAGAAAGATCCCGCAAAAAGGATAGCCCCTGCCCGTTCTTGTCTAGAAGCAGCAACTCGTGTGCCAAATCCAGCGAAGATTGACCCCTGGCACCGCAACGAAATAAAACAGCGAGAAGCTCCGCATCAGAGAGCGAAGCTTCACCGTATGCCTCAAGTCGTTCATAAGGACGACTCGAGATTGGAACGGACTTAATCTTTGTAGACATGTTGTTCCTCCCTCTCGGGGCACAAAATCCATATCACAAAAAATCAAGCAAGCTCCGATAAATTATTATTGATTTGGATTATGATTCTTTGGCCATACAGCACTTCTTGTATTTCTTGCCGCTTCCGCAAGGACAGGTATCATTACGTCCGATTTTCTCAACATGTACAGTCTTTGACTCGCGATATTCTTTGGAAATCTCCGCGCGACGATCCTTGGAAATGACATTGTTCCACGAAGGCAGATTATAAAGCCAATCCGCCTTAGCGTCGTGCATGTTGAAATAGAGTTTCTCATAATCGACGGCAAGATTGATTTCTGTATCATCATCAATCTCTTCCGGCTTCAGAGCCTCTGTCAGACTCGGATTAATACCATCGATGAAACCGACAAAAATCTCCATCTCGGATTTCTTGAACCCAAGGCGGAAGGCAAGCTCGGACGCTTTGCCCGACAAATACTCCGAATTCTCCGGGAAGTTCGTAAGAATGCGATCGTACGCTTCCTTCTCAAGTTCATAATAATGTTGCACATACTCGGTATACTGTGTCTGGTCTATCGGCTCTTCTATGCTCTTGTTCCATGTTTCAAAGTAACTCATAGATTCTCCTTCATTCCGTTCAAGTGGATTCTTACATGGCTATGCGGGAAGCGATGGCTGTAAGGAAATCTTCTGTCTTTACCACCGAAAGTTCCTTGCCCTTGAGAAGTGGCGCAAGATCTCCCGTAACGATCCCGTCCTCAATGGTCTTAATCGATGCTGCTTCGAGTTGGTCCGCAAAACGCTCCAAATCGTCCAGTCCATCCAGTTGGCCGCGCTTCCGAAGTGCGCCGGACCACGCGTAAATCGTAGCCATAGGATTTGTGGATGTCGTCTCACCCTTAAGATATCGATAATAATGGCGAGTCACGGTTCCATGCGCAGCCTCATACTCGTATTTGCCGTCAGGCGAGACGAGAACAGATGTCATCATCGCAAGACTTCCGCAAGCGGACGCAATCATATCCGACATCACGTCACCGTCATAGTTCTTGCAAGCCCAAAGAATGCCGCCTTCCGAACGCATGATTCTTGCCACAACGTCGTCGATTAAGGTATAGAAATACGAAATACCTGCTTCATGGAAGCGATCCTTATATTCCGCGTCAAAAATCTCCTGGAAAATATCTTTGAAACGATGGTCATAGGTCTTCGAAATCGTATCCTTCGTGGCGAACCAGAGGTCCTGATGGATATCAAGCGCATAGGTGAAACAGGAATGCGCGAATGCAGAGATCGAAGCATCTGTGTTGTGCATTCCAAGAAGAACGCCGGGGCCTTCGAAGTTGTGAATCTTCTGCATCTTCGTCGTACCGTCCGGAAACGTAACGCAAAGCTCGGCAGTACACGCCGCAGGAATCAACATCTCGGAATCACGGTACACATCGCCGTACGCATGACGGGCAATCGTAATCGGCTTCTTCCAGCACGAAACATAGGGCGTAATGCCGTCGACAAGGATCGGCGCACGAAATACCGTTCCGTCTAAAATCGCACGAATCGTACCGTTCGGGCTCTTCCACATCTTTTTTAACTTATACTCATCCATTCGCTGCGCGTTCGGCGTGATCGTCGCACACTTGACGGCGACCCCAAGCTCCTTCGTTCGGTTGGCGGAATCGATGGTAACCTGATCATTCGTTGCGTCACGATTCTCCAGAGAGAGATCATAATACTCCGACTTTAAGTCGACAAACGGTGTTATGAGTATGTCCTTGATCTGTTTCCAGATCACTCTTGTCATCTCGTCTCCGTCCATCTCAACCAACGGAGTTTTCATCGCAATTTTGGCCATATTCTGTCCTCCCTGCTTTTTCGTGAAATCCAAATGATTTTATCCTACTACACGTGTATCGTCAAATCTTCCGGCGAAAATTCATATTCTTTTTGCGGCCTCCGCCAGGAGCAACTCCATCGATAAGCGATCCTCCATCTTTCCGGTCTTAACATGATAATCGGACGTCGCACACGATTCATAAAGTGAAAGCAACTCATCCATACGAAAGGACCGGGCTTGGGAAAGAAGATTGCGGGCAACAAAGGGAACGACTTTTAGAGACGAAATGATCGATTCCTGATTTGCCTGCTCCTTCGCACAAATCAGCTGACGAACGTGACGCGCAAGCATGAAACGAATACGAGGGATCGGTTCTTTGAGTGCAATCAAGGTGTCGAGAACCGTCAATGCCCGGTTCACGTCGCGTGCGCCGATTGCATCCGTCATCTGAAATACCGATCCACGAATATCCGGAATGCAGATCGCATTGATATCATCGATGGAGATTTCCTTCGAATCCCGACCCAGGCTACTGAGAATTAGCTTCTTAACCTCGTTGTCAATCAGACGCATACTGCCCTCACAGCGGTCGATGAGACTGCCGATCGCGTCGACGGTAATCCGGATCTCGTATTTCTTCAGTGAGAAAGCAATCCAGCGACTGAGTTCATCCGCGCTTCGAGTTGCAAAATTAACAACTGTGCCTTCCCGTGCAACCGCCTCGTACATGGCCTTCTTGCGTTTGTCGACCTTCTCTTCAACGAAAACCAGACAGGAGGTGTCCGGAATGGCTGAGAATAGCTTGATATACGCTGCGGCGTCTGCCTGTTCCGGAGCATTTGCGCCGAAAAGACCGGTATTCTGAAGAATTACGAGCCGCTTCGACGAGAGAAAGGGCGGTGTCATGACCCATTCGGAAAGACGCTCCGCATCCAACCGTGTTGAAGCCGTATCTGCCTTATAGAAATCGGCTTCCTTCATTCCGGGAGCGATGACCAGGTTTGTTAATGCGCGAAGAATCTGTTCGATCAGAAATTCTTCTTCACCGAACAATAGATAAACGGGCTGGACTTCTCCGCTCTTTATCGCTCTTGCAAGAACATCATAGGTCGACGCCGGAGGTGCGGCTTTACTGCCGGAAGCGCCTTTGGGCTTTGCCATACTTACCTCTCTTATCCCTGTGGATGGGTTATTATCTCGTACCGATCTATATATATGTTAATGATAACGGCTCCGTCCTGATCCGTTCGGTATAATGTCGAACCGGAAGACAGAATATTTGCCGTCGCATCCCCGGAAGGGTGTCCGTAATTATTATCACCGACACTGATCACCGACACTTCCGGGTCCATCGCAAGAAAAAATTCCTCTCCGCTCGAGTATCGGCTTCCATGATGTCCCACCTTAAGAACATCTATAGATAGATCCTTCATCTCACCTGCAGTCAATGCGTCGAGAATCAGATTCTCTTCTCGAAAACCTGCGTCCCCCATAAAGAGGATGTCCGTTTGCGCAACCGTCAGAAGCAGGATCGCGGAGTCCCGATTGCCGCCGTTCTCCGTAATCTCCGAAGGGCCGATAACCCGAATCGAAACCGATTCGGACAGCACTATTCTATCATCTTTCGCAGTTAAGTTGATCGCGATCTCCGAATTCTCCATCTCCAGAAACAGATCCTGAAGTTCTCCGCTGCTCATAGTGTAAGGAGTAAAGATGGACATCAAACGTCGATCCTTTACAAGCGGCAGGAAACCACCTCCGTGATCACTGTGTAGATGAGTTAGGAAACAAAGATCCGGCTTTACAATTCCGTAATAATTCAGTGCCGGAAGAACCACATATTCGCCGGAAGACTCGGTACCCGCGTCAATCAACAGGCTCTTCCCGTCATCAAGAATCACCATTGCAGCATCTCCCTGTCCGACATCGAAAAAGATTACGGTGGCGATCGGCGGCTCTTCCCTTGAGACAAAATGACACAGCAGGGAAATGCTGATGAGAAACGCACATGCTGTGATGAAGATTCGGCGGAAGAAGCTCCGCGGAAGAAGGAAAGCAATAATTCCCAGAGCGACCGAGATTGGAAGTAATGGGTGAACGCTTTGAAATCGAAAGGATTCGATACCCATCGGACTTAGTTTCTCCGCAGATTCCCGAAGAAGGAACAGCAATCCGCCGACGGGAAGAAAGGCCAGTCGTGTGAACGGGAGCAATCCTCGGATATATGTCCCGACGATGGCGATGGGCGTTACGATCAATCCCAAAGACGATATTCCTTCCGCAAGAATACCTGCATACAGATTTACCGCAATGAGAAATAATGATTCGCGCCCGGACAAGACGATCATCCAAGGAAGCATGCCGATATGCGCCGAAATTACCGGACCCAGAAGATCTGCGATAAATACAGGGCATCCGTGATCTCGAAAAAAGGCCGATGTCCGTCTCGACATAAGTACAATTGACAATGCCGCACTTACCGAAAGACAGAATCCGATATCCACGGCACAGAAAGGCGACTGGAAAACGAGAAGCAAAACGGCGGCAAACATGGACGATATCGGGCAGAATTTCCGGGTGATTAGTCTCGACACCAAGTGAACTCCGGCGATGAGTATCGCCCGGCTGACCGACGGACTCCAGCCCGTGATACATCCGATGCAGATGAGAAAGGCAAGTAATATGAGGCATCGTATGCGACGCTTGGTTCCAGACATTTGCAAAGCGGCAACCGCCGGAGCGAGAAAATAGGCGATATTTGCGCCGGATACCGCCGTGAGATGCGAGAGATTTAAGAGTCGGAAATCCATCTTGGTCCCGTTGTCCATCTCCGACGTATCCCCTAGAAGCATCGCTGACAAGAGCGCTGCGTCCTCTGCTCCTCCGTTATCCTCCCATGCCTTCGATAGGAAACTTCGCATCCCGGCCCCGAATTCTCGAAGTATGTCCTGTAAAGACGAAGAACGAGTCTCAGGAGACAACGGAATCAATTTGCCGGTGTGACTGGTTATCTCCGAAAATACTCCCTGTCTCGCATAGTAGTCGCTGCGATCAAATGAACCCGGATTCGATGGTCCGGACACCGGTCCGATTACGCCAAGGACTCCGACATGCATATTCTCTTCCGGCCATTCTTCGACCGTCCCGAACAATACATCCGCGCCTTGATCGAGCCTGATAATGCAGGTACGGTAGCCGCTTGCCGATACGCGAACGGAACGAATCGTCCCGTCAAACTCATCGTATCGGTTTGGCTCGGAACCGAATCCCAAGCTTTGAGATATCTCTGCGGTTAATCCGTCGGTAGAATCAAGAAGACGATCGGACACGACTCTCGCATAGGCAACGGAAGTAAACGTATACAGAAAAAAGATCGAGGAAGCTATAAGGATAAGCAACGCTCGTTGCCGCATGGCCTCGCCAACCCACGTTGTATGAATAAGGGATAAAAATAATAAAAACAGAAATAGACCGGCGACAACTGCGTAGGACAACGGAAGGAAAAATGCCGCATTCGAGCCGAGAAACGCGCAGATCGCCGGAAGCACAATAGGTCTTCCGAGGACGGCTCGGACGCCCTCCTTGAACGTATCGGAAAGAAGACTTCCCGCGTGCCGAAGTAAGACCAGATGAATATAGCCATGAATTCGCCGCTGGAAAGTCGCGAGCACAAACGGAATCGTCTGCGGCATGGAACGAAGGCTCCGGAAAACGGATCTCGAAAAACGCGAAACTCGTTCGCGTATTCCGGTCACGTGCAATCTAATCCATTCGGCAAAACTCGCTCGAGAACCCATCGCCGCCCCTCCCTGTCCCAACCCGCGAAATCGCCGACTCGTGTAGTTTGCGAGTACGGTGTCGCGAAAATGGGCGCTTCACAGGGATGAGTATAGAGCGTGGAATTGTCGGATTTTCAGGAACTTTTCGACAAAAAGATTCAATTGTCGACAAATCAGATACAGGATGCTCCGGGAAAAAGATACTCCGTCACAGCTTCCTTAAGATCCTTGAGCCCTTCTTTCTTCTCTGCGGATACAGCAAAGCAAAGCGACATGTCTTTGATGAGAAGCTCCTGAGCGATCTCGTTGAGACGCTTATCAAGACCCGCCTTCGATAGTTTGTCGCATTTGGTGAAAACGACATAGTACGGTATGGACTGGCGGTTCATGTATTCGAGCATCGCGATATCCTCACGCGACGGAGAATGGCGGATATCGATCAGATGAAGAACCAAAGAAATTGGGCGGCCGCTGGAAAAGTATTGATCGACAAGCTTCGAGAACTTCTCGCGGACATCTTTGGGTGCCTTTGCAAAACCATAGCCCGGAAGATCCGCTATATAAAATGCGCTGTCAACATCGAAATACACAACCAGACGTGTCTTACCGGGAGCCTGACTGACGCGTGCCAGCTTACGCTGATCGGCGAGCGCGTTCAGTAGCGAGGATTTGCCGACATTGGATTTCCCGGAGAGAACTACTTCCGGGCGATCCGAAGGCGGGCAGGATGCGATTTCGGCAGCTACGCCGAAAAACTTTGTTTTGCGAAAATTGATCTCCATGAAAGTCCTTCTTTCGGATGGATTTGTGTTATTGTCTATGTAGGTACTGTACCATTCTTTCTCTTCGGAAGAAAGCCGAACATCATGAACACATAACGATTTGCTTTTTTCGTTTTTACACAAATCGTCTTGAAAAAAACGTTCTTTTCGTGTCAATTTGCATGATTCAAAATTACAAGGAAAAGCGTTATACTTGATTTGTGTGCGAATTCTTCGGGCCTCGGGTCCGACCGGACACAAAAATGAGATCAGAGGCCGGGGGAATACATGCCAGCATCTCTTTATTCTGAATCCGTACAAAATACCAATCCGGACTTCCGGGGATACTTCCTCGAACCGTTCGGACCGATCGGAATTATTTGTCATACATCAAATCTCGATTTTGTTCATCAGGTCAATCGTATTCTTTTCGACAAGCGTCAGCGTCGTCAAGAAGAGAACAGCAATCCCTATGTCCATAGTGTCGGATATTTGCGCAACGATTACCTGATCCAGTCACAGATCGTTCGTTTCGCTACCGGCGAGGGGAAGGTCACACTGAATCAGACGGTTCGCGGACATGATATCTTTATCATCACGGACGTTCTTGCTCATCAGACGTCCTTTCCATTGTTCGGGAAGGATCATTATTCCAGTCCGGACGACCATTTTCGCGATTTATTGCGAATTATCATGGCAGTCAGCGGGAAGGCCAGAAGAATCAACGTGATCATGCCGTTCCTTTACGAAGGACGTCAGGATCTTCGGAATTCCCGGGAGTCTCTCGACTGTGCGTCGATGCTCCAGCAGCTGTACAATCTCGGCGTTGCTAATATTATCACCTTTGATCCGCATGATATCCGAATCACCAACGCCGTGCCGCTGATGGGTGTCGAGACGCCGAAGTCCGCCTACAAGATTATCAGTTCATTAATTGCATCGAATCCCTCTCTCAAGATCAACAAAGAGAATATGATGGTCGTAAGTCCGGATGAGACAGGCGTCTCACGGGCGGTTTTCTATTCATCCATGTTGAGTCTTCCGCTGGGGATTTTCTATCGCCGTCTCGATTATTCGACTAGAGTCAACGGAGTTCATCCGGTAAAGGAGATTCGTTTCCTGGGCGAGAGCTGTCAGGGCAAGGATATTCTTATCGTCGATGATATGATCAATTCCGGTCGGACGATGACGGAGACCGCGCAGTTCATGAAGGATAACGGAGCCAAAGACATCTTCTGTGCCGCACCCTTCGGACTCTTTACCGAAGGCATTGAGCTGGTGGACGAGTATGTTCGCAAGGGTACAATCAAGCAGGTTCTTTGCACAAATCTGATCTATCGCCGACCTGAGCTTCTCGCGGCACCCTGGTACATTGACGTTAATATGACACCTTTCATCGCGCGTCTGATCGACGCGCTCAATGTTGACGAATCTTTAGGCCATCTGGTCAACCCGAGTTTCCGTATTCAGGATCTTCTTGGCCAGGTACGCATCGGTGAGCTTTTCGAATAAGCCGTTATCACAATTAGGGGGATTACAACATGACATCAATTCCGTCAGCTGCCGACGAAAAGTCCTACTCCAGATATAATCAGTATGGTGATAACCCCATGGCTCCCATCGGTCCGGTTGGATTGATTCCCCTTAAAGGAAGCATGGAATTCACCGAACGCGTGAATTTCTACTTGAACAAACGCCGTTCCGAATATCAGGAACAACTAATTGGCAGCCGGTATCCCGGATTTTTCCGCAACGATTACCGTATCAGCGTCGATAATGCACGGTTCTCTTCCGGCGAGGGCAAAGCTGTGGTCAATCACTCCGTGCGTGGCCATGATCTTTTCCTGATCAGTGACGTAATGAACTTCTCCTGTACCTATAAGATGTTCGGCAAAGAGAATCATATGAGTCCGGACGATCATTACCAGGATCTGAAGCGCGTTATTCTGGCCTGTTCAGGCAAAGCAAGACGCGTCAATATCATCATGCCGTTCCTGTATGAGAGTCGACAGCACAAGAGGAACGCGCGCGAGTCTCTCGACTGCGCATTTGCGTTGGAGGAGCTCTACGGCCTGGGCGTCGAGAATATAATTACCTTTGATGCCCATGACGAGCGTGTTGCCAACGCGATTCCGACGTCGGGCTTTGAGAGCTTATCTGCCAACTATCAGATCATCAAGGCAATGTTCCGGACGATTCCCGACCTTAACTTCTCGAACGGTCGCTTCATGATTGTCAGCCCCGATGAAGGCGGAATCACGAGAGCGATGTATTTCGCCTCTATTCTCGGTATTCCTCTGGGTACATTCTACAAGCGCAGAGATTACACACAGGTCATTAATGGCAGAAACCCGATTGTTGCGCACGAATTCCTCGGAGATTCCGTGGAAGGTATGGACATTCTCATCGTGGACGATATAATTTCATCAGGTGAATCGATGCTCGATATCGGCCGGGAGATGAAGAAGCGTGGCGCGCGGAATATTTACTGCGCCGCGACGTTCGGATTATTCACCGAAGGAATCGAATGTTTCGACAAAGCCTACGCGGAGGGCATCATCAACAAGGTGTATGCCACGAACTTGATTTACAGGCGACCGGAGCTCTTGACTGCTCCCTGGTTCTGCGATGTAAATATGGCTAAATTTGTCGCCCTTCTGATCGACGCCATCAACCATGATTCTTCTTTAGCAAATCTGATTAACCCGACAGATAAGATAAAGAGTCTTCTGGCCACGATGGAATAAGAATCAGACGGAACGACGCAACGGGAGGTACGACTGATGATTGAAGTCCTTAAGGAGATTCTCAACGGTTTTGTCTACTTCGGTCAGGGGGATAACTGGAAAGCGTTGATCATGTATGTGATCGGCGGTTTACTGATTTATCTTGCCATCAAGAAGGAGTATGAACCGGCACTGTTACTGCCGATCGGGTTCGGCGCCATCCTTGTCAACCTCCCATTAAGTATCGCCGGTCAGCCGACGACGATCGCCGGGGTCATCGACACCGCGGCGGAGGGCGGATTTCTTCAAGTCCTGTTCGATGCGGGTATCGCAACGGAATTGTTTCCGATTCTGATCTTTATCGCGATCGGCGCAATGATCGATTTTACTCCGCTATTCAAGAATCCTTATATGATTTTCTTTGGTGCCGCGGCACAGTTTGGTATCTTCGTGACCTTCTTCGTTACGTTGATGCTCCTGCCGCTGGTCGTTCCCGGAATGGATAACACCTATGCGCTGAAGCTAGCCTCGGCCATCGGAATCATCGGAGCCGCAGACGGTCCGACGACTCTTTTTGTCGCCAATCACTTTAATCTTGCCGAATACTTAGGTCCGATCTCGGTTGCGGCCTACTCGTATATGTCTCTTGTTCCGATCATTCAGCCTCCGGTCATCAAGCTCCTTACAAGCAAGAAGGAACGCATGATCCGCATGGATTATCATGAAGAGCCGGTCTCCAAGACGATCAAGGTCGTCTTCCCGATTCTCGTCACAATCATCGCCGGTATCATCGTACCGATGAGTGTTCCGCTTGTAGGATCTCTGATGTTCGGTAACTTGATTCGCGAATCCGGTGTTCTCGAGAACCTGTCGCAGACGGCGCAGCATGAGCTCGCCAACCTGATCACGCTTCTTCTCGGAATTACCATCGGTTCTACCATGGTCGCTGACAAGTTCATTGATCCGGTTACCGGTATGATTCTTCTTCTTGGCCTTTTCGCCTTTGTATTCGATACGGCCGGCGGAGTGCTTTTCGCGAAAACCCTGAATCTCTTCCTTAAGAAAAAGATCAATCCGATGATCGGTGCCGCAGGTATCTCGGCGTTTCCGATGTCTGCTCGCGTCATTCAAAAGATGGCAAAGAAGGAAGATCCTACGAATTTCATACTCATGCAGGCCATCAGCGCGAACGTCGCCGGCCAGCTCGGTTCGATTGTCGCAGGCGGTCTTGTCATCGCTCTGATTGACATGCTGATCAGCGCGGCGTAAGGAGGAACACAAATATGTTTTCGAATGCTTTACTTAACGGTGCTGATTTCTCGATTGAAGGACTTCGTGCCATGGATCTGTGGGCGCAGGGACTCTTTGTTGTCATCATTGGTCTCATCGGAGTTTTCCTGGTTCTGACGCTCTTCTTCTTCACCATCGTCGTCATGCAGAAGATTTCTGAAGCGGCCAAGAAGAGCAAATCAAATGCGGAGGCCGCCGCGGAGTAACCGCCTT
>JACCEE010473262.1_pt1 | contig 14368 bp, 11 predicted proteins | sample 7449931 | NCBI WGS metagenome assembly JACCEE01 (sample SAMN15323457, study PRJNA562643) | freshwater metagenome | isolation source: river surface water | place: USA:Blue River Watershed | collected 2017-08-19 | reverse complement strand
ATCACTCGCCGTGCAATTATCCGCTTGTGCATAACTCATTTATAATCCCAACAAAACTCGGTTTACCCACCCATTTTGGTATAGATAAACCTAACTTTTATGTGGCTTTATATTTCAAATATAGCACTATTGTAATGCAGCACCTAATTGTTAGGAGTATTTATAGCATCAACCCAAACGAAAAGTATTCACCTCCCGAAGCTGCACTACCAAACCATTTTGCGGCAAGGTGCTGCACGGAGCATTGCAACCACAATTTTTGTGGTAGTGCCGCTGCAAATTGCAGCGGGTCCAAAACTTTTTGTAAGAAGCCGCCGCATTTTGCAGCAAGCCCAAAACTTTTGAGAGAACATCCTGCAAAATGCAGGAGGCCGAAAACTTTTGAGAGAACATGCTGCAACGTGCATTTCGGCCAAAACTTTTTGCGAGAAGCCTCTGTAAATTGCAGCGCATCCAAAATTTTTGAGAGAACATCCTGCAAAATGCAGCAGGCTTAAAACTTTTTGGGAGAGGCCGCTGCAAATTGAATTGGGGCAAAATCGTTTGGTTTCGGCGCACTTCCACGGCGAATTGCCCTCTTGCCAAAGTTTTTATTGATCCATTTCGTCAAGTGTAATCACCTTTTCTTTTTCGTGCTTTTCAAGAGTTTTTTCTCATCACTATCAAGCTTGCGTTGTAATTTCTTCACATCTTCTGCCGGTGGCAAATTCTCAGGAACAATACCGCGCTGTGTTAGCATATTTCTAACTGCAAGATTGTTGTCGACATGTTCTTTCTCTATTTTGCTTTGCCCTTTTAAATCTTTGCTTTGCACATTTAATCCTGTCATTTCTGCGGCTAAATCTTTTGCTTTTATACTAATGGTTGGCAGAAAATCGGCGACCGGACGGCTATCAGGCACACCCATTTTTCGTTTAAGCATTTGGGTGTTTAACCGAAAAAGTGCTTGGTCTCCTCTACTCCTTATTACAGCAAAGCCTTGGTTGTCAACACCTCTTTCATATAAAACACCTGACAGCTGTTTTTCAGTTTGGCTCAGTTTTTCACGTGCTTTTATTCGTTCAAACTCCAACAATCGTTGCTCAACCAATTCTGCTCGACGAGTTTGCACAGCAAAATAGTTTTGTGCAAAAGCAATTTCCTCCTTTCGACTATCTCCATTTTGAGCGATTAAATAACAGGCATATCGGGTTAAAAGGATGTCATCAATCTCTTTTTCAGCACCCTTGCCAAGTGTTATCATCTTCCTGACGTCAGGAAAATGATAATCTATTTCTTCACCTGCATTTTTGCAGGAGTCTTTTGCTCTATGAATTACTTTTTCGAAGTTTTCCCATTTGCTGTATCCTAACAAGTCTTGTAATTCTCTTGCGCTCCAACATTCAACCCCCTCTAATTCGGAAGCTGCGGACTCAAACTGGGAAAATAAATTTTTTACTTCTTCTGATTTCATTTACGATAGTTTAAGCACTCTAAATTAATCATTTTTCATTGGAGTATTGATAGTAGAAAAACCAATTTTCAACGCTATCTGTATTTCACACAAAGCGGTAAGATTCCCGTGCGTACATTCTTGAAACAGTTAAATTTTTTTCAAGGAAAAGACTACCAAAAGAAAAAGCCGTTGCATGCAACGGCTCTAGATTTCACTCTTTTTCAACACGCGAATTTGTGATTAAGCTCCAAAAAACTTAGGCGCTACTTTTCGTCTGTTTTTTTAATCTTGCTGCTATGCTTTAGGACCTTCGCTTCGAGATAAAAAACAATCCCCTCAGCAATATTACTGCAATGGTCTCCAATACGCTCAATTTTGCTAATAATATTATGCAGATTAAGGGCCTCCTCAATCTCTTCGGGATGCTTCCGAATATAGTCGGCAATGATCTTGGTGGAGTGCTTGTGCAAATCGTCCAAAAAGTCATCATGCGAGAATATGCTCAGCGCCATCCGAGAATTTTCGTTCTCGAACGCCTTCTTTGCATCGGTAAGCATCTCAATGGCATTTTTAAGCATGTCGTCAATCTGGCAGACCTTTAGCAGTTCCGGGTTTAGGCTGGTCTTGGGACATTTCTTCACAAACTTTGCCATACCGTTGGCAAAATCGCCTATGCGCTCAAGGTCCGAGTTCATCTTAGAGATGGCGAGAATAAGCCTAAGATCGGTGGCTACCGGGTTGAATAGCGCAATGATGCTCTCGCAATCGCGGTCGAGCTTCAGCTCGTAGGTATCAACCATCCGCTCCCTAAAGGAGATTTCGGCCGCCGCACCTTTATCGAAGTTCAAAAGTGCCTCGCGTGCAGTCTCCACCTGCGAAATTGTCAACGACCACATCTCGAAAAGCTGCTGCTTAAGCTTGAGTAATTCTGTATCTAAGTGTGTCATATTTTTTGGATTAAATATTTATTAGAAGGAGTTTAGGAATTTAGCCTTTTAGGAAACTCCTCATTTTTATTAGAGAATATCCTAAACACCTAAATGGCTAAAATGCTAGTTTCTCATCCAAATCGTCCCGTAATATAGTTCTCAGTATGCTTCACCTGCGGCTTGGTAAATATCTGAACTGTTTGTCCATACTCAACTAACTCCCCAAGGTAAAAGAAGGCGGTGTAGTCGCTTACCCGCGATGACTGCTGCATGTTGTGGGTAACAATTACGATGGTGTATTCACGCTTCAGCTCGTGAATCAGCTCCTCAATCTTAGCCGTTGAGAGCGGGTCGAGAGCCGAAGCGGGTTCGTCCATCAAAAGTACCGATGGGGAGATGGCTAGCGCACGGGCTATGCAAAGGCGCTGCTGCTGTCCGCCCGAGAGCTCGAAGGCCGATTTATTCATCTTATCCGAAACCTCGCCCCACAAAGCGGCTTGCTTTAGCGATTGAACCACCTTATCCTCAATGTATGTTTTATTCTTTTCGCCATTCACCCTAAGGCCGTAGGCAACATTCTCGAATATGCTCTTTGGGAATGGGTTTGGTTTTTGGAAAACCATTCCAACCTTTATGCGCAGCTCGTCAACGTTCATGTTCTTGTTGTAAATATCCATGCCATCAACAAGAATCTCACCCGTTATCTTCACGTTATCGATAAGGTCGTTCATGCGGTTGAAGAGGCGCAAGTAGGTGGACTTACCACACCCGGAAGGTCCAATAAGGGCGGTAACGCTATTCTCCTCCATCGCCATGGAGATATTTTTCAGCGCGTGATAATCGCCGTAGTAGAGGTTGGAATTTATAGTTTCAATTTTTGCCATTTCTAGTTCATTTTAACTTTTTTACTGAAGTATCGTCGTAAGCCGTTGGCCAAAAGGTTTAAGATAAGCACCATCATAATTAGCACAAGTGCCGTTCCGTAAGCCATTGGCCTAGACTCCTCAATGTTGGTTCCGCTGGTAGCCAAAACGTAGAGGTGGTAAGGCAGCGCCATCACCTGATCGAATACTCCCGATGGTAATTTGGGCAGAAAGTAGGCGGCTACGGTAAAGAGGATTGGAGCCGTTTCGCCCGAAACCCGTCCAATGGAGAGAATTAGTCCTGTAATAATGTTTGGATAGGCAATTGGAAGCGTTACCCTGCGTATGGTTTCGAGCTTAGAGGCACCCAACGCGTAGCTGCCGTGACGGAAGGAGTTGTCCACCGACTTCAAGGCTTCCTCGGTAGTTCTAATTACCACCGGAAGGGTCATCAAACCTAGCGTTAGTGAGCCTGCAAGGATTGAATCGCCAAAGCCAAGGGTGTTTACAAAGAGCGACATGCCAAAGAGCCCAAACACAATGGAGGGTATTCCCGCAAGGTTATTGGTCATTAGGCGGATAAAGCGAACCACCCATCCATTGGTAGCATACTCCGTAATGTAAATCCCGGAGAGCACACCAATAGGAAAGCTAAAGACAATGCTTCCGGCAATAAGGCAGAGTGTTCCAATAATTGCTGGGTAAATTCCGCCCTTGGTCATTCCATCCTCGGGCATCTTGGTAAGAAAATCCCAGCTAATTGCCGAAATACCATTAACCACAATAAAGCCAAGAATTAAAAAGAGTATTCCAACCACCAATAGGCCCATCGATCGAAACAGCCCAAACGCAATTTTCTCGTTTCGCCGTTTACTTTTACCTATAACATCTATTCTTTCGAAAGTCATTGCTGTATAGTTTATGCGATTGAATTACCTTTTTTGTAGCTTGTTTCGAGAAGAGATATACTCAACCGTTAAGTTTATAATGAGCGTCATTACGAAGAGTATACATCCCAGAATAAACAGCGATTGGTAGTGAAGTCCCCCTTGCGGTGATTCGCCCAACTCGGCTGCAATGGTTGCAGGTATTGTTCGCACCGGTTCGAGGAAGGTGTGTGGTATCACAGCAGCATTTCCGGTAACCATTAGCACGGCCATGGTTTCGCCAATGGCACGTCCAATTCCCAAAATTGCTGCGGCAGTAATTCCTGAAATCGAGTAGGGAATCACAATCCTATAGATGGTTTGCCAATGGCTGGCACCAAGAGCCAGACTGGCCTCTTTCATGGCGCGGGGAGTTGTTCTAATAGCATCCTCGGCAATGGTAATGATGGTGGGTAGAGCCATAATGGCAAGGATTATACTTCCGGCCAACGCCGTTTCGCCAACCGGTAGGTTAAACACCTTTTGAATCATAGGAACTAAAACCACCAAGCCAAAGAAACCATATATAACTGAAGGTATTCCGGCAAGCAACTCGATTAAAGGTTTAAAGAATCGACGCACCCTGTCGTTGGCAATTTCGGCCATGTATATGGCAACCGCCAATCCCAGCGGAAGCGAAATAAGAATGGCACCAAGACTCACCCAAAAAGTTCCAAGCAAGAGCGGCAAAATCCCCAGCTGAGCCGAAGGTTCCGCAGTGGGAAACCACTCCTTTCCTCCAAAGAACTCGCTAGCCTTTACATTCTCGGCAACAATCTCTTTTCCTTTAAAATCTTTTGTAATATAGCTTTGCGGCACAAACCCAATGATTCCCGAAATGCTGTCGGTAACGTTGCTAATGCAGGCCGGAAGATTCTCCATGTTTGCACCAATCTGCTCTTCGGTATAGTAAGTGCTAATATCATCCAGGTGTAAAAGGATGATGGTATCGTTTTTTCCGGTAATCGATTTCCAGTTGGTAATCTCTTGATCAAATATCTTTTTTACGGTTTTTGAATCAATCTGGCTAGCCGGATTGCTCTTGTTTACCACAAGCACAAAACCATCGGAAATTGGGCTCCGGTTAAAAAGTCCAAGTCCTTCTTTGAACAGGAAGATAACGATAAGGATAACCGCAAGGCTTGTAATTCCACCGCTCAGGGTAAGAACTCCTTCGATAAGCTTCTCGATTAACTTTTTATAGAATGGTTTTTTCATCAATGCTTATTTATAAATAAAATGGGATTGCCGCAGCTGAAAATCAGCTACGGCCACCTTAGTAAATCCAACCTATTTAATTGGCACATATCCAACTTGCTCAACAAGTTTTTGACCATCGGCCGAGAGAATGAAGGTGATGAACGGCTTTACGCTCTTTTCAACCTTGGTGCTATAGTAGTAGTAAAGAGGGCGAACAATTGGGTAGGTTTTATTTTTTGCCGACTCCATAGTTGGAGCAACGAAACTCTTACCCTTGTCGTAGGATACCTTTAGAGTCTTAATGCCCTTGTCGATGTATGCCAAACCTACATATCCGATTGCACCTTTAGTTTGGCTCACACTTTGAATAATTGCTCCGGTTGCAGGCATGCTTAGCACGTTGGAGGCAAAGTTCTTTTTGTTGAGCACGTGATCCTTAAAGAACTCGTAGGTTCCCGAACTGGTTTCGCGTGAGTAAACAATAATCTTTAAATCCTCACCTCCAACTTCCTTCCAGTTTTTAATCTTCCCGGTGAAGATACCTTCTAGCTGTTCGCGGGTAAGCTGACCAACACTATTCGAAGGGTGAACAACCACGGCAAGTGCATCGTAAGCGGCAATAACCTCCTTGTAGGTAACACCGGCATCTTGCAACTTAAGCTTTTCGTCCATCTTAATTTTGCGAGACGATTGAGCAAGATCGGTTGTACCGTCGATAAGGGCTGCAATTCCAACTCCGCTGCCACCGCCGGTAACAGTCACCTTTGAGCCTCCGGTATTCTTCATGTATACCTCGGCCTCTTTTTGAGATAGAGGAAGCATAGTGTCACTACCCTTAATGCGTTGCGCCTGTCCGTTGATTGCAAAGGCTAGCGCGATAATCGATACTAGAACTGTTTTCATAATATTTTGTGTTTTAAAGTTTCACTTAAAATTTATACTGCAACCTCAAGGTAAATACATTATCCTTTAAATCTTTGGTATATCCCGATAGGTTGCTACTCTTTTCGTTGGTAACCATATCGTAGTAGGCAACAACCTTCACGTTGTTCGACACAGCGAGAAGTGCTCCTAATCCGAGGGTCGAATATTTTAAATCGGTAGCGTTGGTAGCCTTTTGTCCGGTTGCCGTTTTTCCAATCTCGTCACCTTTTACCTTAGTGTTAGGATCGTAGAAGTCGTATTTGGCAACAAGAGTAATTGGAGTGCGTGCTATTGATTGAACGAAGTAGACATATCCGCCGTTGAACTTGCGATTGTAGCCATCGGGAACTGTTGCGCTACCCGTCACCTTTGTAAAATCGGTTGTTGGGCTGGTAGATGTTTTTGCTTGTCCCGGCTGATCGCCCATAACATATTCGCCACGAATAGTAGTCAAACCAACTACGGTCTCAATGGTTACCTGCGCATCAACACCTTTGTATTCTCGTTTTTGAAAATCTCCAATAGTAGTGTCGGCTGCTAGCTTGGAAAAAACGTTTACTCCGCCAACTTCGGCCATCTCATAAACATTTTTCGTGCCTTGGTAAACACCGCCGTTGTAGTATGACAATCCAACTCCGTAGCGAACACGCTCTTCCATTGCTGCCCGCGTAATTCCAATACGACCAATAAAATCTTTCTTGTTATCGAACTCCGGATTGGTTCCGTTACCCGCAAAGTAACCGGCATCAATCTTCAAGAAGTTCCAAGGCGATGCCTTTGGCATTTGAAAGGTAAGCATTGCACCCAGGTCGCGCTCCCCGGGGAATAGCGTTTGGGTAAACCGTGCACGCTCGGGACTTTCGCGCTGCGAAGATGAATATACAATCTCATAACCAAATGGCTTATTGAATACCCCGCCAGTTAAAGTAAAGGCCTCAAGCCAAGGATCGGTAAAATTCATGTAGGCATCTTTTATTGCCAGCCCCTTCTCGGTCACGTCAAACTGTATAACATAGTTGCTGCGATTTCCGGCATAGGCAAATTTTACCCTGCCTCGGCGAACGGAAAAACGGTTATCCAGCTTTGGGTCGAAGTCGCCCCCAGAAAAAGACTTTGCGCCCATCGAATCGGCCTTTTGATACTGAAATTGATAGTATCCCGAAATTTTTAATTTCTGCAGCCCAACCACATTCGTGTTTAGCACTTGTACGTATGTGGAAAGCGTGTCGATCGGATTGTGTGTTTCCTGCGCCTCAACTTTTCCTGCAAAGGCTAGTAGTACAATTAAAAGAAGAGTAAACGGGTGTTTCATTGTATCTGTACTTTTTAGTCTATTTTTACATTACAAAGTAACCGCCCTCGTATTGCTTCAGAATTACGCGTAACTTAACAATGTGTTAAATATTAAAAGCCAATTGTTAAGAGATTGTAAACAGGTATGTAAGCGTCTTAACATTGAGTTAACAATAAACCCAAGGGGTGTTTTGAAGAAAAACTACATCCAACAAGAATCATACAAGGCCAATTCAAGGCAGACGATGCGCCGACAGCCTAAAAAATTAGAATCCAAGCAAAATAAAACAGAATGGTATTTGCGCTGAAAACCAACGATAACAAGCAATACAAAAAGAAAATTTTCAATTTTTTTCAATTTTTTTTCTCGAACCACTTGCAGGGAATAAAAAAACCTGCTACTTTTGCCACGCAAATAAAGAGAAACACTCCTCTTTAGCTCAGTTGGTTAGAGCACCTGACTGTTAATCAGGGGGTCTTAGGTTCAAGTCCTAAAAGAGGAGCAAAGCCTCGACGAAAGTCGAGGCTTTTTTATTTTTATTCCATCATTGCCGCATTCGTTTTGCTCCGCATCAAAAACACTCACCATACGGAATTAATAAAAATAGATAATCTCTCCCGAAGCACGAAAGGTTGTAATGGCTATATTACATGCGCATTTAACCCTCCTTTTATGCTACGTAAAATCAAAATCTCTTCCCGCCTTTTACTCTTCATAGCCATTATGGTGGTGGCTGTTGTTTGTCTTGGCATCTCCTTCTTTTATGGATTTTCAAAAATCAACAGCTACTATACAAGCCAAATAGAGAATCAGATGGTTCTCGACCAAAAGGAAAAAATTAAGGTTGGCACCCACTCAATGGCTAGTGCCTTAAGCGTCGTTTTAAAGGAGCAGCAGAGTAAAGAAGAGCAAAAACTCCTAATCCAAAAAACTATTGACGCAATTAAATATGAAAACGATGGTTCGGGATACTACTTTGTATACGAAGGCACTGTAAACGTTGCCCACCCCAACCACGACTATATTGGCAAAGATTTAGCCGATCTTAAAGACGTAAACAACACCTACTTTATAAGAGCAGCCTTTGAAAACGCCCAAAAGGGAGGTGGCTACAACAACCTAATTTTCAACAAACCCGGGCAAGGCGATCAACCCAAAATTGTGTATGCCGAAGCTATTCCCGAAACAAGTTACTGGATTGCTACGGGTGTTTACCTCGACAACATTCAGAAAGCACAGGATACCATAAAAGTCTCCGTAAGCAAGATGACTGCTAAAATGTTGTGGATACTAATTGGCGTTGCAGCATGTATGCTATTTCTCGTTATGATTCCATTAAGTATTGCAATTAGAAAAAGTATCATTGGCCCGCTACAAGTTGCAATGGAAGTTTCGCACGAAGTGGGGCATGGGAACCTTGTTGTCTCCATCGAAGATTCCTATACCGATGAAATTGGTCAACTCTTGCATGAACTCAGAAACATGGAAGAGCGCTTAGGCCATACGCTACTAACTACTCGCGAAACGATTGACTCAGTAAAGGGGGAGAGCTTAGAGATTTCCACTGCCATCGAGCAGGTTTCGGAAGGTGCCAACAAACAGGCCGCAACGATGGAGGAGATATCAAGCGCAATGGGTGAAATTGAAGCGCAAGCAAAGCAAATATCGAGTAACGCTAACGATACAAAGGGAATTGCCAAAGAGGCTGCAACCTATGCGTCCAATGCCGGAATAGTATTTTCACAAACCATCACGGTTCTTAGAGATATTACAGAGCAGATCTCAATTGTAAAAGATATTGCCCGTCAAACAAACATACTTGCCCTCAACGCAGCGGTGGAAGCAGCTCGTGCAGGCGAAAGCGGCAAAGGATTTTCAGTAGTAGCGAACGAAGTAAAAAAACTTGCAGAACGAAGTCACATCTCCGCAGAAGCAATCGGAAAACTTTCGAGTAGAAGCTTTGAGGTGGGAAAACAAGCCGATGAGATGCTTCACAAACTAATTGAAAGTTCTCAAAAATCGGCGCAATTAATGGAACAGGTCAGCATGAGCGCATTAGAGCAAACCCAAAGCGTTTCAGAAATAAACAAAGCAATTGTTGAAGTCGATAACGTTATCCAGCAAAATGCTGCCTTTACCGAAGAGATGTCCGCCACTGCAGGTGCTTTGGTTTCAAGAACAGAAGAGCTGCGCTCGCAAATCGAGTATTTTACATTAAAAGGCTAATCCGCCGTTTAAAAAGTAAGGCAGCCAAAACAATAGCTGCCTCACATAACCTATAACATCGATCTAGAACTATTCCACGTAATTGAACGTGTCACCTGATGCGTTTCCTAAGAATGTATTACCGCTACCTGTAAAGCTGCCTCCATCCTTTGTATAAATCCCATAATGGCTCGAATTTTTAATAGTGCAGTTATTAATAGTTACAGCGCTACCTTCTATTGAAACATTTCCAAGATAATAGCTATCGTATCCACCATACTCAACAGTAGTATAGCTCATTGTGCAAGCCGAGGCAGATCCTTGGAATACAATACCGCTCCAGTTACCAGCAACGGGCGAAGCTGCCGCAGAACCAAACCGAATAGGATCAGTTGCCGTTCCCTCCAACTTCAAGGTGCTTACAGTTCCCCCTGAGTATGTTCCAACATTAAAGAATAGATCCTGCCTGTTGAAAAGGAAAGTATTACCTCCCTTAATGGTAAGCGATCCATACACGTACAATCCCTCCTCCATATAAAATGGCACCACTTGCTTCTGCCATGTTCTATTTTGGAAGTTAGAGCTGCTATGATCGCTATCTACACGAATACCAAAACCTGTTCCGGCTGTAATTGCATTGTTTACGCCTAATGTATAAACTGCTTCGGCATAAATATTAATTGGATGTAATGCAATATTAGAAATTGTGTTGTTGGTAAACTCTACAAACTGTCCTACTAAAGCAGTATATGCCAAATCAATTCCATAGTTGTTTCCATTTCTAATAATGCAGTTGGTCATTGCTATTGACGAACCATTTACAATTACCGATGCATTATCCTTTCCTGCATACTCTACAATACAGTAGCGCATTGCGGTGTTTGGTTGAGCCTTATCGTTAAAGTGTAATCCCACCCAGTTGCCAGCCGTTGGTGCTGCTGCCGATGAGGTAAAGGTAATTGGGTTGGTTGCTGTACCTACAATTGTAGCAGTTGTATTATTGTAGCCACCAAACTCAATAGCACCATTTGTCGAGAACTTATATGTCGATCCTGCCTCTATCGCTAAGCCTCCATTCACATGAATATAGCCATTGATAAAGTAAGGAACACTAAGCTTCTTCCATGTTGCATTTGCCAACGAAAAATCATTTACGATTTCAACACCCTTTGAAGTAGAGGTTAAGATGTTGTTTGGATCAATCAGGTGAACACTGTTGCTGTTTGTGATAATGGTATGGTCGCCACAATCCTTAATTTCGTTCGCAGTAATGTCGGGAGTCGAGGCAGTATGATTGTAGTTGCTCATATCTAGACCCTCATTCTGAATCTTCTGAATTAAACAGTTGTCTATTTTCAACCATGTATTGTAAACCGTTACACCAACATCGGCCAACTCAACCACACAGTATTTCAGAGAAGAAACAGATGATTTGTTTGATGTTTCAAATCGAAGACCATTCCAATTTCCAGGGGTTGCATTTGCATCGAACGAGGTAAAGCGAATCTTCTGCGTTGCGCTACCTTCGGCCAATAGCGAACCGTTTTGATTCTGCCCAATCACCAATTCGGCATCCGGTTTAAACCGAACCCAAGTTCCCGGTTGAATTACCAAGTCAGCATCAACGTAAACGGTTCCCTCAACAATGTAAGTTTTAGAAGAAAGCCATGTTGTGTTTGTTGTGATGTTAGTATTAACAAAAACAACATCACTAGCACCTCCAGCAAGAACGTATACAACCCAGGTTACGTTTTCACCATTCGAAGTTTTCACCACATAGTTCACTGGAGTTGAGAAATTTTGAGCTGCTCCGGATAAAGGTGCTACCGATGCCCCTTCCGAAACGGTAATCTGGGGAACCAGTGAGACCAGCGAAGTTCCGGCGGGAACAAATACGTAGATCTCTTTTGACTCATTGTTAATCGACGCAGTTACGCCGGTTATTCCCGAAAATGTAAACGAAAGAATTTTTCCTTCGCCATTTCCTGTTGTAGTCTCCTCCTCTTTCTCGCAAGAGGTAAATGTAACTAGCCCCACTAGGAGCATAGTAATCATTGTAATAATCTTTTTCATAGCCTGATATTAAAAGGTTTGTGGCAAATGTATGGCATTGCACGTCCCCGCTCAGGCTATTAATAGATGCGCATGTATTTGTTCGAGATGCGCTAGGTTAATTCATAGATGCGCTAAAGGCTAATATTGGCTAGCTCGGTGAGAACTTGTTGGCGCTTGCGGCTTGCAACCGGAACGCAGGAACCATCAACCATTACGAGTGTTCCACCATCGCGCTTATCGAAGTGATCTACGCAGTCGATATTTACCAAATGGCTCTGATGAACCCGAATAAAGCCATATCCCGAAAGCAACTCCTCATACTCTTTAATGGCTTTTGTAATCATTATCTTCTTTTTATCGCGAAGGAAAAATGTAGTGTAGCTCCAATCGGCTTCGCATCGGACAATTGAACTTAGCGTAGGCACAAAAACACTATCGGCTGTACGAAGCATCAATTTCTTTTCGTGCTTATCGGCCGAAAAGTTATTTACCATCAGCCGAAAAGATTCCTCCGACTGGTTGGCATTTGCCTTAAGCGCTTTCGACACGGTAGCCGAAAACTCTGCCGGGATAACAGGCTTCAGCAAGTAATCGAAAGCGCTAAACTTAATAGCATCGAGGGCATACTTATTGAACCCCGAAACAAAAATCAGCTTAAATGGAATAGTCGGTAGCTGCTTTAGCAAATCGAATACAAGCCCATCGGGCAGCTCAACATCCAATATAGCAACATCGGGGACCACATTCTTTAGCAGCTGCAATCCCGATTGAACGCTTTCGGCAGAAAAAAACTGCGCACCGGGGTATTGGCTAAGCAGTAAGCTATGCAGCACATCCCTAGACGCGGAATCATCATCAATAATAGCGAAAGTAGGCATCGGTTTTGTTTCTATTTCTTTGTCACATTTGGAATCACAAAAGCTACCGCTACACCGGGGAGGCTTGCATCAATGGTTTTTCGATCAACAAATTCAAAGATAAATTTTTTCTTGCATGCAACACAAGCTTTCATCAATCGCTCCTTAACCAAGCCTATAGCCCTCGATTGGTGACTGCTATCAAGGGTGTGAACCACTCCTCGTCCATTGTCAACAATAGATACTCGAATACCCTCAGGAACAGCGGAGAACGACACAGTAATTACGCCACTCTTTTCTAAAGTCTTTACACCATGCTCCACTGCATTTTCAACAAAGGGTTGAACTAGCATTGATGGCACCTCAGTATCAAATATATCAATGGATTGGTCAACCTCCACAGAGTAATCAAAGCTGTTGTTGAGACGAAGTTGCTGAAGGCGCAAGTAGCTATTGATATACTCAACCTCCTCCTCAAGCGACACCTTATCGTTAATAGAAAACTCGAGGGTAGAGCGCATCAACTTTGAAAAGTAACCGATGTAAGTGGCGGCCTCTTGGGGAGAAGCTTTCATTACATAGTTCTGAACTGCAGCCAAAGCATTCGAAATAAAGTGTGGGTTGAGTTGGCTGCGTAGCAACCGTTGCTCTAACGATATCTCCCTCAGTTTATTTCTAGTCTTATTCTGCCTAAAAGCCAGCATTACAAAGGCCAAGACAAACAAAGCAAGCAGCCCTCCAGCGTAAATTAACCATCGCTGTTTGGCAATGAGTTTGCTCTTTAGATTATTCTCGCCAGATAAGCTATTTATCCTCTCCTGCTTTTTCTCAACATCAAACTTTACATTTAATGCATTCAGATTCTCCTCCGAGGTAATTTTAAATATCGAGTCGCTTATATTCTTATACTCCTTCAGAAAGCCAAGCGCTTTGGAGAGATCGCCTGTCTTCTCATATAGTGTTGAAAGATCCCTTGCTGTTTCAGATGAGATTTTCAAAAAACCATTTTCGCCAGCTGCTTTATTGCTGTTGAGTAGATAAAGCTCCGATTTTTTTAAATCATTTATCTGGTAGTAAACCTGCCCAAGGAGTTGATTGCTCTTAGCCATACCCTCAACATCGCCCAACTTTTCCCTCATCATTAACGAACGATGTCCATATAGAAGAGAAAGACGATACTTTTTCAGCCCAGAATAAGTAGTGGCTATGTTGTAATGCAACAAAGATGTGAGGTAATCATCATCATAGCGTTGTGCGATACGAAGTGCATTAAGATTCATCTTCAGAGCTTCACTGTTCTTTCCTATATTTCCATACACAGAGGCTATGTTAACTATACCTGATGCATACTTCAGGGAATCACCCATATCGAGATAAATTTGTGAGGACTCCTGGTAAAACGGTAGTGCATCCCTGTCTTTATTACTATCAGTATATACGCTTCCTATATTCTGCAGAATAAGTGCAACATACCGCTTGTTATTAATCTGTTTCGACAGATAGAGTGCCTCGGTATAATGCTTTATAGCCAAAGGAAAATCACCTAGAGTTTGGTATAATAATCCAAGGTTCGTAAACGCTGATATTTGCCGAGAAGTATCCCTGTTTTCCTTTGCAACGGCCAACGCTGCGAGGTAATTCTCCATAGACTTCCCATACTGTCCTGCATAAAAATAGGCT
>JACCEE012655744.1_pt1 | contig 14370 bp, 8 predicted proteins | sample 7449931 | NCBI WGS metagenome assembly JACCEE01 (sample SAMN15323457, study PRJNA562643) | freshwater metagenome | isolation source: river surface water | place: USA:Blue River Watershed | collected 2017-08-19 | reverse complement strand
CCTGCCATTTCCGCCGTTTCCAAAATGGCTTGGACTTGATTTGTATAACTTTCAATCGCTTCTAACAAGGCGGGGTTTTCACTATCCATTGACACACATTCCTCAAGAGCTGCTGACAATCCTGTGCTAATATCATTTAGTTGGTTTCGTACAAGTTCAATTAAATCTTCTGCCCCTAAATGCAGTTCTTTCTCTTCTACGTCGCGGGGAGCGACTGCTGCTGAATCAAGGGCGGGCGCAGCAGCTCGAGGTAATAAAAGCGTTAATAATTCGGTGGCTTGTTCTGCACTTAAGGGCTGTTGCCATTGATTATCCTGCAATTGTTGCACCAGTTGCGGTGCAGCTTCAATGGGGGTTTGCAAATAATCAATAACCCATTGTGTCCAATCACTGTATAAGGCTTGTGTGGTTGTGCGGTCAGCTTGTTCGCCATATAACATAATGTTATTATTGACAAAGTCGCAAACTTGCTGCACACCTGTCAATTGTGCCATTTCAGCAGCATCCCAAATGGCTTGGACTTGTTCTTGATAAGTCCCAACCGCCATCATCAGGTCTTCGCTACCCAATTCAGCCGCCACGATGCTCATCACTGTGCTGGCTAATTCTAAAGACGTATCTCCCAATTGTGCAATGACTAATTCTAACACGTCTGGGCTTGCTAACTGAATGGTTTCTAGTGAGTTTTGTGCAGAACTTGCCTCAAATTCTTCAGATTCAGCTATGCTTTCATTAGTAACCGATGCTGCTTCAGCAGGAACTGTCGATAACTGTGCCATTAACTGACTTGCCCGCTCATCTTCTAGCGGACTTAACCATTGATTATTTTGCAACCCCGCGACTAAGGCAATTGCCCCTGTTGTCGGAGATTGTAAATAATCAATAATCCATTCAATCCAATCGGTGTATAAAGCTTGATGTGTTTCACGGCTACTTTGCTCTAATCCGCCAAACAACATAATATTTTCATTGACAAAATTGCAAACTTCTTGCACACCTACGAGATGCGCCATTTCAGCCGCATCCCAAATTTCCTGAACTTGCTCTTGATAAGTCCCCACCGCCATCATTAATTCTTCACTGTCATCAGGTGCGGCAACGATACTTGCTACCGTCCCTGCTAACGCTAAGGAAGAATCCCCTAATTGCGCAATTAAGATTTCTAAAATATCAGGGCTGACTAAAGCAACATTAGCATGTTCATGCACTATCGCATCTTCAGTTTCAGCTAATTCTGCATTAGCTTCATTCTCAACATTGTCATCGTGGAGAACATCATATTCTTGTAAACTATCAGTCTCATTTGTCTCAAAAGTGTCTTCATTTTCTAAGACAAGCGACTCATCCAAAAATGGTTCTTCTTCAGAAAATTCGGAATAACTTTCTGCTGCTGCTTGCGCTTCTACTCCAGCATCAAAAGGCGATGTTGCTGATAATTTACCTAAAGTTAAAATGTTTAATAAATCAGTCGCCTGATTCTCATCTAAAGGCTGCAACCATGCAGGTTGACATAATTGTAAAACCAATTGCGGTGCATTTTCTAAAGGATTAATTAAATACGCCCGAATTTGCGTCAACCATTCCATTAGCGCGGGTTGCGCGGCGCGGCGAATGGCTAATCCTTGTGTGCTCAGTTCAAAAATATTGTCATTTACAAAACCACAAACAGCCTGCAATCCATCCAGCCCAGCATGTTCAGCGGCTTCATTAATTGATTGTAAATTATCGGTATATTGTTCAACAGCTTCAAATAATTCATCACTATTATCTTCTGCTGTGACAAAATGCTGAACCGCATTATACATATCAGCATGAGCTTCATTAATTTCATGAATTAGATTTTCTAGCACATCAATGTCAGCTAATTGCCATTTAGTCTCATTTGCTTCCATTGTGTCATGCTCAAATTCAGCATGAGCCGATTCTGTCAATTCTGCTAAATCATCACTTTCAGCAACCAAAGTTGAAATATCTGTTGATAATTGCGCACTTTCTAATGATTCTGCCGCCTCTTCTGCTAATGTGTCTGTTTCAACATCATCTAAAACTTTATCCTCTAATGTTTCTAAAGCATCAAGGGATTGAATTTCAGTATCGTCAGCTAAACTTAAAGAATCCTCTAAAGTTTCCTCTATTTCTAAAGCATCAGAATTAAGCATTTCATCTTCAATAGTTGTTTGCATTTCTGCATTTTCTATAGAAACTTGTGACAATGCTTCTAACTCTTCTAAAGAATCAAAAGAGTCTTCTAATGTAGCGTTTTCTAAAGTAAAACTCGCATGATTTTCGGTTTCTTCTTCTTCAACTTCTTTATCATCAGTAATAACGAGAGCAGTGGGCAATTGCTCTAATTTTGCTAAAGTTTCAGGCGATATAGATTCAGTTTCAGCTTCTAATATTTCATCATCTTCGGTGTGATGTGAATTATCAGATAATAAAAAAACATCTGGTGTATCATTTTCAACTTGTGCTAACTGAAAATGATTTTCTTGCATTTCAGTTTCTTCTTCAAACAAAGCCGTTTGTTGTTTAATAGAATCATTTAAATTGGGTGTTTCTATGTAATTAATAGCAATAGAAGACAAGGTGGCATCTTGATTTAATTGACTCAATAATTGCTTAGCATCAAAATCACCCAATGGTAAAACCCATTGGGGTTGTTGCAAATGCTCAACTAAAGCAATAGAACCCGTTTTAGGGGTTTGCAAATATTCTAAAACGAGGCGTGGAAAATGGGCAAATTGTTCATACACTAGAAAACGTTCAGCTTGAGAACGCGAACTTAATTCAAAGAAATTTTCATTAATGAAAGTATAAACATTTTGCAAACCTTTGAAATTATCTTGTTCTGCGCTTTCCCACAAAATCTGCATAATATTAGTATAAGTTTCTACTGAATTTAGAAACTCATCACTATCTTCATCTGTTGTTACAAATTGTTTTAATGCAGACGTTAACTCGTCGCCTAACTCAACAATTTTATTAGATAAACGCTCAAAATGCGCCATTGTTGGATTATTGGTAGGCGTTAAAGCCATTTGCGTCCGTTTGATAGGCGGAGGAGCTAATTGCGTTGTTATTTGCGCATTGCCTTCAGTTACTGCAGGCAATATTGCATTTTTATCTTGCGTTAAACGGACATTTTCCGCCGTATTTTCTGTTGTTTTAACCTGTTCTTGCGTGTTCGTATCTGCTTCTTCAAGATGTGGTTTTAACCAATCATCTAATACTTCAGGTGGCAATTCTTCTACAGTTGAAAATTCTTCTTCAGCTTCATCTTCATTATCAGCTAAATCAGCCAAATCCACTTTTTCATGTTCTTCTGAAACAGGCACTGAAAAATGCGTTTCATCTTCTAATAATTCATCATCTAAATTCTTTGATAATTCAGTATTAGAATATAAAGTCACTGGTGAAGAAATATCTGTGTTTTCTAATTCGGAAAATTCAGGCAATTCTGTTGTTAATTTATCAAAAATCACCGCACTCGTTGCCATTTCTTCTAAAGGCTCTATTTCTTCTAAAGCTTTAAAATCAGAGGTTTCTACTAATTCATCACTAAACTCGCTGTTTTCCTCAGCGGTTTCTAACGCAATCTGTGAGCTAAGTAAAACATCATTATCGAGTAATGTATCATCTCCTAATTGTCCCAATGCTAATAGTGCATCATTATTAGAGGTAATTTCCTCATTCATTTCAGGAGAGGTTTTAATTTCCTCATCTTGCATACTATCCAGCATAGTTTCTTTATTTTCAGCGATTGCTTCAATTTGAGAAACTTCTTCCTTAATTTCCTCTTCTGCCAAATTGTCCAATTTAACAGACATAAGAACAGAATCATCCTCTTCTTCTAATAAGTGCATTTCAGAAAAATCAGGAGTTTCCATTAAATTAGCGTCAGATTCAATAATTTCAGGGACTAAATCTTCATGGCTATCTTCTAACAAATGATTAATACTTTCTAATTCATTGACAATAGCTAAATCCTCAGCCTGCATAGAGAATTCAGCATTTTGAGTTTCATCTATTTGTGTTTTTTCTATAACAGTTTCTTGTTCTGTATTTAAAGCCTCAACTGTATTTTCTTCTTTTATGTTTTCTACATTAGTTGAAAGGATGGTTTTAATAAGCTCAACATCCTCTGTAAAAAATACAGTAAATTCATCTGCTTGATTTGGAATATCAAAAGGCGTTGGCAGTGCAAATAAAGTTTGCACTAATTTTTGAAATGAAGTTGTTTCAAGAGGCGAGTGTAAATAGTTAGAAACTAAACGCGGCAATCTTTCTAAATGAGCACATAATTTTTGACGTTCTTCCAGTGTATCTACTAAAGCAATCGCTAATAAACGTTGCTCAATAGCTTCACAAACAGCCGTTAAACCTTTTAATTTCACATCGCTAGCTATGGTTTGTAATGTTTGTACATAATGATTACAAACAGTCAAAGCTTCCGTGAAAGCAGCACTCTCAGGCTCAGCTTCGGCTAACACGGCTAATGCTGCATACAAATGATGAGTCTCATCTGTTACATAATTATGTAAATTAGCTAATAAATCCGCTTTGAGAACTACTGGCATAACGGTTTATCCATCTCTCTGGAAATTTCCCTAAATGGGTACGAAGTATACAGTGAATTGAGCAATAACAGGGGAATAATTCCCCTGTTTTCAAATCATTGTAATGATGCAAACTGATTATAACGTGGGTAATTTAAATACCCGAACTGATTCAATCAACTGTTTGGAGAAGTCCACCAAGCGGTCAGTTTGAATAGTTTGTTCTTCTAACTGTTTACCCGTTTCTTGGGTACTCATTTGAATGGTTTGTGCCCGTTCGCGTAATTCGTTAGAAATTTGCGCCTGTTGCCGTGATGCCATCGCAATTTGTTCAACCACTTGCACCAAGTTAGAAATTGTATTCTGGGTTTCTTTCATCTGTTCCCCCGCCCGTTCGGCGAGGCGTGAACCTTCAATCACCTGTTGAATCGTTCTATCCATCGTGGCGATGGTTTCGTTCGTTTCTAACTGAATGTTTTTCACCAATGCCGAAATCTGTGAGGTCGCATTCCGTGAGCTTTCAGCAAGCCGTTGCACCTCGTCCGCAACCACCGAGAAGCCGCGACCCGCATCCCCTGCGGCTGCTGCTTGCATGGATGCGTTCAAGGCGAGAACGTGGGTACGCTCAGCGATGTTGTTAATGATGTCAACGATGGAGCTAATTTCTTGAGAACGTTCACCTAAACGCTTAATCCGTTTTTCCGTTTCGTGAATAGTTTCCCGAATTTCACCCATCCCGTCCACCGTACTCGTTACTGTTGCTAACGCGGTTTGGGTTGAGCGGGTCGCTTGCACCGCGATTTCGTTACAGGATTGTGCAACTTCAGCAATTTTATTCATCGCTTCTGCGGCGGCTGATAATTCTGCCATGGTTGCGTCCACCACTGCCCGTTCAGCTTCCGCCACTTTGGATACGTTATCCGCCTGAATTTTCACCTGTTGGGTTGCCGCTTCTACTTCGTCCGTAATCCGTCGTACGTTAAGTAACACTTTAGAAGTTTCAGTCGCCATTTGGTTAATCGCGTCCGCTAACGGACCTGTTACGTCTTCGGTTACAGGGACTTGAACGGTCAAATCCCGTTGTGATAATTGGAAGGAGGCTTTTAACAATTCAATAATAGAGTTGTTGAGCATTTCGTTTTCTTTCTCCGCTTTGGCTAAAGCGGTCAAGCGGTCATCTAACAAGCCGTTAAACGCGCTGGAAAGTGTTTCTAATTCGTCACCTGTTTTAATTCTAGCACGCGCAGTAAAGTCACCTTCAGCAACTCGGGTAACGATGTCTTCTAAGTCTGAAATTGGTTGAGCGATACGACCGAAGAAGAAGAAACCAACTGTTCCCCCTAACACGAGAATGACTAACGCCACAGGAATCGAGCTTCGGGTAATTTCTTCGTTAAGTGCTTGCAAGCGTTCAAAGGATTCAGTTTCTTGGAGGTCGGAGAACACTGCCCATTCTAAGCCAGGCACGTTAATAGGTGCATACGCTGATAACACGAGTTCTCCCCCGCCCCGATACGCTTCGTCTAAGTCGAAGCCTGTCACCCCTGAGAAGGCATTCCGCGTTGCGGTGTTTTCAATAATCATCAAACCTACAGTGGTATCTTTTAATTGAATGCTTTGAATGGTTTCTTTGGGTAAAGTTTCATTTTTTTCGAGGTTGCTTAAAAATTCTTCTTTGTCTTCCACTAAGGAGCGGCTGTCATTACGCATGGTATTGTCACGCGCCACGATGTAGGTTTCACCCGTACGTCCAGATTCATCAGGTCGCCATGCGCGTCCATACGTCATAATGTCGTTGATTCGGTGAATCGGTAATTGGAAAATCATGACCCCAATTTTTTGGTCTTGGTCATTGAAAATCGGTGCACCGATAAAGGCAACTTGTCCTTCATAGTAAGGTTTATAAGGTGCAAAGTCAGCAATATAGAATTGTTCACGCGAGTTGAAACGCATCACTTCTTCATAAACCCGTCCAATTGCTGTTTTAGCATAAGGTCCATCAGTTAATGAAGTCGCGAAGTCTAGTTCTTTCATAACGGAATACACAATATTACCGCTATCTGCATCTACTAAGAAAATGTCTTGAAAGTCGAAACGACGTAAGAATGAATGAATTGTTTCGTGGTATTGACGATGCAGTTGTGTGTAGGAAGAGTTGTCATTCGCAGCAAATAACTCTTCTTTAGTACCTAAAGGATTGGGGTTATTAGCAATGTAATAATATTGTAAGGCAATACTGTTATCAGTTAATTTATTTAAAATTGCTTCTAAATCACTTGGAGAATCTTCGTTTAAAGAAGCATATTCTTGTGCATATTCATTATTGTAATAATCTAAAATAGCTTTGCGATAAGTTTCTATGGGTAAAGATTGTGGTACAGCAGGGCCATCTTGCAAATTGGTGGCGGCTTCCGCTTCAAATCGCTGAAAAGTCGCTTTAAAACCTTGCATGGCTTCCACAATAGTTTCAGATTCAGAATACATCTGAATCTGATTAATCACTAAATTAAAGTAATCTTCAATTTGTGATTTTTTGTTATCGCGAATCGCACTAATGTGACTTTTCGCTGATTCAGTAAGAGCTTGTTGCCCTAAGTTAGCAGCAATTCCTCCCGTGAAGTAGGAGGTAATTAGCACCGGAATCACCGCGAGGAACGCCGAACCGATGAACATTTTTTGCCGAAGTTTCATAGTGTGTATTCTCCGTTGCTAGCGGGCATTAGGCTGCCACTTTAGTCGCTAACGATTCAAAAAAGCTTATATGATCAAAGTTAAACCAGACTTCATTATTTTTTTCATACGCTTGCACTGCAAATGGCTTAATTGCCATTGGTAAGGGTGGCGGCGTTTCTAATTTGTCTTGCGGTGTCAAGGTAATATGGATGGGTAAATCTTCAATAACGATTGCCCCAGCAGCATCGCCCTGTCCTAAAATAAGTAACATGGTTTTCTTTTTTTGTGCTTGTTTTTCCAAGCCTAATAGCATTTCTAAGTTAAAAACGGGAATTAAATTTCCCCGCAGGTTGATTAAACCTAATAACCAGTTTGCTGTATTAGGAATAGGACAAATTGCCGTTACGTCACGCAATTCACTTGTAGCACGTTCGGCAATTAATAAACCAATATTCCCAATGTGAAAGCCCATCCGTCTTGAAATTTCTAAATGTTGTGAACCGTGTACCCGCTCATCAAATTGGCGATTTAGCGGACGATTCAAAGCATCGCTGGGCTTTAACCATGTTTTACGAGGGCGAGGCGTAGTATCCATAGTTAATTTTCTCTATCAAGTCAAACTATTGAAGTAGTGACAATGGTTATTAACGCGTAACATCTGGCGGTGCAACGAAGTCTTGAAGGGGTTTAGCGTTAAAGTGTAATATCGCGGGGTCACGTCCAGGATAGGATACCCATTCGGTAAAAGGTTGTTGTCCTGCTAATTCATGTCGTTCCATAAAGTAGCGAATGTGACGCATGGTTTTACGCATAATGCGGTCACGCCGAATGGTGGAAAGTGCAGTGGTTGGGTTATCGATAAACTGTACAGTAGAAAGTTGAGAATCTAAATCAGCCCGTCCACCAATTACTCCTAAATTGCTGATAATATTGGTAATGCTATCTAAAGTTGCAGAACGACGTGTTCCTTGTAAACGCTCCATGACTGAGAACCATGTCGCTAATAAAGCTTGCGCAAATTTTGGATTCTTTTCTAGAATTTCACGTCTTACGACTAACAAGTCTTCAATTTCATAAGGAATCTGGCGACTATCAAATAAGTTTTTGGCTTTGCGTTCTGCTACTAAGCGAGTGATATTTGGATTTTCAGTGACTACGCCAAATATTGAATCAGCACTAAATTTATTCAGAATTTCGTCTTCATTTGTATTCACAATGCTGATTTGATCAAAAGGGATTTGGTTGCGAACTAAGTAGCGATCTAGCAAATAGTGACGCGCTGAAAATTCGGTTAAAGCAAAACGTTGTCCACGAATATCAACACTTGCGTTTTCAGGCAGCAGAATTGCTTCATTACCATTACTTAAACTACTTACTAAAATGGCATCAGCACGGACATTTTGTCTGACTAATTGTGAAATAGCATCAATGTTATTGATAGAAATGGCACTGACTTCACCTTTAACAAACTTATCAATGTTATCGTTATATGTTCCAACGACTAGTTTTATGGTGAATTTATAATCACTGCTGAAATCTAAATTATTTTCTTGTTGTGCAAGAAGCCAAGGATAGTCTGTAACGTTATTGTTAGTAACGGCTAATTGAAATTCTTCAATTTTTTGTCCCGTTTGTGGTTTATTCCCAAAAATATTATTAGGATCGGGGAGCGAATCACACGCGGTTAGCCATAAACTCGCCAATATAATCCCTATAATCCGCATGTTGATAAGGTAAACGTTTGGCATGTTTAACCATCCCTCTTTTAAGAACTGCATACGATTTAACTAGCGTTGAATGTAAGTATAGTGGGTGAATGTAGCGTCTAATTCTTATAGATGCTTTGATATTTGTTTTTGCATAGATGGATAGGGAAATAGGCAAATAAATAACATATCTTTTGCTACTGTTTCTTTTTTCCTGATTGATAACAACCTAACAAAAACGCAAACAAACCTTAGAATAGTAAAAAACACGATAAATAACAAGTTATCACGCTTTTTTAAAGAGTTACTTTAGATATGTGGAACAACAATTTGATAATTTTGACTTAACTTAATTTCGCGTAGCAGCATCCTCGGTATCCTCGGTGATAATATGGAGATGACAAAGAGAAAACATCAACAGGCGTTATTCATTAAGTCAATCGTTTCAATGGTAAATCAGGTGTGTTGATTTACCATTGTTTTGTCGTTCTTTAGGTATTAAATTTCTCAATCTCTGCCAAAATTTGGTCAGGGGTATAAGGTTTTTGTACTAAAGATTTTCCCCCTTGCATTTCAGCCCACATCCGGTCTGCTTTTTGTCCTTTGCTAGTCACAAATACAATAGGAATATGTTTTGTTGCTTCATCATGGGTGATTTCGCGACAAGCTTGGTAACCATCCATTTGCTGCATCACAACGTCCATAAAAATCAAGTCGGGCTTTTCAGCTTTAGCTTTTTCAATGGCTTCTTGTCCTGAGCTTGCCGCTACGACTTTATAACCAGCATCGATTACAATGTTTTGAATATTCATCCGGTCAACAGTTGAATCATCTACCACCAATACTTTATGAATAGGCATATACAAGTCTCCTCATTGGGTCATAACAACATATTCCGTGTGTAACCACGGTCGAGTGTTTTATTAAACGTAAAGCGGTCTTTAAAAAATCTAAAAAGTGCCTTATTTCCCTTCAGGTAACAATTTAAATTTATTAATGACTTCTCTTAAACGATCTGAATCTACAGGCTTAGTTAAATACACACTTGCACCTGCCATCGTTCCTTTTAATTTGTCAAACTGCGAACCTTTACCCGTTAACATGACGACTGGTGTATTTTTTGACATTTTGTCAGACTTGATGGTTTTACAGACTTTATAACCATCAATACCAGGTAACATCACATCTAAGAAAATAATGTCATAAACAGCTTTTTTCACAAACTCAATTGCTTCTTCACCTGTTTCGGCAAAGTCAATTTCCATCCCGTACAACCGTAAATTAACTTCCATGGATTTACGGACGGGTAAACTGTCATCAACTACTAACGCCTTGACCCCTGTGCGAGCAACTTGTTCAGCACTTTGTGCGGCATCGCGTAAGGCACTATTTGCTTCTTCATTTAAAACATCTTCTCCCCCAATAACGGCTTCGGGGATATATTTATACGCATCAATCGTCACTTTATCGAGTACTTCAAGTACCCGTTTTAAAGTTAAAGGGCGACGCAAGTAGGTTTCTTTAGCATCCGCAGGAGGTGTATTTTTAGTCACCCGAACCGACGGTGTGGATGAGTTATGTACGCTAAAACTACGCCATTCTGACATAGCATTCGCATCGTCCACATCTACGAGGATAATATCGGCTTTATCGCGTTCATTGCCGCTAACGAAGGTGTATTGACGATTACGAGAAGCGGCTAACTTGAAAATACTTCCTAATGTATTTTGTTCATTGGGTGCAAGACCAAAAGCACCTACCTTGAAGATTTTATCCATCGTTGTCGTTTCCCATTTAAGCTAAATCTTTTTGATTAATTTTATAACCTGTTTAAAAATATTGTAATTATTAAATATTTTCTCACCCTAAGCACATGACTCATTAGGATATGACGATATATCTAAAGAGAGCGGCATTGTATTTTAGTATTTTAGCTATCTTTAGTGATGATTTTCTAGCACTTTTTTGATGAGATTTACAATATTTTTATGCTTCAAAGCATTTTGATAATCTGTTTTACAGTTCAATCTTTTGTCAGTCAACTTTTGTTTTTTTTCACGGTTAAGTGCTAATTTCGTTTTATAACATACAACAGGCAAGCTCAAAATTTAAAGTTTGGCTCAAAGGAACAGCCCGTTCATAAAACGAAATATATTCTACAAAACGAATAGTAAAACGTTGTTTTCCACTATTAATTTCAGGATAGCATTTTGCGTCATAGGGTAATGCTACCCGAATTAATGGACATTCAATCGGTGTCGAAACAGTGGATTGAAAGAAACCTTGCTCCGCAATTTCTTGCGATATTACGCTATTTTGGCGCAGTAAATATAAACTTAATTCTAAAGCTTCCCGAATAGGTTCAAAAGGGGTAAGCCATTCAAGTAATTCTACCTGACGCTCTTTAAAGTGTCTGCTTAACCAAAAATGGTAATTGGGCATATCCACTTTTGCCGTGCCACCTGCAATATGTTGGCGTTGCTTGAGCGTATTAAATAACAAATGTTGACTGAAAGTCGGAAAAGGGTTTGCAACCGTTGCTAAGCGTACCTGAACTTGCTTAATTTGTGAAAGTGAGCGTTCTAACCGTTCATTATCTACATTAGGTTGATTTTGCCAACGTAACAAACTGTTTTTTTGCTGGTCTAGTAATTCAGATAATTCTGCTTGCCATTCAGTACGCGTGAGAATTTCTAAAATTTCTAGCAAAACCAAAATTAATGCACGTGTATCCCATTGTGCAGGACTCGCCAGCCAATATTGAACACCTTCGAATAAATGCTCTAAGCGTAGCAATTGGCGCGTTTTTTCATTAAGGGGTTGTTCATAAAAAACTTTCTTTTTCACAATCAAGTTCTTTCTGTAAAATGCCATGCGTCACTGTCTAATAATGCCCAACCAAAATACAACAGGCTGTGGTAAGTTAGACAACAGTAAATTGGAAAAATCAATTTATTACGCCATTATTCTAAAGAAATACTGTAATTAGTCTAGCAAGATTTGCGTATTCATTGAAGAATTGTTAAAACAGTTTTTCCTACCTTGCAATGAATACAGATTATGAGAGTGCGGTTGTTTTTATCTGATGCGCTATTTTTAAATATAACTCATGCAGTTGATAAATTTTTTTGGTTAAAGTTTCTATCGTTAAACTATTATCTACCATTTCAGTTGCAATTGCTTGACGTTGTTGCCGTGAAGCTTGCGCAGCGAGAATCGCGCTTATCATATTTTCATCCAGCCCACTGCGCCGTGCCAGTCGTTCGCGTTGTAATTCGGCGGGGCAATCTACTACTAAAATTTTATCTACTAATTGCATTTGCTGCGTTTCTAGCAATAGCGGGATGCTCAAAATACAATATGGCGTTTTAATTTGGGCAACTTGCATCAGCATTTCTGCGCGAATACGCGGGTGCATAATCGCTTCTAATTTCTGTTTTTGCTCAGGTTGTTGAAAAACCAAGTCGCGCAAATACGCACGGTTTAATTGCCCATCTGCTTGTAATATTGCTTGCCCAAAAGTTTCAGCTAATAAAACTAGCACAGGAGAGGGCGGCTGTACGATTTGATGTGCAATAACATCAGCATCAATAATAGGCACGCCTAATTGCTTGAACAGTTCTGAAACGGTTGTTTTACCGCTGGCAATTCCACCTGTTAAACCGACCTTAAGTGGCATTTTTTCACCTAACTTACAGTCATTGCTAAATAAGCATGGGTAATTTCTTTACCCCCTATTAATGCAATCCAGCCCGCTGCTGCTAAAAATTGTCCAAAAGGCATAGGTTGGCTTTGTTCTTGTTTTTGCAAGGCAATCATAATACTACCAAGTACCGCTCCGACAATAGAGGATAATAAAATAATCAAGGGTAGCATTTGCCAGCCTAACCACGCGCCGAGCATTGCCAGCAATTTAAAATCGCCATGTCCCATACCTTCTTTGCCTGTGAATAATTTAAAACCCCAATATACGCTCCACAAAGATAAATAGCCAATCATTGCCCCTATCACGCTATTTTCTAAAGAGGTATATAACCCAAATTGTAAGTTAACAAAAATCCCAAGCCATAAAAAAGGTAAAGTTATATCGTCTGGTAATAATTGTTTATCAATGTCAATCATACTTAACGCAATTAATGCCCAAGTAAAAGCTAATGCACCAACTAATTGCAAACTTGCACCAAATTTCCATGCAACAACTAATGATAAAATGGCACACAGTAATTCAACAGCGGGATAACGTAAACTAATCGGTTGAGCGCAATTAGAACAGCGTCCTTTTTGCCATAAATAGCTTAAAATGGGGATATTTTCTAAGGCGGTGATTTGATGATTACAATGCGGGCAGTGTGAGCGAGGAAAGCTTAAATTAAAAATTTTGGGTTCTAATTTGGGGGGGTCTAATTCTAAAAATTCAGCACATTGCACGCGATATTCACGTTCCATCATCAATGGCAAACGGTAAATAACGACATTTAAAAAACTCCCGACAATTAAACCGAGCAAACCCACCAAGAGAAATAAAGCGACAGGATTGTGTGTTAATTCATACCACATCATAAAAAAGCCATTAAAGTTAAAAGAAGAAAAGTATTAGCATTTGGCGGTTTACAAAAGACCTGCTAAGTTTTCAAAACCTAGCAGGTCTTCGATTTGTCTGACATAGTGCGCTGTAAATGCTTGATGCGCTTAAATTGCAGCACCCATTTTGAAGATAGGTAAGTACATCGCAACTACTAAGCCCCCGATAACAACCCCTAAGAATGCCATAATCATCGGTTCCATCAAGCTACTTAAAGCATCAATTAATGCGTCCACTTCTTCCTCATAGAAATCTGCCACTTTTCCCAGCATTTTATCTAAAGAACCCGCTTCTTCACCAATTTGTACCATTTGCAAAACCATATTCGGCCAAACACCCGTTTCACGCATACTGACGGCTAATTGTGTCCCTGTTGAGATGTCATCCCGCATTTTTAAAACAGCATTAGAATACACAATATTACCGGTTGCGCCCGCGACTGAGTTCATGGATTCAACTAACGGTGTACCTGCTGCAAACATGGTGGATAATGTCCGTGCAAACCGTGCCACGGCGGATTTAGAAATAATATCACCCACAATAGGAATTTTTAAAGACAGTTTTTGCATGGCATGGTTAAATGCAATCGAACGTTCATTCGCTTGCTTAAACGCCACCGATAAACCATATAAAGAACCGAAAATAATATGCCAATATGCCACGAAAGCGTTGGATAACCACACCACGAATTGCGTCGGTCCCGGCAAATCTGCACCGAAGCTTTTAAACATATCAGCGAATACAGGAACCACGAAAATCATCAAAATAGCAGTAATAATAAACGCCACAATCAACACCGCGACAGGATAAGACAATGCTTTTTTAATCTTTTTCTTCATTGTCTCCGTTTTTT
>JACCEE010264499.1_pt1 | contig 14371 bp, 11 predicted proteins | sample 7449931 | NCBI WGS metagenome assembly JACCEE01 (sample SAMN15323457, study PRJNA562643) | freshwater metagenome | isolation source: river surface water | place: USA:Blue River Watershed | collected 2017-08-19 | reverse complement strand
TTGAATTCCACAACGAGCAATTTGACCTTCAAAATGGAGGAAGAGGCGGTAGCCCTCACAGGCGTTGAGGTACATGGGCACCGTGAAGCAGTACAAACGACTACAGCCGTATCCACCCTTTACGGGGAAGCCCTCCTTCAATCGCGAGGAGAGAGCTTGGGAGAAAGTTTGAAGCGGGTTGCTGGCGTAACTACCTTTTCTACAGGAAACACGATTTCAAAGCCGGTGATCCACGGGCTTCATAGCAACCGCATCCTAATTTTGAATAATGGCATTCGCCTGGAGGGACAGCAATGGGGAGCTGAGCATGCTCCGGAAATTGATCCTTTTCTAGCTGATGAACTTACGGTGGTCAAAGGTGCAGAGACCGTTCGCTATGGACCTGAGGCCATGGGTGGGGTGATTTTGGTCAACCCTCCTGCCCTACCTACCTCCAAAAAATTTACAACGGAACTCAACTTGGTGGGCAATACCAATGGTCGAGCGGGCAATGTGGCGGTTTCCCATGCTGGAGGATCCGAAAAATACCCAGGTTTGGGATACCGGATCCAAGGAGCCACAAGACGGGCAGGCAATATCCAAACGCCCAATTATTACCAAGGAAATACGGGTATGTCTGAATCCAGCCTTTCTGGGGCCTTGGGATACAGTTCCTCCAAAATCGGAACCGAGGCTTATTACAGTTTCTTCACTACTGAATTAGGCATCCTCCGTGATGCCCATACGGGCAATCTTAGCGACTTGCTCGCCATTATTGAAAACGGAGCGCCATTTTCGCAAGCAGATTTCACCTATACCATCAACAATCCCAAACAGGTGGTCACCCACCATTTGGCAAAACTAAAAGCGCATTACCACTTGAATCCCTCCTGGAAACTCAATTTTCAGTATGGGTTTCAAAAAAATAAGCGTCAGGAATTTGATCGGCGAAGAGGTGAATTGAATGTGAGGCCGAGTTTGGATTTGGAATTATTTACCAATACAGCCGAATTAGTGCTGGAGCACAATTTGAAATCCCACTGGACTGGTTCTATGGGGATTCACCTGATCCAACAAGCAAACAGCAATGTGCCTGGTACGGGAGTGACTCCTTTGATACCAAACTATGATCTCCTGAATGCTGGGGTCTTTGTGATGGAAAAATACCTAAAAGGGGCACTTGAACTCGAGGCTGGCTTACGCTACGATTATCGCACTGTTTCCGCAGCGCGGTACGTGCGCAATGACTTGCAAGAATCCGATTTGACCTACCAAAATGGATCTATTTTTATTGGTGGAAGGTACCAAATCAATCCAAATTGGGCATTTACCTCCAACCTAGGGACTGCCTGGAGGCCCCCTAATGTGAATGAACTATTTAGCCAAGGCCTACACCATGGCGCTGCTGCCGTGGAATTGGGGGATGCCAACTTGGATTCTGAAAAGTCCCTCAAATGGGTGAATGGACTTGAATTTGAAGGAAAGCGCTCCACCGTGGAACTCACTGCTTACGCCAACCAAATCCGAGACTACATCTACCTCAACCCAACTGGAGAGACCTTCGTCAGCTTACGAGGCACCTTCAATGTCTATGAGTACTTGCAGGCTGATGCCTTCTTTTATGGACTAGACCTTTCAGGAACTTACAGTTTCACAGAGCAATTAAATGGTTATGCCAAGGGTTCAATCATTCGGGCAAAGAATATAGAAACCGATGCCTTTTTCCCATTTATTCCTTCGGATCGCATGGACTGGGGGCTTTCCTATTCCTTGGGTAAAAATCCCGATCAAGGAAAAAATCGAATTACCCTTAGCAATGTATTGGTAGCCAAACAGCATCGCGAACCAGTATTTGACCTAGCACCTGCACCACCTGCTTATGCCTTGCTCAACTTGGGGTATTCCAAGAAAGTAGAACTTTTCAAAAACACCTTGAGCTTAAGTTTGCAGGTGAACAACCTGTTGAATACCGAATTCAAAGAATACATGAACCGTTTTCGGTATTTCACTGCCGATATGGGAAGAAATTTTCAACTCAAATTCAATTACCAATTCTAAATTTTACTACTATGAAAACCCTAAAAAAAGTATCCCTCTACCTCCTAGCCTTAGTAGCTTTTGGTTTTGCCTCTTGCGAAAGTGAAGATCCTGAAAAAGAAAATGACGGTGAAGTAATCACAGACGTGACACTGAAGTTTCAAGAATTGAATGCTTCAAATGCGCTAGTTGGATCTGTTTTAAGTTTCAAAGCCAGTGATCCACAAGGTATTGAAGTTGGCAAGACTCCAAACATCGAGTCCATCAGTTTGACCAAAGGCAAAAAGTATCAAATGACAATAGAGGTTACCAATGCGATTAAAGGAGAAGATATCACTCAAGAAATTTTGACTGAAGCTGCAGCACACCAGTTTTTCTTCTTGGGCCAAGTGTTTGATAGCAGCTTCTTCAGCATTCAATATGCGGATGCCGGAGGCATAGCTTTGGGACTCAAAACCATTGTTACCGTATCTTCTTCCACAGGCACCAACAATAGCAACATGCGTGTGGTACTTCGACACGACCTGAACAAAAGTTTTCCAGGAGCAAGTAACCCTACCTTCGCAAATTTCGCGCAGGCAGGTGGAGAAACCGACCTGGACATCACCTTCCCAGTGATTTTGAAGTAAAAAAAAAGCACCAAAAAAAGGGGCTAATTCTCTGAATTAGCCCCTTTTTTTGATTAAAATGCTTTGCCGCAAACCGCCACTTGATTCGGATCAAAATCTGCCTTGGATTTTGGGCCTAAATTTCCGGCCACCAAAATTACCGAGTAGTCGGGCCCTTCATTCGCTAAATGAATTTTGATATGCCCTTCAAAGGCAGTTAGATCGTCAAACTTTAAGTTTCTTCCATCCGAAAGTGGCCCCAATTGTGTGGTCGATTCCAACTTCCTGGAGGAAATTGGATTCAGCACCTGTGCGATGGGTGCATCTGCTTGGTTGTAACTGCCAAAATGCAAATGGGTAGGAAAAACATCTTCTGTGTAGGACTTTGCTCCATCCAATCGAACCGATAACTCTAAACTTCCCCCTACAACTTCCTTGAATTCTACCTTACCTTTGTAATTGTAGGTACTGGCTTGAAATAGGTCCACTTCCAAACTTCTTCCAGTATAATACTTGTCCTCTGATTCCGCACAGGATCCTAGGACAAAAGATATAGTGAGCAGCAGGAGTAACTTTTTCATAAGAAGTAAGTTTTCTTGTTAAACGCAATTCCAGAAAAGTGGTTTAAATCAATTCCCAATTTAGGGAATCCTTTTGGCTAGCACCCCTTCTTTTTGAATTAATACACGACTAGATCCTTGAATCGATGCAAATTTTTGCAGAACTAATCCATAGACTCGATCAATCCACAAAAACTGGGGATAAGCTTGAGGCCTTGGCATGGTTTTTTAAGCATGCTTCTGCTACTGATTCGGTCTGGGTGATTGCTATTTTTTCACATCGGAGACCCAAGCGACAAGTGAGTACCAAACAATTGCAAGCTTGGTGTCAGGAAAAAGCAGGCATCCCCGATTGGCTTTTTGAAGAATCCTATCAGGCCGTGGGGGATCTAGCCGAAACGATCGCCTTGCTTCTCCCTTCTGCGACAGGAACTCACTCCCAATCACTCACCGAATGGATCGATTGGCTTCAAAATATGGGGAAGGATACAGAGGAAGTAAAGAAAATTAAAATTTTAGCTGCCTGGGATCAGTTTACAAGCCTGGAGCGATTCGTTTTCAACAAGTTGATTACAGGTGGCTTTCGAATAGGCGTAAGTCAAAACCTATTGATTCAAGCGCTTGCCACCCATACCGGATTGTCCCAAGCACAAGTAGCACATCGCTTGATGGGTAATTGGAATCCTGAAAAAGTAAGCCTAGAAGAACTCCTTCATCAGGATAACCAGGGGGAAGATCAGTCGAAACCTTACCCCTTTTTCTTGGCTAATCCGATTGAAGCGAGTTTCCAAGAAAGCTTTTCCATCTCCGAATGGCTTGCCGAATGGAAATGGGATGGCATTCGGGGCCAACTGATCCGAAGAGAGCAACAATCCTTTATCTGGAGTCGAGGCGAAGAGCTAGTCAATGAAAAGTTCCCTGAAATACTTGAGTTTCTAGAAATGGTACCAGACGGTACCGTACTTGATGGGGAACTCCTAGCATTCAAAGAAGGAATTCCTCTTCCTTTTTCGATTCTTCAAACACGTATCACTCGAAAAACCCTATCCAAGAAAGTCCTACTTGATGCTCCTGTAAGTTTCATCGCTTTTGACCTATTGGAATGGGAAGGTAAAGACCTTCGGAATGAACCCTTATCCCATCGAAAGGCGCTGCTTGAGGAGTTAGTACAATCCCTAAATCATCCACGATTTAATCTTTCCGAGACACTCACCTTCAATTCTTGGGAGGAACTCACAGGAGTTCGGGAACATGCCAGAGAACTTCAAACAGAGGGGCTCATGCTTAAAAAGAAGGACTCCACTTACGAAACAGGTAGAAAGCGAGGCGCTTGGTGGAAGTGGAAAATTGATCCGCTACATATCGATGGGGTCCTGATCTATGCGCAAAAAGGTCATGGACGTCGGGCTGATCTTTTTACCGACTATACCTTTGGTCTTTGGGACGGAGAGGTATTGGTTTCCTTTGCCAAAGCGTATTCTGGACTGACCGATGCTGAGATTCGAGAGGTAGACGCCTATGTCAAAAAAAACACGAAGGAAAAATTTGGACCAGTCCGTACGGTCACCCCTGGACTTGTTTTTGAAATCGCCTTTGAAGGAATACAGTCTAGTCCGCGACACAAAAGTGGAGTGGCTGTTCGATTCCCACGAATCGCCCGCTGGCGCAAGGACAAAACCATTGATCAGGCCAACAATCTGGATGATCTAAAAGCGCTGCTACTCTGATATGGAAGATGCACGCCTAAAACCAGGCTTGGACTACTTCCGCCAAAAAGGATGGAGCCCCTTCCCTTTTCAGGTCCAGACCTGGAACGATTATTTGGATGGAAAATCAGGCTTACTCAATGCCCCCACGGGTTCTGGCAAAACATTCGCTCTCTGGTTCGGGGTTCTTTTGAACTACATTCAAAACAATCCCTACGACTGGAAAACCCCACGAAAAAATGGGCTGCAAATCATTTGGGTGACCCCCTTGAGGGCTCTTGCTCAGGACCTACAAAAAGCGATGCAGGAAGCCTGCGACGGGCTTGGATTACCTTGGACAGTGGCAGTTCGAAATGGGGATACCGATGCGAAGACCCGAGCGAGTTTCAAAAGAAATCCACCTGAATGCCTAATTACCACACCAGAAACCCTGCATATCCTTTTGTCCCAAAAGGAAGCCGAACCTCTCTTCGAGAATCTTCGCTGTGTGGTAGTAGACGAATGGCATGAATTGGTAGGCAACAAGCGTGGCGTCCAGGTGCAACTTGCGCTGGCCTATTTGCAAGCAAGGTGTCAACATCCATTTATGCGCTGGGCGATTTCCGCTACATTGGGCAACTTGGAACAAGCGGCAAAAACCTTGTTGGGGAATGAACTCCCTCAACATATCATCAAGGCTAACATCCAGAAAGAGATCCGGATCAGCTCCCTATTTCCAGAAGAAATAGAAAAATACCCTTGGTCAGGTCACTTGGGAATTCGCATGATAGATCAGGTCATCCAAACCATTGAGGAAGGGAAATCTGTCTTAGTCTTTACAAACACCCGCTCCCAAACGGAGATGTGGTACCAAAAAATTCTAGAAATCAGACCCGATTGGGCGGGCTGGATGGCCATGCATCATGGATCCTTGGATAGCCAGATTCGTACTTGGGTGGAAAATGCATTGCACGAAGGTATCCTCAAGGTGGTGGTTTGCACCTCCAGTTTGGATCTTGGGGTAGACTTTCGACCCGTGGACCGTGTAGTACAAATTGGAAGCCCCAAGGGGGTATCTCGATTTGTGCAGCGTGCAGGTAGAGCAGGCCATCAGCCAGGGCTACCTTCCCTCGTCTACTTTGTACCTACCAATGCCCTGGAACTGATTGAAGCGGCGGCCCTACGCAATGCCATCGAACAGGATGACTTGGAATCCCAATTTCCCCCTACACTCTCCTACGATGTATTGATTCAGTTTTTAGTGACTCTTGCTGTTGGTGAAGGCTTTGAACCCAATGCGCTCTATGAAATCATCAAAAAGACTGAGTCCTACGCATCGCTTAGTCCAGAAGAATACCAGTGGATTCTGGAATTCATCACCAAGGGAGGCAGTTCCCTGGGGAGTTACGATGATTTTTTAAAGGTAGTCATCGAGGAGGATGGAATGTATCGGGTAAAAAACAAAAAAATTGCGATGAAGCACCGCCTGAGCATGGGGACCATTGTCAGCGATGTGTCCATGAAGGTTAAATTTAAAAATGGAGCCTACCTAGGGACGGTGGAAGAATACTTTATTGCCAAGTTGAAAGTAGGAGACCGCTTCTATTTTGCCGGAAGAAATCTGGAACTGCTCTATGTCAAAGGCTTGGATGCCGTGGTGCAGGTAACCACAAAGAAAGCCAACCAAGTGGTCAGCTGGATGGGTGCCCGCATGTCGCTTTCGTCCAAGCTTTCACAACAAATCCAGGAAATCTTCAAAGCCTACAACCAAGGAATAGTGGGCTCTGAAGAAGTTCGGCAGGTGTTGCCGATATTGGATCTGCAACAGCAGCTTTCTCTGGTTCCCGATGCCCAAACGTTTTTGATTGAGTCTTTACAAACCCGCGAAGGGTTTCACCTCTTTTTCTACCCCTTTGAAGGACGAATGGTGCACGAGCTCCTCAGCGCCTTGCTGGCTTACCGCATCGCGCAGCGGCTACCTGTTTCCTTCAGCATGGCGATGAATGATTATGGATTCGAATTATTTTCGGATGTACAGCTTGACATTGAGGAACTCCTGGAAGAGGACCTATTTAGCCTAGATCATTTGGCAGAAGACATCCTCCATTGCATCAATGAAAGTGAGCTCGCCAAGCGTAAGTTTCGGGAAATCGCCAGTATCGCAGGGCTGGTTTTTCAAGGCTATCCTGGCAAACCTACCAGCTTTAAACACATACAAGCCAATTCAGGCTTATTATTTCAAGTATTCGAGGACTATGAACCGGATAACCTTCTGCTGAAGCAAGCCCGAGCTGAGGTCTTAAACCAACAAATGGAGCAGGAACTGCTCATCGAAGCAGTTCGAAAAATCAACAGGAAATCCATTCAAGTCCGCTATCCGAGTCAGCTTACCCCTTTCTCCTTTCCGATCTTGGTAGATAGATTGAGCCGTACGAGTCTTTCCTCGGAGTCTGTGGAGGATAAAATTGCAAAAATACTGGCCCAGATGGATCTGGACTCCTAAACAAGGAAGTGAAAACGAGAACTATTTTACTATTCTTCCAAATAGCGAGTACTCTCCCCTTCGGGTAGCTCCTGCACTTCTTTTAGCTTGCGCTGAATGATGCGGGTTCGTACCCCTACCAACTTATCCAATTCCGAATTTGCCTCATTCAGTTTCTTTTGGGTTCGCTCCAACAAGACGCCAAACTTTCCAAATTCGGTTTTGATTGCTCCCAATACCTGCCAAACTTCCGAGCTACGCTTTTGGATTGCGAGGGTACGAAAGCCCATTTGCAAGGAGTTGAGAATGGCAGAGAGCGTGGTAGGACCCGTCACGATCACTTTGTACTCCTGCTGCAGGTACTGAGCCAGCCCAGGTTCCCGAAGGACCTCTGCATAGAGGCTTTCCATCGGGAGAAAAAGGATCGCAAAATCTGTGGTCATCGGTGGATGAATGTACTTCTGAAAAATATCAGCAGCAGACTTTTTCACGGCCTTGATCAACTCCAATCGGTACTGATCTGCCAAGGCCTTATCTGCAATTTCCAGTGCATCGACAAGTCTCAAATACGCTTCCTGCGGAAATTTAGAGTCAATAGGCAGATAAATCTCTTCCGCTTGCCCAGGCATCTTAATGGCAAACTCTACCCGTTCTCGGGTACCCGTCACAGCTGCATTGGACACATATTGGTCTGGGCTGAGGATATTTTCCAAAATGGCTTGCAACTGATATTCTCCAAGAAGGCCACGGCTTTTCACATTGGTCAGTACTCGCTTGAGATCCCCTACTCCGCTTGCAAGAGACTGCATCTCTCCCAGCCCTTTTTGAACAGCCTGCAATTGGGTACTCACTAAGTCAAAAGACTGTCCTAGCCGGGTCTCTAAGGTTTTTTGTAACTTTTCGTCTACCGTCTCCCTTATTTTTTCGAGACGCTGCTCCGTGTTTTTCAAGAGTTCATCTTGGCGCTGGCTCAGTTCGGATAACTTCTCACGCTGTACATTACTCAGATCGAGTAAGGATTGACGTACTCGCTCTCCAAACTGCTGTAAGGCTTCATTTTGATCTTTCGCAGAAGTCCGCTGGTTGTCAAATACCAATTGAAATTGACGAAGGAGGTTTTCTGATGCTTCTTTTCGTGCCTCAGCCAAATTCTCATTCAGCGCTTTGGTTAAAGCCTGCAGTTCCTCCCGTAATTCCTTGTCCGAATTTCGTTTTCCCTTGCCAAAAAATAGTACTCCCAACAAGAATAAAGAAAACCCAGAAAGGAGGTATACCAAAAGTTCAATGTGCATAGGCTACTTGGTTGAAAGGCTGAAGGTAGGTTTTTCGTACCTCCACACCGAGGAAACTGAGGTATTCTGCGACAGTTTCAGTCGGGCTTTCTTCCATTGGGACATGTCCCACTCCATCTAGGATGACCAGATTAGATCCGGGTAAGGCTTGCTGCAAGCGTTTTCCTTGAGCCACGGGAATCCAGGTATCTTCGGCACCCCAAAGAATCAAGGTTGGCATAGAAAGCCGTTCAAATTGGATGTTACTATTTCTTGGCTGGCTCAATCGATCTAAAGTTGCTTGTCGATTTCCTTCGCGGAGCATCAATTCGTAATAGCGCGTCGTGACCTCATCCGTGACTTTGGCATCATTGCCATAGACCTGCTCCATATTCAGTGCAAAAAGAAATTTTGGGGTACAGGACAAGAGTAGTTTAGAGAAAACAGGATGCCGAGCCACTTGGAAGATCCATGCCCCACCCGTATTTGTTTTCTTTTGAGAGGTGGAATCAGTAGTCCGCCGGTCGGCGGATGGAGCGCCTCCAGAATCTATCAGGTTCAAGGAAAGGACATTCCCTGGGTAATCGGAGGCGTGCTGTAAAGCAACTCCGCCCCCCATGGAATTACCAGCTACATGGTATTGGGATAGGTTTAATTTTTGAGCTATTGCTCGAACTAGCTCACTGTAATCTTTTGTTCCATAGCGCTTTAAGGAATCTGGGCCAGTAAGCCCATGACCTGGAAAATCCAAAGCGATGGTTTGGTAGTAGGGACTCATCGCTTGCTGCCAAGCATCCCAGGTGTGCAAGGAAGCAAAGCTCCCATGGAGTAAGAATACAGGCTCCCCTTCTCCGAGTATTCGGACATGGACCTGCATCCCATCCACTGCTATAAATTGAGACTCAGGAGTTAGGTATTTTTTATTTACCGCTTCCGCGGAAAGGTCACTCCGGTAGGCAGAGGCCAATGCAATCAACAGAAGAATCACTATACCTCCCAGAACAAGCCCAATCCTTTTTAACCAAACCATGATTTTTTTTTAAATGTGCAAAGCAAAACTTACAAAAATTCTACCCAATTACCTATTTTGAGAAAATTTACAAGCGTGAATCTAAAGAAATTAAAGTCATCAATTGGCCCAGGACCGCTAATTACTGCGGCATTTATTGGCCCAGGAACCGTCACTGTCTGTACCTTAGCGGGCATCCGGTTTGATTTTACGCTGCTTTGGGCATTGGCGCTAAGTGTGATTGCAACTGTATTTTTGCAGGAACTTTCCGGAAGATTGGGCATCGTCACTCGAATGGACCTTAGCCAGCTGGTGCGAAATAGAACGAATAATACATGGAGTCGCTACTTCATCATAGGGCTAGTTCTCCTAGCAATTGGTATTGGCAATGCCGCCTACCAAAGTGGAAACATTACAGGAACTTACCTGGGTTTGGGGATTTTTATAGACCTACCCACTTGGAGCCTAGGACCGTTTTCCATTCAATCTGGAAATTTAGTAATTGGCCTTTTGGCTGCTGGCCTCCTATGGACGGGGAATTACAAGCGGCTTGAGCACATTTTGGTAGGTCTTGTTATCCTGATGTCGATCGCTTTTAGCATCGCTGCAGCCCTAACCAAACCTGATTTTTCTGCCTTAGTTCTGGGATTTGTACCCTCTTTTTCTACAGAAAAACTCCCGACCCTTGTCGCCCTAATTGGGACCACAGTGGTACCTTACAACTTGTTCCTTTACGCCAGCTTGGTTCAAAAGCAATGGACAAAAGAGGAGGATTTACCTTCCATGCGAAGTGATTTATGGATTTCTATTGTACTGGGAGGCATTGTCTCCATGGCAATCCTGGTTGCTGGTGTTGCTAACCCCGTTCAGGAACTGGAAACAGCACAGGACATTGCCAAAGGACTTACCGGTATTTTTGGAAATTTCGGCACCTATTTGATGGGCTTTGGCCTTATGGCCGCAGGACTTACCTCCTCCCTCACCGCCCCCTTAGCAGCTGGATTGGTGATTTGCGGAATTTTTGGTTGGAATCAAAACATTCAATCCACCTCCATGCGGGTGAGCATGGGAGTCATTCTTTTCTTAGGAATTCTATTTTCCTCATTTGGAATCAAGCCTGTCACACTCATCACGCTAGCCCAACTGGCAAATGGAATTTTACTTCCCTTAATTAGTGGATGGCTAATTTGGATGAGTACCAAAAAAGAGCTTTTGGGAGCACATGCACTTAGTCCCCAAGGAATCCTTTTTGGAATTTTCATTTGGACCATTACCCTTATTCTTGGGATTAAAAGTTTTGGTGCTGCTGTGGGTTGGTTTTAATCCATAAACTCCTAAGAATTTCTTTGAATTGATTGAAAATTACCGAACTTATATCGATTAACACTAACCCAGATCGCAGATGAAATCCATCCTTCAACTAGGACTTCTTTTAATCGTTACGCTTTTCGCCTGCACCAGCAGTTTTGGACAAAAGCAATCCTACCTTGGAACACCTCCACCTAAGGGTGCAAAACTTTATTTGGATGGAAGTAATGCCTCCTTGCAACAAAACTGGATCTATTGGAAAGGACCAAGACTTGCCGCTACACCCCCACTCAAATGGCCTGAGGTCATCGATCCTGTAGATGGCAAAAAAGCAATTTCTAGTAATGATCCCGCAGGTGCAGGAGGTAAATACGGCGCTGCGGACATTGTCACCAAAGACGAATTCACAGATTTCGAGGCCCACGTAGAGTTTTTGATACTCAAAGAAGGAGGCAACAGCGGTGTTTACCTCCAAAATCGCTATGAAATCCAGGTTTTAGATGGCGATTATGGCTTACATGGCATGGCCGCAGTGATCAATGAAACCTTGCCTACCTCTCAAGCCTACAATGGATTAGGAAAATGGAATGCCTATGACATCAAATTCCAAGCTGCAAAATTTGCCGAAGGCAAATTAGTGGAAAAAGCGAAGGTGACGATCTACTTTAATGGAGTCAAAATCCACGACCAAGTAGCTATACAGCAAGTTTGGGGAGGCCCCAACTCAGGCATCGATGGTGGAAATGAAGGTGGAAAAGGAATTACCAATACTCCAGGTGGACTCAAGCTCCAGGCAGAAGGTCACGATGTCCTCTACCGAAACATCTGGATTAAGCCTTTGAACTAGGGCAATTTGGCGCAGATTTAAAATCCTTTACGAATTAAATCAGCAGTTTCCGCAAGTTCCTGCTCGGTCAACTTCAACTTGGGACGGGTAAAATTGATGTCATCTACAGTGCGCAAGGGTACCAAATGGATGTGTACGTGAGGTACTTCCAGCCCAATCACAGCCATCCCAATCCGAGTGCAGGTTAACGTCTTGTCCATGGCCTTAGCCACTTGCTGCGCAAAAAGGTGTAGCCCTGTTAGTTCGCTTGCCTCCAAATCAAAAATGTAGGACACCTCCCGTTTGGGAACTACTAGCACATGTCCTTTGACCAAGGGCATGATATCCAAAAAAGCAATGTATTGTTCGTCTTCTGCAATGATTTGAGCAGGTAGTTCGCGAGCGATAATTCTGGAGAATAAACTAGCCATGGGTGAAAATTAATAAAGTACTGCCTGGATCAACCAAGAATTAATAAGTAATTTCCAAAATTTCAAACTGAAGTTTCCCTGCAGGAGCATTTATCTCTGCAATTTCCCCTATTGCTTTTCCTACCAATCCTTTTCCAAATGGTGAAGCAAGGGATATTTTACCCGATTTCAAATCAGCCTCTTCCTCTGACACCAAGGTATAGGTCACGGTCATTCCATTCTTGACATTCTTGATTTTCACCGTACACAAAATACCCACTTTGGAGGTGTCCATTTTGCTGTTATCCAGCACGCGGGCATTGCCCACTACCTCTTCCAACTTCGCGATTTTCAATTCCAATAGTCCTTGGGCATCCTTTGCCGCATCGTATTCGGCATTTTCACTCAAATCCCCTTTGTCACGTGCTTCCGCGATTTGGTGGGCAATATCTATTCTTCCCTTCGTCTTCAACTCATGAAGCTCGTCCTTCAATTTCTTTAATCCTTCCTCGGTGTAATACTGTACTTTTGACATAGCTGTTTAATTTTCAAAAGGCTCAAAAAACAAAGTAACGGTCGCTTTTCGGGGACCGTTACTACCTTTTGCCTTTAAATACCCTACAAAGATAGAAAAGCATTTTCACAAAGCAAGTGCCCACTCCTCTTCCTTAATCCTCGATTACTTCAGTTGTTTTTTGAATTCTCGAAGGATTTGTTTGACGAGTACTTCGTTGATTTTTTGATAGGATTCAATCGTCCAACCTGCCACATGCGGGGTGAAAAGGACATTCTCTCTCGCCGCAAGAAGTTTAAATTGATGCTTTTGTTCAGCACTAAATCGTTGGAATTTTTCATTTTCCAGGACATCCAAAACGACTCCTTTCAAGATTCCTTGATCGAGCGCCTGATTGAGGGTTTCCATTCGGATCACTTCACCCCTTGCCGTATTGATCAGCCAAAATGGCTTAGAGAATCCTTTCAGCTCATCTAAACTAAAAAAATCTCGCGTTTCAGGAGTCAAAGGAACATGGATGCTCAACACATCAGCTTCTTTCTTGAGGGCCTTCCAACTCACTTCCTTCACGCCCTCTTTACCAAAATCTTTCTTGTATTTGTCGTAGGCGAGCACCTTCACCCCAAACCCTTTCAGCCGCTTGGCAAAAGCAGCACCCATATTTCCATAGCCGAAAATACCCACCGTTTTGCCCATCAACTCAACTCCCCGATTTCCTTCCCGATCCCAGATTCCTTTACGTACTTGTTGGTCCGCCTGTACAAGGTGGTTGAATAGTGCCAAAAGACCTCCCAGGGCATGCTCGGCAACTGCATCGCGATTGCCTTTGGCAGCATGAAATAGTTTGACGCCGCGCTCCTTTAGGTAGTCAAGATCCAACTGATCCAAGCCAGCCCCAGCTCTACCGATAAATTTAAGTTGGGAAGCCCGCTCGAGTAATTCTCGATCGAGAGGAGTCTTGGAACGGATGAGGATGCCTTCGTAGTCCCCGATTTGTTCAAAAAGTTCGGTTCTAGTGATTTGTGGAGCATAGTCCACCTGAAATCCAGCTTTTTGCAACAATCCCAGGATGCTCTCGTGCATCTCATCTACTATCAATACCTTCATTCTTAGAGATTCAGCAACAACATGGCCACCCCAAAATACACGGCTAGACCCAACAAATCATTGGTAGTCGTGATAAATGGTCCAGAAGCAATCGCTGGATTAATGCCAAAGCGATGCAACACCAAAGGGGTAACGGTACCCATAAAAGAAGAGAGCAAGACCACACAGAAAAGTGCAAATCCTACCGTAATGCCAAATAAGGGTTCAAACCCATACAGGTAGATGACTACCAAAAACACAAAACCGCCCAAAACAAAACCGTTGAGTAAAGCCACTAAAAATCCTTTGAAAAAACGCTGCCAAGGGGTGTCGTCAAATGCAGATTTTGAAGCCAAAGATTGTACGATCAAGGAAGAGGCTTGGATGCCCACATTCCCGCCAGTCGCTGCAACCAAAGGGATAAAGGAAGCAAGTGCGAGATACTTTGAAAGCCCGCCTTCAAAAAATCCAATCAACTTGGCTCCCAGCAAACCCCCAATCACGCCAATGAGCAACCAAGGAAGACGCGCTTTGGAAATCGTGAAAACCGAATCCGATTCTTCGATATCCGCAGACACCCCGGCCATCGCTTGGAT